>Ga0315284_10009093_pt1 | contig 14182 bp, 13 predicted proteins | sample YL17G09_16_MG_FD_203696 | JGI IMG/M metagenome (GOLD analysis project Ga0315284, IMG submission 203696) | Sediment microbial communities from Yellowstone Lake, YNP, Wyoming, USA - YL17G09_16 | ecosystem: Environmental > Aquatic > Freshwater > Lake > Sediment | place: USA: Wyoming | collected... | reverse complement strand
CAATCGCTGACCGTCAAAAACCCAAATCTCCGGCACCCCCAGTGCCGCGTAGATGCTCTCCCGATCTATCTCCCGATGCGTAATATCGATCTCCACCGCCAAGTCAGGCGGCGGGTCAGCCGGAAGCTCAATCCGCTTCTTCCCCCGCACCGCCGACTCGTGCTGGATATAGTAGCATTCGTCCGGCTCCAGCCCCTTGGCCAGATCCTTCCGCCGGAACGTCGTTGAACCCAGGCTGCCAATCGGAATGCCCCGCTCCATCGCAAGGATAGCAATCAGGTTCCCGATCAGTTTCTTCCACCGTTCATGCTCTGGCAGTGGTGACATAAGTTCCAAGTCCCCTTGATCGAATGTGATGTGAATCGGCCGATCACCGATCTCCTTCAGAAGCATCTCGTACAGCTCCCACCCGACATTTCGCAGTACGAAATGTTCGTCCGCCCTGACCTTCGGCGGCGACAGTGTGCTCGTCATGCGAAAACCTCGCTAATCCCTGCTCCTATTCTACCAGCATTCGGCGCCCGCGGCACATCAATCCGCGCCCTACCGGCCGCCGCTCGCAACCACTATAATCCACACTCGGTTCGCCACCCAGGCAGGACACCGCGCAATATGCCCAACGCCCGCATCGGAATCCTCGTCGTCGCCTATAACGCAGAATCCACCCTGCGCTCACTCCTCCACCGCATCCCCGCCCAACTAAAACCCAAAATCGATGAAATCTTCGTCTTCGACGACGCCTCCCAGGACAACACCCACCAGATCGGCCTCGAAGTCCAGAAAGACTTCGAAGGCACTCGCCTCACCGTCATCCGCAACCCCGTTAACCTCATGTACGGCGGCAACCAGTCCCGTGGCTACCAGTATGCCATGGACCGCAATCTCGACTTCGTCGTCCTCCTCCACGGCGACGGCCAGTACGCCCCCGAAGTCATCCAGGACCTCCTCACCCCACTCGAAACAGACGCCGCCGATATGGTCTTGGGCTCCCGAATGCTCATCCCAGGCGCCGCCCGCAAAGGCAACATGCCCCTCTATAAATTCCTCGGCAACCGTGTCCTCACCTTCCTCGAAAACCACCTCATCGGCTCCCGTCTTTCCGAATTCCACTCCGGCTACCGCGCCTACTCCGTCAAAGCCCTCCGCCAGATCCCCCTCGGCCGACTCACCTGGAACTGGCACTTCGACACCCAGATCATTCTCGAGTTCATCAAACGCGGCTTCCGCATCGCCGAAACCCCCATCCCAACCTACTACGGCAACGAGATCTGCCGCGTCAACGGCATACCCTACGCCATCCACTGTGTCTGGGAAGCCCTCAAGTTCGCACTCTTCCATCGCTGGAGGCTGCATGCTCCACTACCGGCTGCACAACGACCCCCAAAGCAGCCATCAACAGATTGCTCGCCTTCTTGAGAGCCTCCGGCCTCAACCGATTCTCGATGTCGGGGCCGCCCAAGGCTTCCTCGGCCGGCTGCTGCTCGACAGCAATCTCCTTCTCGACGCCGTCGAACCCAACCCCCTCTACGCCGAGCACGCCCGCCGTTTCTACCGCACTGTCTTCGCCTCCTCCGTCGAAAACGCCAACCTCCCCCCAAAAACCTACAACGCCGTCGTCTGCGCTGACGTCCTCGAACACCTTGTCGATCCGCTGGCCACCCTCCGCCGCCTCCGCGACGCCGCCGCCGACAACGCCCTCTTCATCATCTCCCTCCCGAACGTCGCTCACCTGGCCATACGCCTCATGCTCCTCGCAGGCCGCTTCCCCATGATGGACCGCGGCATCCTCGACCGTACTCACCTCCATTTCTACACCCGCCAGACCGCCCGCCATTTGCTCCGCGAAGCTGGCCTCCGCGTCCAGCAGGTCCTCGCCACAGGCGTCCCCCTCGATGAGATCTGGCGACGAGGACAGGATCGCCCCCTCTTCAAAGCCCTCCTCCGCTTCCAGCATATGCTCGTCGATCTCGCGCCCAGCCTCTTCGCATTCCAGTGGATCTTCCTGGCCCGCCCCGTCTGAGGACCCCACGCATGGACCATCCGCAACCGGCCCCAACCGCCAACACTGCCGACCCCGACTGGCTCTCCCTCTGCCTCCTCGCCCTCGCCGCCCTCTCCATCGGCGTCGGCATCAACATCCGCGAAGGCCTCTTCTGCCGCGGCGCCCTCATCGGCCTCACCGTAGCCATCGTCGCCTCCTTCGCCACACTCATCCGCTTCCGCATCCGCCCTGCCCCCTGGCAGCAACGCCTCCCCGCCATCGTCCTCACCGCCGCCCTCGCCGTCCAGTTCATCCAACTCTACCGCGGCTACCCCGGCTCACTCTGGAACACATCCCCATCCTCCCCACAACGCCAGCTCTCCGTCCTTAAAGACCATTTCACCTGGATCAAGGTCCCCGCCGAACGCCACGCCGCCAAGTCCCGTATTGACCAACTCGAATCCTCTCTCAAGACCCGCCCCTTCCAACTCGGCATCCTCCTCGCCGCCGCCCTCACACCGCTCACCCTCCTCAGACGACCCTCCGTCCGCCACTCTGCCTTCGCACTCATCCTTCTCGTTCACTTCTGCCTCGGCGCACACCACCTCCGCCGCACCCACGACCCTTTCATCGACGTCTACGTCTTCCAGCAGGAATCCCCCGCCGCACTCCTCCGCCGCCAGAACCCCTACGCCTCCACCTTCACCAACATCTATGGCCCAGACGCCTACGTCTACGCCCCCAACCTCATGAAAGATGGCCGAGTCAACTTCGGCTACCCCTACACACCCCTCTCACTCTTCATGACCCTGCCCGGCTATGCCGCAACCGGCGACTCCCGCTTCTCCCAGCTCGCCGCCATCACCCTCGCCGCCGCCCTCCTCTTCTACGCCCGCCCCAGCTCCCTCTCCGCTCTCGCCGCTCTCCTGCTCCTCTTCACACCCCGCGCCTTCAACGTCGCCGAACTCGCCTGGACCGAACCCTTCGTCGTCTTGCTCCTGGCCGCCACCATCTTCTCCGCCTGCCGCTTCCCTCGCGCAACCCCCTACGTCTTCGGCCTTCTCCTCGCATCCAAGCAGTACACCATCCTCCTCATCCCCCTTGCTGTGCTGCTCAGCCCCGCCCCATTCCGCTGGCGTGACTACCTCCGTCTGATCCTCAAAGCCGGCATCGTCGCGGCCGCTGTCTCCCTCCCCCTCGCCCTCTGGAACCTCCCCGCCTTCATCCGCTCCGCCGTCACCCTCCAGCTCAAACAACCATTCCGCAACGATTCGATCAGCTACCTCGCCCTCCTCGCCTGGCAGAACTGGCGATACGCCCAACCCCTCGCCGTCAAGCTCGCGGTCCTCGCCTTCCTCGCCGCCGCCGCCGCCACCATCATCACACTGAAACGCTGCCCCCGCACCCCCGCAGGCTTCGCCCTTGGCGCCTGTCTCGTCTACCTCGCCTTCCTCTCGCTCAACAAGCAGGCCTTCTGCAACTACTACTTCCTCGTCATCGGCGCATTGTGCTCCGCCATCGCCGCTACACGTCCGCCCCGCCCCTTCGCCCCCGCTCTCCCCTCAGCCTTCCTCCCACCCTCCACAGGCCTTCCTCATCCCTGGCTCCCCTTCCCCTCTTGCGGCTGATCATCCTGCGGCGGTTCCATGTCCAGATCGATCAGCTCATCGATTTCCGGCGCTCCGGCTGCCTCCTCATGGGCGATCACGAATTCCTCGCCCACCGGCCCTTCCGTCCCCGGCGAAGCGCCTCCCTTCCTCGTGTCACCAGACGCATCCGCCGGCGCTGCCGGCTGGATCTCCTCATCCGCCGGAATCCCGTCGATCTGAACCACAAACACCACCGACCCCACCTGCAACGCATCCCCGGCTTGAACGATCACCTCCTGAACCCGCCGACCGTTCAGATGTGTCCCGTTCGAACTGCCCAGGTCCTCCAGCCGAAGGCTCTCTCCCTCGATCACCAGCCGGCAGTGCTTCCGCGATACCTCCCCCAGCGGAATACGCACATCGCAGTCTTCCTTCCGCCCGATCACCGTCACCTCTCGCGGCAGCGAAAAACTACGCCGTTCTCCATCCGCCTTGAATGTCACCAATACCACCTGCATTGTGCTCTCGCTCGGTTTGCTGCGCCCTGACAGCCTTCAACCCCCACCCAGGGGCCGCGACTGCCAGACTGGTATATGATTAAGCTAGCTTGAACGGATCATCCCGGCAAGCCTGCCAATGCAAAACATGTCCTCCGCCCCCTCCCATCATCGCACCCCCCCCGCGCCGGCCGACCCTCTCGATCCCTCCGCTCTGCCACCCGCCCACGTCCCCGCACTCTACATCCATGTCCCCTTCTGCGCCCACAAGTGCCTCTACTGCGATTTCTACAGCCTCCCCGCTCAGCCGCCTCAACGCCTCCAACGCTACGTCGATCTCCTCCTCGCCGAGGCCAACCTCCACGCACGAAACTCGCCCCGCCCTCTCCTCCGCCCCGAAACCGTCTTCATCGGCGGCGGCACACCCACCCTCCTCCCCCTCAACTCCATGCGCAACCTCCTCCGCGGCCTGCGGCAAACCTTCGACCTCTCCCTCGTCAACGAATGGACCATCGAGGCCAACCCCGCCACCGTCACCCCCGACTACTGCGCCATGCTCGCCGACCAACGCATCACCCGACTCAGCTTCGGCGCACAGAGCTTCCGCACCCAAGACCTCGCCTTTCTCGATCGCCTCCACAACCCCCGCGATGTCGCCGAGTCCATCCAGATCGCACGCGCCGCCGGCTTCACCCGCCTCAACCTCGATCTCATCTACGCCATCCCCGACCAGGACCTCGCCGCCTGGACAAGCTCCCTCCAAGCCGCCGTCGCCCTCGACGTCCAACACATCTCCTGCTACGGCCTCACCTATGAAACCGGCACGCCCCTCTCCCTCAGAAAACAACAGGGAACCATCCGACCCGCCACGGATGAACTCGAACTCCAAATGCTCCACCACGCCCGCCGGTGCCTCGCTGCCGCAGGCTATGAGCCTTACGAAATCAGCAACTACGCCCGCCCCGGCGAGCAGTGCCGGCATAACCTCCTCTACTGGAACGGCGGAAACTACCTCGGCCTCGGACCCGCCGCCGCCTCGCACCTCGACGGCCTCCGCTGGCGCAACCGCCCCGATCTCACCCAATGGGAACACGCCATCCACGAAGGCACCCTCCCCGCCACCGATGTCGAGCAACTCTCCCCGCCACGCCGTGCCGGCGAACTCGCCATGCTCCAGCTCCGCCTGGCCGCCGGCGTCTCGTTCTCCCGCTTCGCCGCCCAGACCGGCTTCGACCCTCGATCGCTCTACTCGAACGTCCTCGACCGCCTCGCGAACATCGGCTTGATCAACCTCGACCAGCAAGGCTTCCGCTTGACCGACCGCGGCATCGACCTCGCCGACGCCGTCGCCGCCGAGTTCCTCCAAACCGCCCCGGACGGCCCCCCATAACCTCCCCGCCCGCTATCCGGTGCCCCACCGCTGTGATCGTCGGAACTGCAACCACCGTGATCAGACCGGCCACCAACGCATACTCCAGCACCTCGCCGTCCGTTATCGGAACCCCGCGTCCATCCGGCAATCCACCTCACCATCACGCCCTGCCACGCCCTCGTTCTGCCCCCCCCGCGCGCCTCCGACCAGCCTCTCCCGCCGCCACCTCCCGCCTCGCCAACACATTATCGCCCCCTTACCCCTCCAACTTACCTCGGCACCTTGCCTAAACCCCCCTCCCCTTGCCGTCGATACCCTTCACAGGAACCGGCGATGACGCAGGCTCCGCATCAGGCCCGCGCCTCGCCGCTCCTGCCCCGTTTGCCGTAACCCCGGGGCGTATCGTAACTCTTGTGGTGTGCCAACGCGTCGCCCCTAGCGGAGGGAAGATGCTCGGATTCGTCAAAAACTGGTTCGGCCATAAAGCGAATCCCATCGGCGTCGACTTCGGCACCGACAGCGTCAAGCTCGCCCAGGTCGCTTTCGTCAACGGCGAGTGGCGACTCGTCGCCGCCGCCACCGCCGATGTCCCCTCTCTCGTCCGCAACGACCCCCTCGCTCGCATCACCTTCCTCGCCAACACCACGCGCGACCTCATCGCTCAGGGCGGCTTCCACGGACGAGCCGCCGTCCTCGCTCTCCCAGCCGCCTCCATGTTCATCCAGCACCTCCGCCTCGCCAAAATGGACGAGGACGAACTCAAAAAGGCCCTCCCCTGGGAAGTCCGCGGCAAAATCCCCATCGATCCCACACACGCCGTCCTCCGACATCACATCGCAGGCACCGTCTACCTCGAACAGGAAGAGAAATACGAAGTCGTCGCTATGGCCGCAAGCCGCGACCTCGTCAACCAACTCCTCGATGCCGCCGTAAAGGCTCGCCTTGACATCGCCGGCATCAACGTTGAGCCACAAGCCATCGTCGACTGCTTCAGCCACATCTACCGCAGAAAAACCGACGCTGACGCCACCAGTTGCTTCGTCGACATCGGCTGCGCAGGCGCCCGCGCTGTCATCGCTCGCGGCGCGCACATCCTCTTCGCTCGCTCCATTGCCGTCGGCGGCGATCACCTCACCCGCGCCGTCGCCGCCAGCCTCAATATGAACTTCGACGAGGCCAAGCTCCTTCGACTTCGCCTCTCCGCCCTGCAGCCCTCCCCCACCGACATCCAGCAGAAACAGCAGATCGCCCCCCAACCCGAACCCGAAGAAACCGACGAGATCGCGGCCTTGGCAGGCCCCCTCGGCGCCGCTCTCAACGCCGCCAAACACGCCGCCGCACACCTCCCCGAACGCCGAAGCTCCTCGATCGCTCTCCTCGAACCGCCCCAGCCAACAGCCGACCCCCAACAGCCCAACGACGTCCGCAAACCCGCCAGCCCTGCACATCAGGCCGCCCTCGTCGAGCAAGCCTCGCGCGAGCCGCTCGATCGCCTCGTCCAGGAACTCGACCTCTGCCGCAGGTACTACGAGTCCACCTTCCCCAACCGCCCCGTCGACCGACTCATCTTCGTCGGCGGCGAAGCCAAACACAAAAACCTCTGCCAATACGTTGCCCGCGAGCTCGGCCTCGCCGCGCAGGTCGGTGACCCCCTCGTCCGCATGGGACGCGTCAGCAATATCGGCATCGACAGCGGCATCGACCGCCGCCAACCTCAGCCTAACTGGGCCGTCGCTATCGGACTCAGCCTTGGACCCAACAGCAACGCCGCCAAAGCGGCGGAATCGACTTAGTCTTCACCCAGGGCCTCTGCCGCCTTGCGGCATGCCCATGGAGGGCTTGATATGGCATCGCCTAATACGTTGAACTTCCTCCCTGACGGATACCTCGAACAAAAAGCTCAGCGACGCGCCAACGCCATCTGCGCGGTCCTCTTCCTCATCGTCATGGCCGGCATGTGGGCCGCCTTCACACTCAGTGAACAGGCCACCAAACGCGTCGACAATGAGTTCGCCAAAACCGAACAACAGTACCTCGGCGAGGCCAAACGCATCGAGCAGGTCCGCCAGATGCAGGAAAAACAGAAACGCATGGCTCACCAGGCCGACCTCACCGCCTCCCTCCTCGAAAAAGTCCCCCGGAGCTTCCTCCTCGCTGAAATCACCAACTCCATCCCCGCCGGCATCTCCCTCCTTGACCTCGCCATGGAGTCCAAGGAACGCGCTAAAACGCCCAAGGAAACCCCGAAAACCGCCTACGAACAGCAGAAGGCCGCCCGGCAAGCACAGAAAGCCGCGCCCCCAGGACCACCGCCGCCACCGGAGCCAAAACTCTACGACGTCTCCGTCAAGATCACCGGAATGGCCCTCAATGACGTCCAGGTCGCGCAGTTCCTCAAGAACCTCTCCAACTCCAAGCTCCTCAGGGACGTCAACCTCCTCGTCAGCGAGGAGTTCAGCCAGGGCACTGTCAAACTGCGAAAGTTCCAGATCGACATGGCCCTCGACCGCAACGCCGAAGTGCAGGCACAGGCTAAGCCCCCCACGCTCAGCGCCGCCCTTCGCTTCACTAACTGAAAACCGGAGCCCCTATGAGACTTGGTATTGGACAACTCCTCTTCGTGCTCGTCATGCTGGGCCTCCTCGGCTCCAGCTACTTCCTCGTCTTCAGCAAGGCGGCCGAAAAACGCACCGCCCGCCTCGCCGACATCAACAGCAAGAAAAAAGCCCTCAACGACCTCCGGCAGTCCACCGCCGGCATCACCGACATCGAACGCAAAATCACTGAACTCCAGAAAGCCATCACCTTCTTCGAGTCCAAACTCCCCCAGGAAAAAGAAATCGACAAAATCGTCAAAGACGTCTGGCAGGAGGCCGAACGCAACCGCCTCCAGATGCGCACCATCAAAACCCTCAAGACCGAACGCTCCGCCGGCTACAGCGAACAGCCCATCCAGATGCAGCTCGCCGGCGACTTCACAGGCTTCTACGCCTTCCTCCTCAAGCTCGAAACCATGGCCCGCATCACTCGCCTCAGCCAGATGAAACTCGAGAAAATCACCACCAAGGACGGCGAAATGCAGGCCCAGATGACCCTCAGCATCTTCTTCGAGTCCGATGGAGCTGGTGCCAGGTTCGCCGCCTCACGCTAGCCGTTGCAGCGTCGCCAAAGCAGCCGTGCCCGCGGGCATTTCGCCCCCTGCAGTCGAGGTAGATTATGAAAGATTTCGATCCATCCCCGTCAGACGCCAACCAGCAGGCCCTCAACACTGAAAACTCCGGCCTTCCCCAGGAAGTCGCCGACGACGACGCCTCCGATGTCGCCATCGAGACGCCCAAACCACGAAACAATGCCATGATGGTCCTCGCCATGCTCGTCGTCCTCGGCGTCGGCGCCGTCATGTTCATGCGCATGAAGGCGGGGCCCAAACCCGCCGCCGCCAGCCCCGAAGCCGCCACCGCAAAGGCCACCATCAACCAGTTCCTCACCGACGGCAGCAAAAACATCACCGCCATGCGAGAACTCCTCAAAAACACCGAGAAGGTCGTCCAACAGTTCCTCAACTACCCCTCCATGACCCAGGTCAAGCTCGAAGACCTCAAGACCAACCCCTTCCGCTCCGCTGCTGCCAAGCTCGATGACCCCAACGCCGACGCCGAAGCCGCTCGCCAGGCCGCCGCCAAGCGGCTCATCGCCGAGAAGGAAGCCTTCACCAAGATCGTTCAGCAGATCAAGCTCCAGTCCATCCTCCACGCCGGCGCAGGCACCAGCACCTGCATGATCAACAACGCCACCTACACCGAAGGCCAGGAGCTTAACTCCCTCAAAATCCAGAAAATCACCCCCAATAGCGTCGTCTTCACAAAAGGCTCCCTCCAGGCCGAAGTGAAGATCAACCGCTGACGACGTCCTCTCACTCGCAGGTGCTCCAGCATGTTCGGCAAGCGACACCATCCCGACCCCAACCCCCTCGCCCCCGCACAGACCCGGGACGACGCTCACCTCGACCACGACGTCAGCCTCGACCCCGAACAGATCTGGACGCCCACCACCGCACGCGTCCGCAAGTCCGTCGAACGACTCCTGCTCGAACGCGGCCACGTCACCGAGGAGCAGCTTGCACAGGCTAAAACCGTCCAGGCCCAGACCCCAAATAAGTCGATCGCCCAGATCCTCCTCACCATGAACGCGGCCAGCGAGGCCCAAATCCTCTCCGCTCTCGCCGAAACCCTCAACCTGCCCTTTGAAACCCCCGACAAAAACGCCGTCAACCCCGAAGCCTTCGCCCTCCTCACCCCCGATTACCTCCGTAAGCACCTCATCATCCCCCTCCGCTTCGAAGACAAAACCCTCGTCGTCGGCATGACCGACCCCAACAACGTCTTCCTACTTGATGAAATCAAACGCCGCACCAATCGCGATCTCCGCGCCGTCGTCATCACCCCCGCCGACGTCGCACGCATCGTCGAACTCTTCGTCAGCGGAACCTCCGACATCCAGGTCGATGACATCATCAAGGACATGGCCGACGATGACCTCCAGGTCGTCAAGGAAACCAACGACGATGTCGCCGACCTCGAAAAACTCGGCTCCGAATCCCCCGTCATCCGCTTCGTCAACTACCTCATCGCCGACGCCATCAAACAGGCCGCCAGCGATATCCACATCGAACCCAAGGAAAAAGCCCTCAAGGTCCGCTACCGCATCGACGGCGTCCTCTTCGAAGCCATGAACCCCCCCTACAAAATGCACCCCGCCATCGTCTCCCGACTCAAAATCATGGCCAACCTCGATATCGCTGAACGCCGCCTCCCACAGGACGGCCGCATCCGCGCCATCATGCACGGCCGTAAAGTCGACCTCCGAATGAGCACCCTCCCCACCGTCGCCGGCGAAAAAGTCGTCCTCCGTATCCTCGATAACCGCTCCATCAACGTCGAGCTCGAACAACTCGGCTTCTCCGAGAACGTCCTCACCATCTGGAAAAGACAGATCGACCAGCCACACGGAATCCTCCTCGTCACAGGCCCCACAGGCTCCGGCAAAACCACCACCCTCTATTCCTCCCTCCGCGTCATGGACGGCAATAAGCTCAATATCTCCACCGTCGAAGACCCCATCGAGTACCACCTCACCCAGGCCAATCAGGTCCAGGTCCACGATAAAATCGGCATGACCTTCTCCGCCGCCCTCCGCTCCCTCCTCCGACAGGACCCCGATGTCGTCATGCTCGGCGAAATCCGCGACGGCGAAACCGCCCGTATCGCCGTCCAGGCCTCCCTCACCGGCCACCTCGTCCTCTCCACCCTCCACACCAATGACGCCCCCTCCTCCATCACACGACTCATCAACATCGGCGTCGAACCCTACCTCATCAGCGCCTCCGTCAACGCCATCCTCGCTCAACGACTCGTCCGAACAATCTGCCCACACTGCAAAGAACCCTACGACCCCTCAGACGAAATGCGAGAGTTCCTCACCCTCCAGGGCTTTGAGCCCGATAAAACGTTCAAAGGCCGAGGCTGCGATAAGTGCCGCAAAACCGGCTACACCGGACGCCTCGGCATCTATGAGATGCTTGTCCTCGATGACTCCCTCCGAGACCTCGTCACACGCAGCCCCGACGTCGTCCAACTCCGTAAACTCTGCCGCGAAAGAGGCCTCGTTACCCTCCGACAGGATGGGTTCCATAAGGTCATCCATGGCCTCACAACGGTCGATGAAATCCTCAGAGTCACCGAAAATGCCGCATAACGAATACTGGCAACTGGCAACTGACAACTGACAACTACTACCATGAGCCTGCTCAACGACATCCTCCGCACCGCCGTCGAAAACAAGGCCTCCGATGTCCACATCAACGTCGGCCACCCGCCCCTCTTCCGCATCCATACCGTCCTCAAAGCCAGCGATTTCCCCATCATGACCTCCGAAGGCGTCCTCCGCCTCCTCAAGGACATGATCAACGAAAAACGCATGGCCGCCTTCGAAGACCTCCGCGACGCCGATTTCTCCTACGAAATCCCCGGCGTCGGACGGTTCCGCGTCAACGCCCACTACCAACGCAACACCATCGCCCTTTCCTTCCGCACCATCAACGACAAGATCCGACCCATCGAGGAACTCTACCTCCCCGATATCGTCAGCAAACTCACCTACCTCCCCCGCGGCCTCATCCTCGTCACCGGCGCCACCGGCTCCGGCAAAAGCACCACCCTCGCCGCCATGGTCGACGCCATCAACAAACGCGAACAGTGCCACATCATCACCGTCGAAGACCCCATCGAATACGCCTTCGTCTCCAATAAGTGCTGCATCGAACAACGCGAAATCGGCTCCGACTGCCCCTCCTTCGACTCCGGCCTCCGCCATGCCCTCCGCCAAGACCCCGATGTCATCCTCGTCGGCGAAATGCGCGACCTCGAAACCACCTCCGCCGCCATCACCGCCGCCGAAACCGGCCACCTCGTCTTCTCAACCCTCCACACCAACAACGCGCCTCAGACCATCGAACGTATCATCGATATCTACCCCTCCGACCAGCAAAACCAGATCCGCTCCATGCTCGCCAATACCCTCCAGGCCGTCATCTCCCAAACCCTCTTCAAACGCGCCGACCAGCCTGGCATGATCCCGGCTCTCGAAATCATGCTCTGCACCCCCGCTGTCCGCAACTGCGTCCGCGAAAACCGCATCTTCGAAATCGCCAACGTCATCGAAACCTCACGCGCCCTCGGCATGCAGACCCTCGACTCCTCCATCAAACAGCTCTTCGTCAACGGCCATGTCTCCCGCGAAGACGCCATCGCCATGGCCGCTCACCCCGAAAAACTCGAACGCGCCCTCGTCGCCTGAGGAGACTAAGAAATGACCGGCAACTCGCAACGGACCACGGACAACTACCGTCCGGCAACTGGCAACTGACCACAGGCAGACGTATATGCCAACCTACAGATACGAAGTCAAAGCTGCCAACGGCCAGATCACCCGCGGCGTCCTCGGCGCCGCCTCGCTTGCCACCGCCTCACTCGAACTCCGCGCCCGCGGCCTCTACATCCTCGCCCTCTCCCCGGCTGATGCCGCCCGCAAAGGCCATAAAGCCCTCAGCTTCAGCATCTCCCTCGGACCCTCCGCTCGCGATATCCAGAACTTCACCAGCCAGCTCGCTGTCATGATCCGCGCCGGCATCTCCATCCGCGCCGCCGTCGAGGGCATCGCCGATCAGGTCCAGAACGCCAAGTTCAAGGCCATGCTCAACCAGATGAAAAAGGACCTCGAATCCGGCAAACAGTTCTCCGACGCCCTCTTCCGCTATCCCAAGTGCTTCTCCCCCCTCTACGTCAACATGGTCAAGGCCTCCGAACTCTCCGGCGGCTTCAGCAAAATGCTCGACCGCATCGCCGTCTACCTCAGCCAGCAGATCGAAACCCGCTCTCAGGTCGTCGGCGCCATGATCTACCCAGGCATCATCGGAACCATGGCCGTCGGCACCACCATCTTCCTCCTTACCTTCGTCCTCCCTCGCTTCATGGTCATCTTCAAGGGCAAGGAAGCCGCACTCCCCGCCCCCACCAAGCTCCTCCTCGCACTCTCCAGTTTCATGGTCAATTACTGGTACATCCTCCTCTTCGCCGCCGCCTCCGGCATCTGGGGATTCATGATGCTCATCCGCACCGACTGGGGCCGACTCTGGTTCGATAAAACCAAGCTCACCATCCCACTCTTTAAAAAAATGTTCCGCGCCCTCTACATCAACCGCTCCCTCCACACCATGGGCCAGCTCATCAACGCCGGCGTACCCATGCTCGATACCATCTCCATCACCGCCGAAATCTCCGGCAACACCCTCTACCGCCGCATGTGGCGAGCCGTCTACATCGCCGTCAAACAAGGCAAAAAAATCTCCGCGCCCCTCAACAGAAGCCCACTCCTACCCCGCTCCGTCGTCCAGATGATCGGCGCCGGCGAGGAATCCGGCAAACTCGGCGAAGTCCTCGACGAAGTCTCCGAATTCTACGCCCGAGAACTCCGCGCCGTCATCAAATCCGTCACCGCCATGATCGAGCCTCTCATGATCGTCGCCATGGGCTCCGTCGTCGGCTTCATCGCCATGTCCATCATCCTCCCCATCTTCAAGCTCTCACAACTCGTCAAATAACCCCTCTTCCCCCCTCGCCCGCTATGCCTCTTTCCCCCTCGCCCGGTACGCCGGGAGAGGGTTGGGGTGAGGGCTTCCTTATTCTTCTCGCCAACCCCTCCAGAACACCAATACCCTCCCCGCCAGTCACTTCTTCTCCTCCCTCAACCGCCCCAACTCGCTCTCAACCTCCGGATCAAGCCGCGCCCCCTCCCGCTGACAATTCCGAAGCTGCCCCGCCGCAACACCTGCCCCGCGAAGGTCCGCCCCCGAGAGGTTCGCCTCCAAGAGTACCCCGAATCCGAGACATGCCCCCGATAGATCTGCTTGCCTGAGATTCGCCCCGAAGAGATCCTGCATATAGAGCACCTGTGCAGAAAGTCCAAGCCGCCCGAGATATCGCAGGCAGAACACGTCCAGCCCCATCCGCTGCCCCCTCAACCTCCCAATCCACTCCCCCGCACTCGACACCTCCGGCCACTGCACCCTGCCAGGGCAAACGCATGTGAATGTAACCTTATTGGGCGATGACCCTTAGCAGATACTGGTTATCCCATCCACAAGATTTTCTCTTTCCGGCGATGCCGATCTTGGCGGTCTTCTCAT
>Ga0315284_10009092_pt1 | contig 14183 bp, 10 predicted proteins | sample YL17G09_16_MG_FD_203696 | JGI IMG/M metagenome (GOLD analysis project Ga0315284, IMG submission 203696) | Sediment microbial communities from Yellowstone Lake, YNP, Wyoming, USA - YL17G09_16 | ecosystem: Environmental > Aquatic > Freshwater > Lake > Sediment | place: USA: Wyoming | collected... | reverse complement strand
TGGAAAAAAATGGATACTGTAGACAACATGGAGTAGAAGACGCAAACAAAAAAAGAGAAGTGACATGTTTGGTCACGCATGGTTGCACGAATGTGACTCAGAGTATTGATGTCCAGGAAAAAACCAAACAAACTTGTTTAATAAAGTATGGAAAAGAATATGCACTTCAGTCAAATGAAGTCAAAGATAAAGGAAAAGAAACTAATTTAAAAAATTTAGGTGTTGAAAATCCGTCACAATCAAAAGAAATTATACTTTTGAAAAGACAAAACTCATTAGCAAGTGGCAACGCAGTATATACACTGTCATATCTGCACACGTTGCTGCAGCACAATAATGCGAATGCGAATGCTGAGCACACCGACTTGACAATACGAAAAGACACAGAAATCAAATTTACATGCAGTTGTGGAACCGCCCACACAAAAACATTTAGAACAATTGAAAAAAATGGAGCATTTTGCGAAGCGTGTCAGCACGTTCATGCAACTGAACAATCAATCGAAACAAATATGAAAAATAGAGGTGTTCCATACACCATGCAAGACCCTTCTGTCGTGGAAAAAGTTACAACGACTAACCGTGAACGATTTGGCGGACATCCAATGCAAAATGCTAAAATTTTTGAAAAATGTTTGAAAAATGGATTTAAAACAAAAGAATATCGGTTCCCGTCTGGACGCATTGACAAAATTCAAGGACGTGAACATTGCGCATTGGATGAATTATTGCAAAATGGTGTAACCGAGGAAGATATTGTCACAGGTGGTAAAAATGTTCCGGAAGTATGGTGGTATGACGAAAAAAACACACGACATAGATACTACACTGATATATACATTCCATCTCTCAATAAGTGCATTGAGGTAAAATCAGATTACACATTTGAAGTTGACAAAAATGTTACATTATTGAAGCAAAAAGCAACCATGGATGCCGGATACACCCATGAAATATGGGTGTATCAACAGGTTGGCAAACTTTACAAAAGAGTGGAATGCATCATGGCTTTGCCCCGTTAACGGTGGATCTGCGAAATGAGGGATTGGAACACGGCAGCCGAATCCCGCGCGGCTGCAATCAAGTACGCGTGCACAATGTCCACATCGGTGGGTGCATGGAATGCGACACGGATCATGCTGTGCGTGTCGTGCGGATGGTTTTTGCGAAACCCGCAGAATGAAACCGTGCGGCTGCCCGTGTAGTGAGTGGTGTGAATGAAATATTCAATGCATTTGCCCAGCGTGTAGTCCTCGTTCTGCAGGGTGATGTCGTATCCGTTGCTCAGCGTGGAATCGGACGGCACAACATCCACGTCGCCGTTGGCATTCTCAATGTCGCTCACAAGTTTCTTGCATTTCTCAATGAGCAGCAAGCACGCCTTGGTCACAATCTCGGTGTTGGAATACACCCCGATGGATTCAATGATGAAATCAAAACTGTCTGGCACAATGTATCTATTCGCCTCCATTGTGAACCAGTTCTTCTTTTCAGACGCAATGAATGCTGCTTCATTGCCATCGCGTTCCAGCAACTTTGCACACTCGGACCACACTTTGTTCGCCTCTTCCGCATTTTGCGTGGCCTTATAAGCGCACGTGCTGACCACATTGTACATGCCGTCCATGCGCGCGGTGCCCACCCCGATTTCCGCGGTCAACGCCAGGCGTTCGCCTTCCACGAATTGCGTCAGTCTCGGAATCAATCTGGCAATCAGAATGTAGCCCCCAGTGATTGCATCCGGCGGAAAGATGCGGCGAACGACGGACTCGCTCAGCTCCTTGCCGGTCTTCACGTTTACCATGCGGAAGTCTTTCGTGGTGACGTATTCATTTGCGGACCCCGTGTTTTGAACGTCTAAAACCACGCGGTAGTCGTCAACATTGAAGTGCACAAAATCGGGATCGTTGGCCTTGATGTGGATTGGGATGCAGCCCATGCGCTGCTTTATTATTTCATTGTTCAGACGCGTGGTGTTTGTCGTGATTTGCACGCGGTTCTCGGCGTGCGGCAGAGTGCGGAAACAGTACGTGGGAATGTCGGCCAGGATGGTGCGGCGCACGGCATTGGCCAGGCTGACGTTGATTTGTTTGACGGTGAATTTGAGGGTGCCGTCATGATCAGTAAAGGATTCAATGATGGGAGTCTGTTTTTGAGTAGCTGCAGCCATTGTGTTTGGGTTGATGGTTTGTTTCTGTTTATGTTTATACTACATTACAATGGCATTATTTATAAATCAATTTTTATGAATAATCTTTAATCGGGGATCCAAATGTTCCCTGAACCATGCTGGATACAACAAAGGGGTTTAAGGGGGACGCATGTTCCCTTTGGGTTTCAAAGGGAGGGGTAAGGGGAACCTACGGTTCCCCTAGTTGGACGAGGGCAGCGGCGCCAGGCACAGCTTAATCTCTCCCAGGCTGGCAACATAATATTTCACGACCAGCGGCCGGTCGTTTTCCAGATACATTTCAATCTGGCTGCACAGGTTCGTGCACTTGATGAAATAGCCCAGATTCTTGAGCGAGAACTCGCCCTGCGTGATTTTGTTGTGGTCCTGCTTTTGAATGAACTCCATGCTGCCGTCCGTTTCCACGCGCCGAATCTCCGCAGTTGCAAACTGGCCCGAGCACCGGAAAATGAGCTCGTCCCCCACCGACTTGATTTCCAGCTTCTCCGAAATGCACGACATGTCGCGAATGATCTTCTGGAAGTCGGAGGACGGCAAATTAATGACCGACGAAAACAGCACCACGTTCGGCTCAAGGTACTCTTCGGGCTCGGGCTCAATGAGCCGCAACTTCTGCGTCTTGCACTGCTTGATGTCCCCGTTCTCAAACTTCAGCCCCAGGAACGACACGATGCCGTCATTGTAGTCCTTCTTCTCAATGTAGAGCGTGAGCGTGTCGTCATTGTCTATGGAATTAATCAGCTTGAACAAGTGGAACATGTTGACGCCGATTATGATTTTTTCCATGTGGCACTCGTAGTGCTCAAAATTCTCCGCCCCCAAAAACAGGTGCGCCATCATGGTGTGCGATTTGTCCATGTTCACAATGCGAATGCCGTCCTTTTTGAACGTGATGTTGGTCTCCAGCAGGATGTCCTTTAGCGCCGTCATGAGCGTGCGAAACGGCGCAATTTGCACGGTCTTGATGGTGAGCACGTTGTCGGTGTAAGCATTCGCTGATGCTGGTGCTTGTGCTACTGCTGCTGCTGCTGCTCCTGCATGTGCGTTCATTTCCAAATGTGAGTTGTTGTATATTTACAATTTAAATTACAATCTTTAAATACTTATGACACTTATTGATTGGATTGATTGTGGAATGGATTTCAATTGGTTTAGGCATACAGTTTCGTGGACGTCTCTTGCCCGGTCACGCGCTTTATGAACGTGTCGCCGTCCAGCAACTCTCGCACATGGTCCATGTATTTGTCCCGGTGCCGGAACAGGAAGTTCACGATGGCCGACATGGGCAGCTGCTTGTCCTTGATGACCGAGTAGAACGTCTTGAACGCATCCGTCGTTGCTTCCGCCGTGGCATAATGCTTGCTGCCGAGCATGTCGCGGAACAGCTTCTCAATCTCGGTCCGACTGGGGTAGTTCAGCTCCACGATTAGGTCGGTGCGGCCCTGGCGCAGCAGCGCGGGGTCCAGCTTCTCCGGGTGGTTCGTCGTGATGAACACAATGAGCCCGTGCTTGAACAGCACGCCGTCCAGAATGTTGAGCAGGTTGCTGAACGTGAAACTCTGCGTCTCCACCGACACGCGCTTCTCAAACAGGCAGTCAATGTCCTCCAATAACAGCACGGTCTTGGGGTCCAGGCTGCGGAACGACCCCTGAACCGTGGCGTTGTCCATGTCGCGGCTCATGCTCATGATGCCCAGGTTGTAGTGGATCTCGTTGCACAGCGCTTTGATCAGGCTCGTCTTGCCGCTGCCGGGCACCCCCGTCAGCAAGTACGTCTTTTTGTACGGGATGCCGAAGGCGTCGTACTCCGCCTCACTGTTCAGAAAATTTGTGATATCATCCATGATGCGCTGCTTGACGCGCTCGTCCATGTAGACCGTGTTCAGCCGGCGCACGGGGATGCGACTGTACGTGTTCCAATCGCTGTATTTATTCGTGATGGAGATGCGCAGCTTCTCGTCGCTGGTGTTGTCAATCTCGCTGGCCAGCTTGTAGAACTCCACGAATGAAGTTGGGGTCGGCGTTCGGATCAGCAGCCGGCGAAAGTACACCATGCCGTCGCAGCTGGTCGGTCGGGGGTTATTCTCCTCGTGGAAGTCAATCTCAAATGCATGCTTCAAGTTGTTGGCATCTGTAAAAATGTAGTCGTATTCGCCGCATCCAATGGTCATGAACAGCGAATTGAGCGGATCGTGCAACATGTGCTTCTTTAATCCAATTACTTTTTCATCGGTTTCTTTTGCATCAATCGCGCTTTTCACTGCATTGTATGCCTTCACATTGAAGTATTCGTGCACCTCCATGCGCGCGGGTGCATCCGGATTGGACCGTGTTTTCAACGTCGCCGAATTTCTGAATAAATACGCGAGCACGCGGCTTTGATAATACTTCGGGATTTCGTGTTCGTAAAGGCCTGAGGATACATCGCTGTTCATTTTGGTGAGGTGGGGTGGGGTTGTGTTACGTTGTGTTATCATATAACCGTGTAAATTCTTTAAATGAATTCGTAATACATTTAGACACTTTGGAAGTTTGGACCACAATTTGGATATTTGAAATATTTTATATAAACATATTTCAAATCAATCACAACCAACCCAACCACAATAAATGAAAAAAAAAAATAAACAATCACGCACACTCAAAAAAAATAAACACGCATTCACATTAAAAAAAAATAAACAATACAAATATTCACGCAGCAAAAAATGCAACAAAACGTTCAAAAAGCAACAAATTGGGGGTGTCTCAAAACTTGTCCAAATCCTACAGAAGAGTTCTTCTAGTCCGGTTTCGCCTTCTAGTCCGGTTTCGCCTTCTTCTGTTCCTGTTTCGCCTGTTTCTGTTCCTGTTTCGCCTTCTTCTGTTCCTGTTTCGCCTTCTTCTGTTCCTGTTTCGCCTTCTTCTGTTCCTGTTTCGCCTTCTTCTGTTCCTGTTTCGCCTTCTTCTGTTCCTGTTTCGCCTTCTTCTGTTCCTGTTTCGCCTTCTTCTGTTCCTGTTTCGCCTGTCTCTGTTCCTGTTTCGCATTCTTCTGTGTCTGTTCCTGCGCCTGCTCGCCCCTCTGTTTCTGCATCCCCTCTTCCCGCGACAGATGATTTGTCAATGGATGTAACCGACCAAACTCATACCAGAATGGCTGAACAATATTTAATGGAAGCCAATGCTAGAGCAGAACAAGATACCACGGAGGCAGAAAACAATGCTAAACTTGCACTAAAAAATGCACAAACGGCGGGACATGTTCCTTACATAAAACCCGCCGATTTTTTTCAACAAATTCAAGACATGCAATCATTGTTCAACATGGGCAAAACTTCACCTGATCTAAAATTTCTCGGTAACATAATAAAATACCAACTATTAAAAAAACCCCCCACTAACAATTCATTGTATGAACTGAAAATCACTTCCACACCTTCGCCAAATGCTTCGCCGAAAGAGTTTCAGAGTAATTTACAGGACCAAGATAAATTTCCAGTAAGCGTATTGTTGAGATGTGACGACCAAAAACAAATAAGAGCAGTTTATGCAGTTACTTCAACCACAAGCCTCACCGTGGACAAAGATGTTAAATCCAACACATATACAATTTCAAAATTAGCCAAAATTCAATCCAAACAAGAGTATGATCAACAAAATGCACGTATAATACAAAAAAATGCCGAACACATAGCCAATTTGCGCAAACTAACTGCTTATCAAAAATATGATGCTGAACCACCACAAGACATCATGCTCAAACATTTATCACCAACTTCACTTGAACAAGGGATAGTTCCACCAATCAAAGCAACTGACACGGACATAATGTTTTCTCCATTTCCGGGCCAAGAAGATGTAATTTCAAATTTGGCCAATTACATCAAAATCAATAACGCCACCAGTTATTTGTTATCACGGCTACACATATACTATTATGAAGCACCACGAATGAAGTCACTTATAAAATGGGCCGTAACGAAAACGACGAATGTAGGTGGAAAGAAGAGTAGAAAAATCAGGAAAATCAGGAGGCGCAAACGATTCACACATAAACACAATAAACACAAACCATGCAGGAGGAATGGAACGCGACGAAACCATGCTAGAAAGAATCCAATCCAGAAGAGCTAATATTCCGGCGTATGCTTTTTGAACAGGCACCCGTGTGGAGCAATGCCCACCACCTCGTTGATCACGACCGCATTCTGATACTTGCAGTTTCCCAACCAAATTTTCACAATGCAGAAATTCTTTTTGGGTGAAATGGTGATGCCGTTCACCACCGGAAGCAACGCCTTGTTGGACGAAATGCTGTTGCCCACCAACACGTATGTCAGTTGGCGCCAGCAATCTTGCACGTCCTTGTTGTTCACCTTGTATGAGAAACACCCCCCATTCCGGTTTCTAACATCTTCCCATATGGGCGTAATGCCCTCCCTCATTAAAAACAACATGCAGTTCATCACCAATTTGGGGGGCAGCATTTCAGTCACGCTGACTGTTTGTTCCACCGTGTTGAAATCATACAACTTGATGTAGCTTTTCAAAGACCAATCGGTGTCGTGCGGCAAATGACCCCACAGCGTCCATCCGCTGGACAGAGGGTGATGAGGAGTCGCTGCTGCTGCATTTGTTGCATTTTTTAGTTGGTCTGCGTCGCATGAGGTAGAGGAAGATGAAGGTCCCTTCATGTTGTTCTCAATACACATAAAGTAACTCTACGTTTTAAATTGATTTGATTTATAATTATTTTATTTTATTTGACATTATTTATAATACCATTTTAAAAATGGCTGCAACTGATTTCATGCATCGGCATCTTCGTCGTCGTCTGCATCCGGCAAATTTTCGCTGGGGTAAGTGCATTTGTCTAAATAACGCTGCATGCGCTGAATGTCCAGTTTAGTGATCTCAAACTCTTCTATCATGGCATCCATGCGTTCATTGATGCCATTTTTCGTGGCAAACAGGTTCAAGAAATGTGCAAACAAGTCTTTCTTGTCCATCCCAAATTTTTGACACATCATTTGAATGAACAGCGTGTTGTTGTATTCGGTGCTGTATTTGGTCAGCACCTTGGTGAATCGCACTTCCGACGGATTGAATTTGGGGCGGGTTGCAAACCGTTCATGATACAATTTGTTGTTGTAAAAGGTTTTGATGAGAGAGCTCATTTCGTTGAACTGCCAGATCTGTTTTTGAAACGTGATGCGGTCAATGTAGTCGGCCAAACACATGTTGTCCAGCGCTTCCTTGTACAATTTGAAAGCCTCCAGTTGATGCGGTTGTTTTGCAAGCGCGTCCACCACATTTTCGTGCCAGAGAAGACCCACTATGGTGCGATCCGTTTCATTCATGAGCGCAGAATGTTCCGTCAATTTGCAGGGCGCGTTTATCAACCGTTTCACAATGGTCTTGCTGTCTTCATTGTTGGTTTTCGGTTGAAAAATGGTTTGAATGAGTGCACTGTTGTAATTGTCCAAATCGTCCGCATTGCGTTTGTCCGCATTGCATTTGTCATGCGGGTTGTTTAATATCACGCATATGGTTGATATTTTGCGAAGGTCGCCTTGGATGAATCGTGCAACGTTTTTGTGCAGCGTTGGATTGCGCGAATGCAACACCGAATTCAAAATAACTCCAACTTGTTCCTGCGTGGGCATTTTGAGTTCAAATGTCACGCACACTTTCATTAATTCGCGTATTTTTTTGTCCATGTGGTAGTTTCCAATGCATATAATCGGATTCATGGTCACGTCTTCCAATCGCTGCTTCTTTGTCTTTTTGGGGCGCATGAGTTTGATCAGCGCATTAATTCCGCCCTTGTCGCCGTTGTTCATGCCATCTATCTCGTCCATCACAATGGCAATGCGTTTTGGCTTGCACTGGAACATTGAACTCACGCTGTGTTCACTCATGTTGTGATTGGTTATCAGGTCAATTATGGACTTATTTCTGATGTCTCCGGCATCATATTTGACTACATCATAGTTCAAGCCCTTAAGCAACTGAACTATGAATTCCGTTTTTCCGACGCCTGGGTTTCCGTACAGATATATGCCACGCTTTATAGTCAAATCATTTTTTTTGGCATGAAACATGTCCAGAGCAGCTGCAATCTCGCATGCAATGGTGTCACGACACAGCACCTCATTGTAATTTACTGTGGCGGCTGTGGCGGCCGTCGTGGCTGCTGTGGCGGCCGTCGTGGCCGTCGTGGATTCCATTTTTTTTTTGGACTTGACATTGGATTTAATCATGTTGATGTTGAAATTGTTGAAATTGAGACAATTGTAAGATTATTAAGCATATAGCATTACGTTTAATATTAAATCATTCACATATACAATGAAAATAAAAATAAAAAGCTAATGTATATTTGGTTTAATATTTAAAAAAACATGGACCCAACTCAAGGTTCTGGTTCTTCCATGTCAGGACTAAATTTTCAGCGCATAGTGATCATCATTGCTATCATCATGCTTATCGCATCATTGATTGTCATCGGTTATGCGCTTTACAAACAAACGCGCGACATCAAATGGCCCCCGGAAACACCCAAATGTCCCGATTATTGGAAATATGATGCCACTTCAAAGAAATGCACAAACCCGACTTCTATAACAAATTGTGAATACAACGGCATACCTTCGCCCACCTGTCCATCCACAACATAATAATTTGTGAATTTGCGACAATTAATAGATGAATCAATGCATATAAATAAAAATAATTATATGTACATAATTCAATAACTCACCCATACACGCATACACATATTAATCACATTAATCATCGTAATGCAGCACCAACGAATTCAGGGTTACACATATTCGTCCAAGCCCTCCACAAATGCAAGAAAACCGGTTCAGGCAAATGGGCGCATTGATATTTTAGGCCCAACGGTGGAGCAGCAGTTCGCCATGTACGACAAAATCCCGAATTCCAGCACGTGCTCGTCGTTTCGCGATGCCATGATCGGCAACTGGGAAAACACGCCGCTCAGCGACGCCTTTTTTAGCACGGGCAACATGCAAATTGTGCAGAACGGCCTGCGCAACGGTGTGCACGCCATGTCCAAGGGCACATACCTGATCGCCCCCCAAGACTGCGACAACCTGAAAATGATCATGCGCAGCGTGTTTCTGCAGAGCTCCATGAATTTAGCAACCGACATCCCCGGACAAATTGCCGCGCTCAACAAGATAGTGGTTGACATGTACGTGCCGAAGCTCTACAGCGAAGCGCGCGCATACATTCAATATAAGCGCGATGCCAGCACCATGTACACGCCCATTGACCGCCCCATTTATTCGGCCGAAACCGACAAGACGCTGGAACTGCAACCGTGGTTCTAAATCGGGGTACTACGTAAAAGCGCAGCGCCCCGAACCCCTCCTTAATGGGGAACTACGTAAAAGCACAGCGCCCCGAACCCCTCCTTAATGGGGTACTACGTAAAAGCACAGCGCCCCGAACCCCTCCTTAATGGGGAACTACGTAAAAGCACACAACGGCTCGGCACACGACGTGCCTTTGCTCCCCGATTATTAATCCAAAATAAAATGAAATAAAAACAAAAATTGAATTACTTTGGTCCATTTTAATTCGGTTCAATATTGCATCCAGACTCACAGTCTTCAATACGTCATGTCATCACGTGCCGCCTTGTTCAAGAAATCTTCGGGTCGCAATGAGGAGTTTGAGAGATATTTACTGTCATCAGAACCAGTTGGACAGCAGTTTGAACCCGTTGTCATTGACAGCACGCGCGCCTACGTCATTGTTCTACCCCTCTCCTATTTCATATCGTACAAAACCACACCAAATCGCAGGCCCAAGGGCAAAGCCGATGCCATGCCCTACGAAAGTTTCCGCATCATCAACATGCAGCACCGCGGAGGCAATGCACACTCCCTCATTTTGATTAAGAGCCACGCCATTCGGACCAACATGTATAACATTGCCATCTTTGAATCAAACGGGCGCAACGGGTTCTGCGGCATTCGTATCCTGGACGACCATCATGGCCAACCCGTGAATGTCACCAAGGCTTATACCTCCATCTCGCCCGAATACAACATCAACTACGGCACAAATACTTATAATCCGGGGTATTGCGGCATTTACGGCATCATCTGCGTCGTTGCATTTCGCCATTATCGCAGCAAGTCCGGCACCCTCTGGCTCGCAAAATGGACCAAATTACTCATGCGCATGAGCCAATGCATTGACCCCAATGCCGGCTGCCTGGGTGTGGACCTCGCTGCACGCGTTCAAGAAATTATCGCCACCAACGCCGTTCATTCGTCGGCTGAAAAGGAAATCGCACACGAGATTCGGGCGTGCATTGCAGTCAAACGCAATGACTCTTGCACATCATGTTCATTGGTTCTTTGAAACTTGAACTCATCAAATGAGAGAAATTCAAGAATTAAATCAAATTAACATTCTAAATAAAACCATTTTTTATTACACGTCCTATTGATAATGGGGTGGGTGGGACAATTAATTTGTTATTGCATCCCATTTGCCTCCCCTCTTAGTGACACGATGACTCTTACGTCTTCCTCCCCTCTGAGCCTTCTTTCCACGACGACGATAAGTTTTGCGACCTCCGAACATTTTGATTGATCTTGGTTATAATAATAGTAAAGAAAAAAATATTTACAATTTTGATAAATTAGATGAACTGGCCATCCATTATTGCTTAATAACCCTCTTTATGCATTTTTGGCCTTGACAATCTTCTTTGCACCTGCTGCTCCAGTTGAAGCACTTGACCCCGTGATTAAAGACACCCGTTTTTCCTCCTGCTTCACGTATTCGGCACGCAGCTCCGCCAAATCGGCCAGCCACAGCTGCTCAATGCTGGTGCCTTCTAACATGGAATGATGTGCCTCCTTCTGCCCCTTCTCTTTCAGCAGCTTCTGCACGTTTTCCTCGCTCACGCTGTCCATCGGCAGCCGCAGCAGATACTTGTATTGATCGTCGTTTTCAACAAGATCGTAGCCCTTGGACTGCAGCATGCTTGTCAACTCGTCGCCGCGCTTCCGTCTCAAGTCAATGCTGCCGTCCAGCAGTTCCTGGATGTAGCGCGCTTTGTTACTCAGAACGCGCAGTTCCGCTGCCATGGCCCCCAGCTGGTGCGTCTTGCGCTTCCCATACAGGGACAGTCTCGTGGCGTAGTAGTCCAGCACAATGTCGCGCACATTGCCGTACTTCTTCAGCTGGTCCTGGCTGTCAAACAGGTGCATGTTGCTCGTGGATTCCGTCGTGCACAGTTTCAGCAGCTTTTCAATCGCGGTCCCGTGATCCACTAAGGCCTGATTTGTGAGATCAGCAGTAGCCGGAAACGTGATCGTGAAATCCACCACCGTGTCCGTGCTCATGTCCACGTAGTCCTTGATCGCACCGGACTCAATCAGCGATTCCAAGTGCTTCTTGAAATCCTCCGTCCAGTGGCCAACCGGGAGTTCAGTCACGCGCACCTGCTTCTTCGCAGCATCCACGGTGTGCAGCCCTTTAATCAGGAATTTCCCAGGAGCGGCTAGTGCACTAATGGTGCCTTTGAACCCACGATAATACGGCTCAATTGGGCCCCATTCTGCCTCGGGCTTTTTCAGCAGCATGGCCTGAATGTAGTCAATCACTTGCAGCGGGTTGTGGCACATGATGTCCGTGCTGAACCCCGTGCCGATGCCTTTCGTGCCGTTGATCAGAATCATGGGCACAATCGGCGCGTAAAAGGTGGGCTCCACCAGCTGGCCGTCGTCGTCTAGGTACTCTAATATGGCGTCGTCCTCCGCGCGGTAAATCAGGCGTGTGATTGCATTGAGCTGCGTGAAGATGTACCTTTCGCTAGCAGAATCTTTTCCACCCGAAAGACGCGTGTTGTGCGTGATTGTAAAATCACCAAGCAAGAATCGTTCATTTTTGTCAATGTTCCATCCGCAAAATGCGCCACGTCCGATGCTTTTGATTTCTATCTTGTGCGCCCCACAATTGTTTTTGATTCTCTTCTGAAAAGAGATTTGTTTTCTTGGGAGCTTCACCGGAATTTTGTGAATGTTGTCTCCTGTGATAAACAACTCAAACATGCCATTGGTTGATTTTAATATTTTTGCTCTAAATCCCAAAGATCCTGCAATGATTCTAAACGATTCCAACAAATGTTTTCTTTTCTCACATTGCGCGATTGCATAACGATAACAGTCGTTTTGTTTTCTTAAACATCCGTCGGTGTCAATCATTCCAGCAAGTATTTTCAACCGATTTTCTTCAGAATTCATGATGTATTCAATGGGAACATGCTTGTTGTTGTAAAGGTTGTGCTTTTTGAACAGTTCAACAACTGGATTTAGGTTGACCACATTGTGTCCGTTGGAATTTTTCCCATCCCCTTTGATGGAATCCGTCCGTTTTTCAAAAGTCCAGTCGCATGCAGTGCAAACGTGTTTTGAAGTCGTGCACCCAATGCAGTTTACCCGGCTATGTTCCGGGTCTCCGATGGCGGTTGCCTTCCCGGTTGATGAACCACGTCGTCTAATGTAAAACGAATGATTTTCATGTGGAGGTATGTTTTTGACATGACAGATTTCACATCCAACCGTGTCGGTCCACAAAGCCCAAGATTTGATGATTTCAGAATCCATGCTTGCAAATGCATTGCATTTGCTCATTCCATCTCCCAACCACAATCCCAATATGTATGGGTCTATGGGCAACTCTTGTTCTTTCCATTGAACAACCGACGTGTTGATGACGCCTTTCACATGTTTTTTTACACTGGATGGCAATGCTAAATATTGTTGGACATTGATGTCAAATACGTTGGTGTCGGGTATTGTTTTGGAAAATTCCACCATTTTTTCGTATGCCTCTTGTTTCGTCAAAGACGATTTATTGAAGTGTGTTCCCTTCGCTGAATCGGCGGTTCTACTACTCGTATGTTTTGCAGTTTTAGTAGCATCATCAAAATAGTTCATGCACCATGAACTGGATGATTGTTTCCAAAAGATTGTTTTGTGTCCTGAGAAACTCACTGTCAAAATGTGATGGCTATTCACAATGTAATTGTCCATGTTTCCATTTGACACTTCATACATTTCATCCACCCCGTCCGTCAATTTTGAAACTGTTCTGCATCCTCCATCATCGCCAATCAATTTGTCGCCAACCTTTATATTTTTAGCCTTTTCTATGTTGCCATTCCACAACAACACTGGCGTTTCTGGGTCAATGCACCCAAACTGGCCATTGGGCTCAAACAGGTTGATGTTGTTGCTGCCGACGAAGTTCTGCGCCATCCCGATAATGGCCGCATTCAGGCTGGCCTCGCCGTGGTGGTAACCCGAGTGCTCCGACACGTAGCCGCTGAACTGCGCCACCTTGATTTCCGTCTTCAGACCGCCCTTCTTGAACGCGGCAAACAGGATTTTGCGCAGCGATATTTTCAGACCGTCCATGCCGTTTGCAATGGAGCGCTGGTTGTCGTACACCGAGAAGTGCTTCATCTCGCGCGTCATGAAGTCCTCGTACGTCACGTGCTTGTGGCTGGTGTCCAGATGGTCAGCGCGGTCATAGGACGACAGCCACACCTTGCGGTCGTCAGCGCGTTTCTTGTTGAACACGAGGTCAATTGCGTCGTCGCTCGGTTCGCCCGTGTGCGCAAAATCCACGATCTTCTTGTGCTCAAAGTACTCGCGGAATTCACGCCCGGTGCTGGTTCCCAAACCCTTGTAGTACTTAATGTTCCATGTGCTGACGTCTATTGCACCAGCTCCGATTGCATTACCGCTTGCATTATCGCTTGCATTACCGCTTGCTCCGCTTTTCCACGCTTCAAACTCGCCCTCGTTATAGAATAAGCGCTCCTGGTTACCCTTGCGCGCCTTCAGAATCGGCGTGTTCATGAACCCGATGAACCCGGGGATGTGCGTCAGGGTGGGCCACTCGCTCTGAAACAGGTTGATGCCGAGGCCCTTGATGTGCGACCCGTCCAAATCCT
>Ga0315284_10009091_pt1 | contig 14184 bp, 11 predicted proteins | sample YL17G09_16_MG_FD_203696 | JGI IMG/M metagenome (GOLD analysis project Ga0315284, IMG submission 203696) | Sediment microbial communities from Yellowstone Lake, YNP, Wyoming, USA - YL17G09_16 | ecosystem: Environmental > Aquatic > Freshwater > Lake > Sediment | place: USA: Wyoming | collected... | reverse complement strand
AGCACAGCATGCGCAAGCAACACCGAGACACTCAAGGTTGGTGATGTGACCTTCGAGCTGGTGCGTATCCCGGCGGGACGATTCCTGATGGGCTCGTCGTCGGGCAGTCGCGACGAAAGACCGGCGCACGAGGTCGCCATCGCGGACGGGCTCTACCTGGGCAGGACGGAGGTGACGGTCCGGCAGTTCCGGGCATTCGCGGAAGCCACCGGGTACAAAACAGACGCCGAAAAGTTGGGCTGGGCCAATACGTGTCCGCTGCCCGGCCTGCATCCGCACCAACGGGGTCTCGACTGGCGCCGGCCCGGCTTCGAACCGAGCGACGACCATCCGGCCGTGGTTCTCAGCCGCAATGACGCGGCGGCCTTCTGCCGCTGGTTGAGCGAACAAACCGGTCGGACCTGCCGCCTGCCGACTGAGGCCGAGTGGGAATACGCCGTGCGGGCCGGGCGCCAGGATGATTCCACAGGCGGCTTGGATGCTGTGGCGTGGCACGAGGACAATACCTCGGACAGTCCTCATACCGTCGCCACGAAAGTGGCTAATCCCTGGGGTCTGCACGACATGCAGGGCAACGCTATAGAGTGGTGCCTTGACGTCTGGGGGCCGGATTACCGCGGTGCGGCGCTCGACGGCAGTGCCCGGATGAGTGATCCCACGATCCCCCCAGCGGCATGGCGCTATGTGCTGCGCGGCAGCGGCTGGACCAGTCCGGTGGATGACCTCCGATACGGCCGCCGGGACCGCCGCCTCGCGTCATTCGCCAGCCCGGCGACGGGATTTCGGGTCGCCCTGGATCCGCAAAGTAGGATCGTCCTGGACCCGGAGGGTAGGATGGGCAACTCTGTTGCCCGTGCGGCGTCGACCGAAAGCGAAAAAGACCACTCGGATGGGCAAGTGGTGAGGGCGTCCCGCCCTCGCTCGCCGACAGGTCCCGATGGGTCTCCTGATGACTCAAAAACAAGGGCAAGATGCCCTCGCCACGAGGTACAGGGCGCCCTTGCCACCGATAGCCGGACCGGGAGAACCATCCTCGCGACGCGTGGCGTGCAGTTTGAGTTCGTGCCGGTCCCGGCGGGCGAATTCCTGATGGGAACGGAAGAGGGCAGTATTGAAAAGCCCGTGCACAAGGTCCGCATCGGCTACGACTTCGAAATGGGGCGGACGGAGGTCACGGTCGCACAATTCCGGGCGTTTGTCGAGGCGACGGGCTGCCTGACTGATGGCGAGAAGGACGGCGTATCCAGCGCGCAGCGCGGCGATCAGAACTGGCAGGCGGAAATCGGCGTCGATTGGAGTAATCCCCCCTTCAAGCAGTCGGACGATGAGCCGGTGGTCTGCGTGAGCTGGTACGATGCGATGGCATTCTGCCACTGGCTGTCCACCGAGAGCGGCCAGGAGATTCGCCTGCCCAGCGAGTCCGAGTGGGAGTATGCCTGCCGAGCCGGCACAACCGGGGCCTATGCGGGCGAGGTCAGTGCGATGGGCTGGTACCAGTACAATACAGGCACCGCACGCACCCGGTCGCGCAGAGACAGCCGAACGCCCTGGGCCTCTACGACATGCACGGCAACGCCTGGGAATGGTGCCTCGATTTCTTCACGACGAGCTATGAGGGCGCCCCGACCGACGGCAGCCCCCGGTGGGACTTGTCTCCCGCCAGCGACGTGGTCTCCCGCGGCGGGTCCTTCAGAAATCCCCCGGGCTGGCTCGGCTCCGCCATCCGGATGGGCAGTTTTCCTGACTGCAGCAACTACAACAACGGCTTTCGAATCGTCCGCGTGCTCAAGGACACTGGCAAGCCAACGAATAAGCCACAACCATCCGACAATCCCCAGCGGCAGGACGCCCCGGCTCCTGCGGGTCTGAAACCAGCCGCACTGGTGCCAGTCGAGGTAGAACTCCCAACGCCGGTCTTCCAGGGGACACGAGAAGACTTTCGAGCCCCAAACACCAAGCCCGTCCAGACGAAGCCGGGCCCCCCGTTCCTGGCCCCGGTCGGGACCAGGAACGTCGCGCTCGGCAAGCCCGTTTCCGCCAGCGACCCAGAGCCGATCATCGGCGAGATAGCCATGATCACCGATGGCGACAAGGAGGCCGCCGACGGCAGTTACGTGGAGCTGGCGCCTCTCCTGCAACACGTCACCATCGACCTGCAGGGAGAGTATGAGATCTACGGCATCCGGGCCTGGCATTACCACAAACTGCCCCGCGTGTACTTCGACGTGATCGTCCAAATCTCGACCGATCCTGACTTCATCACCGACGTGCGAACCGTCTTCAACAACGACATGGACAACTCCGCCGGCCTGGGCGTCGGCACGGACATGCATTACGTCGATACCAGCTTCGGCGAGATCTTCGACGCCAAGGGCCTTCGCGGCCGATACGTCCGCCTCTACAGCCGCGGCAACACGTCCACCGACCTCAACCACTACATCGAGGTCGAGGTCTACGGAAGACCCGCTGATCGGGGATAGGACTGTCGGACGCCAGATGGCATTCACAAGAGAGTCATTCGGCTCCGGGTGGCAGCGGCAAGGTCGAAGGGCTTGCCGCTGCCACCTGGACGTTCAATCCCGAGCCTTGTTTCCGACGTTGCGAATGATCGTATTGCGCTCGATGACGGCGCTGACCTTGTTGGGCAGCATGGGCACGGTGCTCTCGGCGACGACCAGCTCGTCCATCGTCACCTTGCGGGGCCAGCGGGTCGCCAGGTCGATGTGGAGATCGCCCTTGTAGTGCGAGGCGCCGACGGCGCGGACTTCCATGTTCGGCATGGGGTTCATGAGCATCTGGAAGGAGCTCTGGCCGGAGTCGAAGGCCACGATGGCGCAGGGGGCGCCATCCACGATGCTGAGACCCTTGAGCTCGAGCGTCACCTCGCCGTTCTTGAACGTGGAGCCTTTCTTAATGCCGCTGCCGAGATTGACCGGCGGCTCGGTGAAGGAGGCGGCGTGAACGATCTTGTCTCCGATGCTCTTGAGGTCCTGGATGCCCTTGCCCCCGGTCGTCGGCTCGGCGAAGGCATTGCAGAAGCCGTGGAAATCGATGAAGGCATTGTACACGTAGTAGGCCTTGTCCACGGGCAGCGGCTGACCGTTCGCATCGAGGAGCTTCTCGAACTTGGCGTGATCGATGCCGAACACCTGGCCCTTCTCGTCCACGCCTGTGGCCGTAGGCTTGAACGAGTACGTCCAGTTCGCAAGGGCCGGCACGGCGACCTCGGGGGCGTCCCCGAACTTCACGGCGAACCGGACGCACGTGTACTCATCCGCGTCCTTGCCCGGCACGCACTTGAGCTGAAGCCTCAGAACGTCCGTGTTCACGCGCTTGCCGTCCGGCGCGTACGTGATCACGACAGTTTCCATGTCGAACAACTGCGGCTGCGGCGAGCGAGCGCCGGCAAGATCGAATGTCTGCCGCAGGATCGAATCGTCCATGCGCTTCGACTCCCCCGCCGCGAGGCAGACCGAATTGCAGATCACTGCAATCGCCAATGCGGTTGTGGTTCTGTGCGTTCTCATGATCTCATACCTCCAAATCAAAAGGGTTCTTCAATTTGCGACGGGCGTCTGCGCCATGCACAGCATGTAGCGGACGAACAGGTCGTCGTCTGTGGTTTCATCTCTGCGGACAAGCAGAGCTGTGAGGGCCAGAGCGTACACCATCGAATCGATCAGCATCTCGACGTTGTGCAGGACCTGAAGAGTGGGGGCGAGCCAGTAGGCCTGGATCATGCCGAACAGGCCCACCAGCACGTAGAACGCGAGGCCCAAGGCCAGGATGAGCTGGCGTCTCGACCCGGACCACATGATCAGGACCGGCACCGCCGCCAGCAGAAAGAGCACGCTTCTGGCAAACTGAGTGGCGAGGATGACGGCCGGGTTGGGCACGGCCAGAGCGAACTGGCCCTGCTCGTAGTACTCCATGACGAACGGGGCGATCATCATGCCGAACGTCCAGTAGATGACCGGAAAGGCACAGACCGCCGCGACGAGCCGCCACATCCATTGCCTTGCACTGCGGCCGGCGAAGAACCGTCTCGCGATTCCAGCAAGCGAATCGCGTCTGCTCGCCGGCTTGAACAGCAGCGTCATGACAGCGGCAAAGACCAGGCATGGGAGCAGGGAAAGGGCCGGGACGGAGGCCATGTCCATCGTCGTGAAGATGGCCCCTTCCAGTGCGGAAGTCACGCCTAAGCAGATGTAGCACAGAGCGGCCAGCACCAGCCACCGCAGCCAGTACGGCCCCTGGAGCCGCCGGGCCAGGGGCGCCAATCCTGCCGCCAGGGCGAGGCTCCCAACGAGAAGAAGCAGGCCCATTGTCCCTTCGTCCGTCTGCTTGGGCAGTTGCGGCAGCGGCAGGCCCAAAGCCGAGACCGCCGCTCCGCCGGCCATCGCCCCGGCCACGTATGCCACCGCACACAGCGCGACCCGCCAGAGATATCCAACAACTGCCTTGACATTCTGTGCCGCGTTCATAGCTGTTCCTTTCTTCTCCACACATGGTAGGGCTGCTCACACATGTCATTCCCGCGAAGGCGGGAATCCAGCCGCGTACCGAACGATCATGGACCCCGCCCCCGATCAGGTCGAGGGCAGGCCCTGCGCGGGGGTGACATGGACTCGTAGAATGGACTTTAGCCCATCCTGCAAATCCACCCGCTTTCAATCGCGTTTCAGTTCCTCTATTGCCCGCCTGGCCCATCGGGCGTTCATCTCGTAACCCTGGATGCCGTTTTCCATCGCCAACCTGCCGCACGGCGGCATGATGTCGTTAACGCTGCTGAGATAGCCACGCAGGACCGCCACGTACCCATCGATCTGCGACGCGAAGTCCTGCAGGAACCGCACGGTCCGCTCGCGGCCGATGACACCGTCCATGAACGCGAACCGCATCATCAGGTCATCAAGGCGCCAGATGACGTCGTCCCTTGCGACGGGCTGCGAGAGGTGCTGCTTGAGGACATCGAGCCCGCCGGGGGTGATCTCGTAGAGCATCCGCTGACGGTGGGTCTTGCCCTGCCCCGCCTTGCCGCAGACCCAGCCGGCATCCTCGATTCGCTTCAACGCGGGATAGATGGCCCCGGGGCTGCTGCTGAAGTGGCCCATCGGCGTGGTCGCAAACACTTTGCGAATGTCATACCCGGTCAGCGGCCTCTGCGAAATCAGCCCCAGAATCGCCAGCGATAACGTCGATAACCCGGTTTCCTGCGTCATTTCACGATCTCCAATAGTACGATTCGTACTATTTAGTCGGCCAGGTAACAGGAATATTTCAAGCTTTTCCGCATTTCCTCGGCCCCCCCATCGGTTGAGAAGCATCCGCATGCCTTTGAATTTGACGCCGGCTCGAAGCGCCACTACAATCACACCGATTCAGGGTGGCGATGAGGTGAAGGATTCGCCGCCGAAACTGGACCAATCACATATTGAATGAGGTGAGGGAGCATGAAGGCACAACCGAATCACGCAAATCTGTCGCGTCGCGATTTCCTGGCAACCACTACGGCCTGCGTCGCCGCTGCAGGTATGATAGGAGCAGGCTGTATGCATGAGAACAGGCGAGTCACAAAGACGCTTTCGATGTGCGGGCTCGACTGTGCGGCGTGCCCGGCCTTTGTCGCCCATAAGACCGATGATGATACCCTGCGGGAGAAGACCGCCGCCGAGTGGTCTAGGCAGTTCCAGGCCAACCTTACGCCAGCAGACATCAACTGTGTGGGCTGCCTCAAGACTACGGGCGTGCAAATCGGCCACTGCGCCGACTGCGAGATCCGCAAGTGCGGCCTCGACCGAAACGTGAAGAACTGCGCCTTGTGCAGCGACTACCCCTGTGAAAGGGTCGCCAGGTTCATCGCCAACGTCCCCCCGGCCAAGGCCAACCTGGAAGAGGTCCGCCGCGCCCGGCCGAAGTGACCGCCAGGAAGTTGCGCGGGGTGGTCCCCGGTCCTCTTCTCCTGGCGAGGATCATGCTCTTCCCGCCGCTTTCGAGGATCTCCGTGGGGCTGACGCAGCATGGGTCAACCTGAAAGTCGGCGATCACGTCGAGGACCTCCGCGTTGGGAACAGCCTAGATTTCGCAGATTTCGACTTCTAAGAGCAATCACTCCGTAATCTTCAGATCACGGATTGCGTCGGTCATATCCGTCTTTAAGGCAGCCTTTGGGGCAACCCACGTGTCCGTGGAAGCGTCTATGCCCCTTTTGGCAAGCCACGAGTCAAGCTCCTGGACACGTGTTCCGTGATCTTTTTTTAGCCATCGCCCGACACGCCTTCGTTGCTCAGTTGTGGCAGTATCAGGAGACTTCTTAGTGCCACTTCCGCGTTCGAGCTGGTATTGCGTGGCGATGGGCGCGCCAAGTGTGCCGTCGGCATTGATAGGGAAGTCAAAGCCGATGTAGCCGATGACCAATGGTCGGGGGAAACGCTCATCGAGGGCCACAGACCGCGCACCGGCACACTGGAGTTTGACGGCGCCACCCAGGTTGGCATTGACCGCTTCCAGCGCCTTTTGGAAGTTGCTGGCAGCTTTGTTCGCGTCGGTAACGAGATTGGTCTGGGCGGCGTCCGCCTTCTTGGCATCCGCGCCGGCGGCAGGTTGAGAGGATTCTTGGGGCGTTTTCGGGACCGTGAGCGGAACATCGAGCAGTTCGATGGCGCGCGGCACGCCGGCCTGTATGTCGATCGTACCTTGCCGCGCGTTGATGAGGGCCACGTTGACCGAGCCAACGACGTAAACTCTGCTCACGACACGAAGGTAGACGGTGCGCTCATTCTTATCCAGCGTGATGCACTTGACGAAGTTCTCGATATGGCTCATCAACATGTTACCCCGATTGACCCCCTGGCGAATCTCCACCAGCGTTGCTTTGCAGCCCGAGGTGTCCATCCATTCGTTCACATCCGCAAAGAGCCTGTCGTACGGCACGCCGTAGGTGTAAGCGTCGGATAGGGTCACCGAGCCAAAGGCCGCGTCGGTCTGCATCATGCTCAGCGCTACCGGGACACCTTGGATAGGCAGTGCTGCCTGGATGCCGCCGCGAGAGTCCACCTTGAATGTGTAGCTCGGAAATGCTGCCCGCGGCGCGGTGCGCCAGAGCGTCGGGTCAAAATCCTGACGGGGCTGGGGCTTATTGGGATCGGCTTTGCCGCTCCCAGTCCGATTGGCGATTGCGCCACCCCCCGCTTGCGGCCCCGCGCCAGTCGCCGCTTGGGGGGGCTGGAGGAAGCGAAGGAGGTCCTCAACGGTGTCGGGTGCTTTGCCATCCGGCGGAAACTGCCAGTGATAGGGCGTGTTCTTCTTGCCCTGGATCCCGTACGAGCCGTCGTAGACGTCGTTGTAATCTAATGCCTCTGCCTTCAGGCGCGTCAGGTGCATGTCCATCGGCAGGAAGCCCCACTTTTGATATTCGCGGTGCTGCTGCGGGATGGACATCCGCACCAGGAATATGTCGCCCGGCACGAGATCTTCCGTAGGCGGATACACAGGGACGACCTGGCTGGCGCGGACGACCAGCGACCAGTCCTTGGCCACCCGGGCCAACTGCTCGTTGCGCATCGTAGTAGCACAGCCCCCCAGTAGCTCCGCAAGAAGGAAACTCAATCCGGAAACCATGTTTGTGACTACAATTCGACGTGAAAGCATAAGCGTACTCCCTCTGGGCCTCCTGAAGAAGCGATGCCGTTGGCAGGCCCAATGCCAACAGACACGACCATCATTGGGCCGGCCCACACAGGGCTGGAGCCAATTCGTCGTTGCTTCATCAAGGGTGTCTCTCTGGGGCGTATGATGACAGACGTATGCGAAGCACGCAAGTAAAAAGTCACAAATGACAGGTAAAAAAAGTCGCTTCTTCCGTGGCGGCCGTTCATATCGGGGCAGGAGTGCGAATGACATGAGCCACAAACTCGCAACAACCGAAAAACGTTTCCGGATCATTCTGCGGCAACACCACAAGTCCTTAGAGCACAAAGGGTTATGTTTCTCGAAAAGAGCGAGAAGATCGCCAAGCGAACCATATCTGTCCCCGCCTTTTCTTTACGCTCTTGGCACGCTTGGCGAGAGGTAGTCTTGGTTGCGGCCGGAGGCCGGGCTGGGTGAATCCGTGTCTGACAAGGGTCTTTGTCCGCGTCCATCACTGGCCGATAAGAATCTCTGCATTCTGGGAATTTCATTTGACGCCGAATTTTGGTGCTTGTACGATGATAGCACAACTCAAGAGTCACTCGTAAATAGTGAACTCGGAGCGTCTATTCATGGGCAGTGACGCGCAAATCCTCGGCGGTTGTAGTGGTCCGGCCCATGCTCTGAACCGGACGACCCGCGCGAGAGCGCACCTCACTGTGACTGTGAGATCAGCGAGTTGATGTATTCTTCCTGGTTTGTGTAGCCGTCGTTGTTGCGGTCTTTGGGACCGTCGGCGGGGTCGTCCGGATTGAGGCCGCGAGTTGTTTCCCACTCATCCGGCATACCATCGCCATCGGAATCCTTCGGGGCGGGCAGGGCCTTCAGGGTCGGCCAGCCGCCCACCTGGTCCTGCGAATTGATCAGGCGGCCCTTGTGCTCGCGGACGTTGTTGATGACGCGATCATCCACCGCATCACGCTTGACGGAGGCCCCGGCGTGGGCGAGCACTTGCTCGAAGGCCTCGCGGGCCGACACGGTCGCGGGAGTATCGGCGCCGAGGTCTCGTGGCTCGGCCTTCCAGTCGGCCACTGTGCCGGCGTACTTGTAGCCCGAATCAGGACCCAGCCAGCGCTTGAAATCGAGGGCGGCGTAGTTGTCGCGCGTCCAGTCGTCATGGCCCTCGAAGGTGTTGCCACTCATGAATCCGCGGGCGGCGTGGGGCAGGCTGCCCTTCATGGCAATCGGCAGATTCCGCAGATTGGTTTCGGGGCCGGGACGCCAGTAGTTGTTGACGGCGTTGACGAAGTGGTCGCAGAAATTGGCCGTGCCGCTCCAGTTGTAGATCGCGTTGTTGCGGAAATCGACGATGGTCAGCGGATCGCCCTCTTTGGCGCTGCCGAGCGTCGGATGGCGGTCGCGACACGTGGTGAAAAGATTATGGTGCAGCGTGAGCGGACCGCTGAGGTCGCGATAGGAGGCGCACATCGCGTGCGGCCCCTTCTCGTGGATGCTGTCGTTCAACGCCTCACTGAAGATGCACCACTGGACCGTCACGTTCTTGCCCCGGCGCAGGTCGTGCGTGCCGTCGATGGCCCAGCTCAGCGACACGTGGTCCAGGATCACATCGGCGATGTCATCGGTCGTCAGGGTGTCGTAGCCGCCGGGCTTTTTGTTCTTATCGCCCAAGCGCAGGCGAATGTAGCGGATGATGATGTCGTGACAGCCTCTCAGACTGACCGTCTGGTCCCGCAGGGTGATGCCGTCGCCGGGGGCGGTCTGGCCGGCGATGGTCAGATTCGACTGCGTAATCCTGAGCTCGGACTTCAATTGGATCATTCCGGAGACATCAAAGACGATCGTGCGAGGACCTGTGGCGGTCTTGACGCCCTGCCGCAGCGAGCCGGGCCCGTCATCGGCCAGGGTTGTCACATGGTACACGTCGCCGCCCCGCCCACCCTTTGCGAATCGCCCAAATCCTTCGGCCCCCGGAAAGGCCAATGGCTTCGAACCAATCTGCCCTATCGCCACGGATAGACTCAGCACAATACCCGCCCCGATTGCTGTCGCATACAACCTGATCATCATCGTCCTTTCGCAAGCCTGTCGTTCGGCCGGCCAACCATTGCTCGACCACAGAGAATTGTCAGGGCGCGCGTCTCATCCGTCAAGACTCGCGCGAGAACTGTGCCATTTTCCGGCTTTGCCAGACTGGTGGTTGCGCACGCGGGGTTGTGTGCGTCTATAATGGTGAAGTTCTGAGGCACGAGTCGAAACAGGAGCCTGGATTGAATCATCGACAAACAGAGCTGCTCGAGCTGCTGGAGACATCCGGGGCAAAGCTTCACGCCCTGCTGGCCAGGCTCACCTTGCGCGAGGATGTGGCCGAGGAGCTCATGCAGGAGCTGTTCATTAACCTCCATGGCGCCAGGGACCAGGGCGGAATCGAATGCTGGTATGCGTATGCCCGTCGCACGGCGATCAATCTGGCCTTCGACTGGCGGCGCCGGCAGGCGACCCGCCGGGCTTGCTCGCTCGATGCGGCGTCGGAACGTGCCTCAAACGACGCGGCGCCGTTGAGCAGGCTCATCGAGTCCGAGGAGCTCGAACAGGTCCTAAGTGCGATCGATCAGCTCAGCGGCGCCTCGCGCGAGGTTCTTATCATGCGGTACATCCAGCAGGAGTCGTACGACCAGATCGCCGGGCAGCTCGGCAAGACCGTTCATCAGGCTCGTGCATTGTGTTTCAAGGCTATGAGTACATTGCGTGACGTGCTCGGATGCGATCATTCGCCGGCCGGGGGAAAGGAGGTTCAGCATGTCGAAGATGAATGATGCGGAACTTCGCCGCCGACTGGAGTTGCTCGCCGGCGTGCAGCCGTCACCCGAGGCTACAAGCCGGGCGATGGATCGCGTCCGGCAGACCCTTATGGATCAAAACAGGCTACAGGCTCGCAAGAGCATCGGGAGAATCGTTATGAACAGCAAATGGAGCAAGTTGGCCGTCGCGGCGGCCGTTGTGATAGCGGTCTTGGTCGGACTGCAATTCCTCGGCGGTTCCACCGTGACTTTCGCACAGGCCATTCAACCCATCCTCAATGCCAGCACCGCCGCCTTCGATATCATCGTCGGCGCGGAGGAGCCAAACTCGCCGGTCCTCCACGACATGGTCGTGGGCTCGCGGATTCGACGCACCATATCCAATATCCCCGGGAATGTCAGCATCATCGATCTGGAGAACAAACGCATTCTGAACCTGACGGAGGCAAAAAAGGAGGCGGCTTACATCGACCTCAAGGGCCTGCCTCAGATTCCAAATTACCTGGAATTGCTGAAGAATACGATTATCCGACTCCAGGAGAGCCCTCACTTCGTAGTGGAGGACCTCGGCGTGCGAGAGATCGACGGCCGGGAGGCGGTCGGGTTCCTGGCCAAACACCCCGAGATAGAAATCACGATCTGGGCGGATTCCAAGACCGGCCTGCCCGTCCGCATCGAGCAAAAGGAACGACAGGCGCTCTATATCGTCAAGAACATGCAGTTCGACGCGCTCATGGACGATTCTCTGTTCAGCATGGAGGTGCCCGAAGGCTATAAGCTCCAGAAGATGGAGCTTGATTTGAACAGTGCGACCGAAGCGGACTTCATCGAGGGATTGCGCATACTGGCAGAGACCTTTAACGACGGGTATTTCCCCGATGGCGTGGCGGTCGAGGACTACCTGAAACAAGCACCGAGCATCACCAAGAAGTTCGAGGCGATGAAGCTGTCCGACGAGGAGCAGTTGGTCCTCGGCAAGAAGATGCAGCAATACCTGCTGTTCACGCGGTTCTACAAGGGCGAGGGCAAATGGTACTACCGGGGCAAAGGCGTCAAGCTCGGCGAGGCGGACAAAGCGATCTTCTGGTACCGGCCGAAAGGCTCGAAGACCTACCGCGTGATCTACGGGGACCTGCGCGTCAAGGACGTGGCCCGGGAGAATCTGCCCGAGCCGCTGCCGGCCGATGACGTCTTCGAGCCCAGCGCCGGCTACCAGCAATGGCCTAAGCCCGAGTTCGTCGGGAGCCAGGAGGATTACTGCTATGTCCTGCCGGACGGCAAAGTCCAGGTCAAGGCGTATCTGACGCTCATGAAGGGACCGAAAGACGCATCGCTCATGCCAATCCGGCTGCCTTATGCCGGCGCCCCGCTGGAGGCGGTGCTGCTCGGCGGACCCGGCCGGCCGGCCCAGGACTTCGCCTCGCTGCCCTTCCACAAGACCGGCGACGGCACGTACAATATCGAGCTGCCTCTGGACAAGCTGTCCGCGGGCCAGACGATGATGATCTGCCAGTGGCACCTGTCGCTCGATGAGTTGAAGTTCGAGCAGGGGCACTACATGACGGTGCTGCAAAGCCTGATCCCCATCATCTCCTACAAGCTGAAGGTCGGCGTCGATCCAAACAGCGGCTTCGAGCTGACCGTACCGGCAGTCGACAAGTGGGCCACGCCCTTCACATGCGGTGCCCCGGAGAAACCGACCAGTGAGTTCGGCCGCTGCGGCCTGCTGATCCGGAAACGTCGGTAGGCCCGCTCGAACAACCAATCCCAGGCCGGGCCACCAAACCCGGCCTTTCTCTTGCGCGGAATTCCCGTTCGCTCCCGTACCTTGACAGCACGCTCGCCAACGGAGTATAAACGTGGGACTTCAATGGTTGATCTTTTGGAAACGAAGATAGTGCAGACGCATCATAAAATCATCACAGGCGATTCACGACGCATGGCGGAGGCGCCGGATGAATCGGTTCACCTCGTCGTGACGTCCCCGCCCTACTGGCAACTCAAGGACTACGGAAACGGCCGGCAGATCGGATTCGATGACAGCTACGAGACCTACATCAATAACCTGAACATCGTCTGGTCCGAGTGCCACAGGGTCCTGGCCAAGGGCTGCCGGCTGTGTGTGAACATCGGCGACCAGTTCGCCCGCTCCGTGTACTACGGGCGATACAAGGTGATCCCCATACGAACCGAGATCACCAAGTTCTGCGAGACCATCGGCTTCGACTACATGGGGGCCGTCATCTGGCAGAAAGTCACTACCTGCAACACCACCGGCGGCGCTACGATCATGGGATCGTTCCCCTACCCCAGGAACGGCATCCTCAAGCTCGACTACGAATTCATCCTGATCTTCAAGAAATACGGCACCGCGCCGGCGGTCAGCAAGGAGATCAAAGAGCAGTCGCGGCTGACGACCGAAGAATGGAACACCTTCTTCGCCGGCCACTGGAACATCCCAGGTGAGAGACAGGACAAACACTTGGCTGTCTTTCCCGAAGAAATCCCGCGGCGCTTGATTCGGATGTTCACATTCGTCGGCGATACGGTCTTGGACCCCTTCCTTGGCAGTGGAACTACCTGCCTCGCCGCGAGGAATCTCGGAAGGCATTCGGTCGGCTATGAAATCAATCCCGATTATGTGCAGATCATCCGCGAAAAGACCGGCATGGACAAGGCCGCGCTATTCCAAGACGCAAGCTTCGAACTGCTGACACAGGAGAAGAGCGACACTGATTTCACGCAGGCGATCAGTCGATTGCCCTACGTATTCCGAGACCCTGTGCAATTCGACAAGAAAATCGATCCCAGAGACCTGCAATTCGGCTCGAAGATCAACCATCAAAGCGGTGCGAGGGCTGAGTATCATCGAGTTAGTGACGTCCTCTCGCCGGAGCAGCTCATCTTGTCTGATGGTGTCAGAATAAGGTTGCTCGGTGTAAAAGCGAGAGCCGAAACAAGAGAGAAGGCAATGCAATTCCTTGAGGAGGAGACACACGGCCAGAAGGTGCTCCTGAGATTTGACGACACGAAATTTGACGCGGACAACAACCTTCTCTGCTATCTCTATCTGCAGAACAAAACGTTCATCAACGCCCACCTCATAAAGAGAGGTTTAGTCGACGTGGAAACGAGTTTCGATTACAGTCATAGATCGAAGTTCATAGAGTATCGAAAGGAGTGAGAAATGAATGAGTCCGTGTGGGTCTGCGAAAGGTGTGGGAAAGAGTATGACTTGGAAATGGGAGAAGGTTGGGTCGTTCTGACCGAGGAAATACCCTCGCCAGAACATGGCAAGCTGAGCCCCATAGAATCCTTCGAAGCAGTCTGTTACGAGTGCGCGGATGAACTTCTGGCGGTTGTGGAGAAGTGTAACAAAGATTGTTTACATTGCGAGGCCACTCAGGTCTGGGGACTATCTATCAATGATTGCGTGAGGTTCCAATTCAAGTTCGATTTGCTCCAGCCGGCGCCGCCTCAAGGGAAGGTCCCGGTATTTGGCTGTTGGTATGAGGCAGAAGACGTGTTGAGGGTATTCAAGCCATCATAGCGAAAACCCGGGTATGAGTGAGAAGGCCATGGCGAAAGAGTGGATCCTGAATCAAGCTAATATGAGATGGGGCCTCACCAGAATGAAGAAGGTGGGGCCGGTATCCGAGCTCATAAGAAAATGTGCGCCGAGACGTGTCGAAGAGTGGGAAGAGTACTATTATAAGAATGCCTATCCGAAGGCACA
>Ga0315284_10009089_pt1 | contig 14185 bp, 8 predicted proteins | sample YL17G09_16_MG_FD_203696 | JGI IMG/M metagenome (GOLD analysis project Ga0315284, IMG submission 203696) | Sediment microbial communities from Yellowstone Lake, YNP, Wyoming, USA - YL17G09_16 | ecosystem: Environmental > Aquatic > Freshwater > Lake > Sediment | place: USA: Wyoming | collected... | reverse complement strand
GCGCATCTCGCTGCGCGTGACGCGCGAAAGCTTGAGCAGGTCGTCAATGAGCTGAGACATTTGCAGAGTGGCGGCGCGGATGCGCTGGAGATAGTGTTGTCCCTGGTCGTCCAGGCAGCCGGCATAGTCTTGGAGCAATGCCTGACTAAAGCCATCTATGCTTCTCAGCGGAGCGCGCAGGTCGTGAGAGACGGAATACGAGAACGCTTCGAGCTCGTGGTTGGCCGCTTTGAGCTGGGCGGTGCGCTCGGCCACGCGCTGCTCCTGTGAGGCGTACAACTGGGCGTTCTCGATGGCGATGGCCGCCGAACCCGCCAGCGCCTCTAGCATTTCTTGGTCGTGTTCGTCAAACACGCCGCTGGCCTGGTTGATGGCCTCAATCACTCCCCACACTGCTCCCTTGAATTTGAGCGGCACGGCCAGCACCGAACGCGTGGTCAGGCCAGTGATCGTGTCAGTCGAGCTACTGAAGCGAGAGTCGCCTGGCGCATCGCCCACCAGTGCAGATTGTCTTTCTCGCACGACCCAACCGGCAATGCCCACTGTGATCGGCACGCGCAAGCCGACCAGCCCCTCTGCACCGGGGCCGGCCGCAGCCGCAAAGATCATGTCATCGCTGGTGGGATCGCGCAGCAGCACCGAGGCGCCCTCCGCGCCCACCATGCGCCTGACCTCGTCCATGACTTGTTTTAGCACAACTTGGGGGTTAAGCATAGAGGTCATGGCTCGACTGGCGGCGTTGAGCGCGGCCAGTTCCTGGGTGCGGCGTTGAAGGTTCTCGGTGAGCCGGGCCGCTTGTTTTTGCGCCGCACGCTCGCGCGCGAGCGACCGGCGAGCCTCGCCCAGCGCGTCTTCCAGGTGAGTGGCGGCTAACCAGGCTACTGTAGCCATCAAGGCCAGCCCAATGATCGAGATATAGTTATAGTTTGGCGAACGCGCGCCGGCCAGGTAGGCCAGCGTGTAGCCTCCGCCCGAAAGCAAGGCGAAAATGAACGAGCTACCCGGAGACACGATAAAGCTGGATGCCAGGGTGGGCACTGCGTAAACCAATAATATGCGATCCAGAGTTGCGGCTCTAAGACCCACTGTGCACCCAACGACGTAGAAAATCAGAAAGCTGCTCCCTGCCAGACGAGTGTGTCCTGCCCAGTTCAGGCGCAATAAGCTGATTATGAGCAGTGTCACAGCAGCGTCGAACAGTATCCAAGATGTGTGGCCGAGCGCGGAATAACTCAAATGCTCGACCAGGTTGGTGGCCGGCAGCAAGAAAGCAAGTGCCAGGGAACTGAGCAGCAAGATGCCCAGCAGCCGCCCTCGACGTTGTGTGTCGGCGTCTGTGGATTGAATGGTCAACGGGCGATGGAGAAAAGCAAGCAATCGCTTCTTCATGGCGCACCTCAAAGCCACTCTTGCGCGCTGGTGGCAAGTCTCACTATTGCGTCACCGGCAGCAAGATGGTGAATGTCGTCCCTACGCCGGTCTCGCTGGTCACAGCAATTTGCCCATTGTGCGCTTCAATCAACCTGTAACTGATGGATAGCCCCAGTCCCGTGCCGGTCTTTTTCGTGGTCACGAAAGGCTCAAAGATGCGCGGCAATAGCTCCGGCGGGATGCCTTCCCCCGTGTCGCTGAACTCGACGCGCACCGCCGGCAAGAGTTGGTGATCGCGGCCTGACATCTGGTCGAGGGCCGTGCGCACGCGGAGCGTTCCACCTTGTTCACCTATGGCGTCAATGGCGTTGAGCACCAGGTTCAAAAAGACTTGTTTGAGATAGTTGGGGTTGGCCTGGATGGTGGGCAGCGCGACAGCCCACTCGCGGACGACGGTGATGCGGCTGTGCTGCAACTGCTTGCCCGCCAATTCCAGCACGTTTTGCGCCAGAGCGTTCACGTCAGTGGGCTGCATTCCTTCGCGCGCCGGGCGATAAAAGTCGCGCATGCGCTGGACAATGTCGGCCAGCCGCTCGATCTCGATGCTGGCGACGTTCACGTACCGCGTCAGCTTGTCGGGACGCAAACCGCTGGCGATTTCCTCGGCGGCCAGTTCGAGAGAGCCTTGCACCGCCTGGAGCGGGTTGTTGATTTCGTGGGCGATGGAGGCGACGAGGCGGCCCAGAGCGGCCATCTTTTCAACCTGGACGAGTTGCGTCTGCGACTCTTGCAAGCGACGGAGCGCCTCCCGCTCAGCCTGATACAGCCGGGCGTTCTCGATGGCAATCGCCGCCGAGCTGGCCAAAGCTTCCAATACCTCCAGGTCGTGCTGGTCAAAAGTCCCACTCCGCCGGTTGACGGCCTCCACCACGCCCAGGGACGTTCCTTTGTGCATCAGCGGCACAGCCAGCAGTGAGCGCGTGGTCAGGCCAGTGGAAGCGTCAATGCGGTTGTAAAAGCGGGGATCGCTTTGCGTGTCGGCGACCAGCGCGGGTCTCCCTTCTGCCATGACCCAACCGGCGATGCCGGCGGTGATAGGCATCCGCGCCCCCACCAACCCCGCCGAGCCAGTGGTGGCGGCAAAGACCAGCTCGTCGCTGAAGGAATCGCGCAGCAGCACCGAAGCGGCCTCCACACCCAGCAGGCTTTTGACCTGGCTGATGACCAGCTCCAGCAGCGCGTTCAGGTCGAGGGTGGAGGACAGAGCGCGGCCAGCGGTATTGAGCGCCGTCAATTCCTTGGCGCGCCGTTCGAGACTCGCATTCAACTGCCGGATCTCTTCTTCCGCTCGTTTGCGCTCGGTGATGTCCCGAAAGTTGACAATGATTCCCTCGACGGTTGGATCGTCCAACAGATTTTGCGCTGTGCCTTCGAGGATGCGCGGCGACCCGTCCTTGTGCCGCGCGGGAACTTGGGCGGAGGGCGACAGGCCCGGATGCTGGAGAATGGCGTTGAAAATATCGCTCGCCTTGAATTGGGACTCGGGCGCGATGGCGACAAAGGGATTCAGCCCCTCCAGTTCGTCGGAACGGTAGCCCATGACGCGCTCGGCGGACGGGCTGGCGTAGCGAATGGTTCCATCACGATTCAAGACGAGGATGACGTCTACCGCTCTTTCGATGAGCGCCCGAAAGCGCCACTCGCTTTCTTGCAGCGCCTTTTCGGCCTGCTTGCGCCCCCGCCGCATCTGTGTTTCTCGCAGCTCGCGCTCAATGGCCGGAGCCAGCCGCGCCAGGTTATCCTTCATAATATAGTCGCTGGCTCCGGCTTTCATCATCGCAACCGCCATGTCTTCGCCGATAGCGCCCGAGACGATGACAAAGGGCAAGTCCAATCCCTTTTCTTTATACACCTCCAACGCCGCCCATCCGCTAAAGCGCGGCATGGTGTAATCGGAGATGATGATGTCCCAGGCTTGGCGGTCGAGCGCGGCGCGCAAGGCGGCGGCAGTGTCCACCCGCTCGTAGGCGACGTCGTAACCGCCGTTTCGCAGCTCGCGCGCCACGAATTCGGCGTCGTCTGGCAGGTCTTCGATAATCAGTACTCGCAGGGATGCGCTCATATCCATTCCTCGTTATCTGCTCCAACTCGAAGCGCGTCATCGCTTGGGCGGCGGCTCGTTCAGCAGCAGCCAGTACATGCCCAGTTGCCCGACGGCCCGGCTGAATTGTTCAAAGCCCACCGGTTTGCGCACATAGCTGTTGGCGCCAAGGTCATAGCTTTGCATGATGTCCTGCTCTTCGTCGGATGAAGTGACGATGACCACTGGCTGGATGCGCGTGCGCTCGTCGGCGCGGATGCGGCGCAAGACTTGGAGTCCGTCCACCTTGGGCATCTTTAGATCCAGGAGGACGACCGCCGGGAGGTCGTTAGTGTCCCGACCCGTATATTGGCCTGTGGCGAACAGATAATCGAGCGCCTCGGCTCCGTCGTGGGCGACGATCACCGGGTTGGCGATGTGATTTTGTCGGAGCGCGCGCAGGGTCAACGCCTCGTCGTCCGGGTTGTCTTCGGCCAGCAGGATTGCTTTCATGGTTTCCTCCAATGATGAGATGATTACGGCAAAGTAAAGTGAACGATGGCGCCCTGTTCCACTAGCGCCCTCGGCCCAGGCGCGCCCGCCGTGCCGATGCACGATACGCTGGACGGTGGCCAGGCCGATGCCCGTGCCATCAAATTCATTCGCAGAGTGCAGCCGTTGGAATGCGCCGAACAGCTTGTCGGCATAAGCCATATCAAAGCCGGCTCCGTTGTCGCGCACAAAATAGACCGGCTGACTGGCAGGCTGGACGGCTCCGAATTCGATTCTGGCCGTCGGGTGCTGGGCGGTGAATTTGTGGGCATTGCCCAGCAAGTTGGCGAGCAAGATGCGCATCAGGTTGGCGTCGGCATTGACGACCAGCCCCGGCGCAATGCTCCATTCGATCTGGCGTTCGGGCTGGGCGGCTTGCAGCTCGGCGGCGATGGCCTGCGCCAGCGCGCTCAGGTCTACCGGCTCGCGGCGCATCTCGTTGGGCGTGACGCGCGAAAGCTTGAGCAGGTCGTCAATGAGCTGAGACATTTGCAGAGTGGCGGCGCGGATGCGCTGGAGATAGTGTTGTCCCTGGTCGTCCAGGCTGCCGGCATAGTCTTGGAGCAGCGCCCGGCCAAAGCCATCTATGCTTCTCAGCGGGGCGCGCAGGTCGTGAGAGACGGAATACGAAAAGGCTTCCATCTCCTTGTTGGCAGCTTCCAGTTGCGCGGTGCGCTCGGCTACGCGCTGCTCTAGCTCGGCATTGAGCCGGCGGATCTCTTCTTCGGCCCGCTTGCGCTCTGTAATGTCCAATGCGGTGAAGGTGACGCCCGCCGCCAGGTTATCGGGATCGAGAGGAGTCGAACTCAACAGCACGTCCATGATCGAGCCGTCTCGGCGTTGCCAACGCGTTTCCACGGTCCCCGTACCCCGCTCGCGAATCTGGGCGTATTTCTCCTTGTCCACGTATTCAAAGTCTTGGTCGGTCGGGTAGAGCACGCGCGCACTTTGGCCCAGTAACTCTTCACGAGAGCGGCCTACCATCTCGCAGATACGATCATTCACCGCCAAGAGCACCCGGTTAGACACCATCCCGATGCCCGTTGGCGCGGCGCGAAAGATGCTCTTGAGCATGGCTTCGCTCTCTCGCAGGGCTGCTTCTGCTCGCTCGCGGTCGGTGATGTCACGGACGTAGGCGAGGACCCGAGGCTCTCCCTTGATGGAGACGACCCGAGTGCTGACTTGTACCGGAAAGACCTGTCCGTCTTTTCTCTTGTTGGCCGCCTTGACGAGTATTCCGCCGGTGGTCATCTCTTGGGTGATGACGTCAGGCAGTGTCGCCGCAATTTCTTCTGGAACGAGGTCGGCTATGGTTAGCTGGAGCAGTTCACGTTTGGTGTAGCCCAACATCTTGCAGGCCGAGGTGTTGCAGTCGAGCACACGTCCGTCTAGCGTCTCTAAAAAGATGGCGTCGGTGGAGGCTTCGAACATGGTTCTGTATTTCGTCTCACTCTCTCGCAACGTTGCTTCTGCCCGCTTACGCTCAATCGCCATTGCCGCCTGAGTGGAGACGAATGCCAGGACGCGCATGTCGGCTTCGTTGAGCCGGGCCGCCTCAGTGTAGGTCTGAACCGCCATCACGCCAATCGTTTCTTGCTGTGTCTTGAGTGGCACGCCCAACCAGTCAACCGGCGGCGTGCCGATGCTCTCGACCTCGCCGCTCTTGACGAGGTGCTCGTACACCTCTGGCGTCGCCAGCAATGGCTGGCCTGTTCGCAGGACGTAACCCGTCAGCCCTCTACCGGACTTGAGGGGCGGCGGCGCAACGTCGAATTCGTCAGCATAGTAGGGAAAGTGGACCAGGTCGGTGGACGCATCGCAGAGCGCGATATAAAAGTTCCGGGCTGGCATCAGCTCGCCGATAATGGAATGGAGTAAGCTAAAAAGCTCGTTCAGGTTATGAGTGGCGTGCGCCGCCTCCGAGATGCGATAGATGGCGGCTTGCATCTGCTCTGCTCGTTTGCGCTCGGTGAGATCTTGGACAATGCCCCCGCCGCCCGTGACCTGGCCGCGCTGATCAAAAAGGGGCGCGGTGAGCATCGAGACCCAAATCTCGGCCGAGCTGGTCGTGGCGCGATAGTGGCCATCGTAGATGCCTTCTTGCCCTTGGATCGCCTGCCGCAGGGCGGGCAGCACGCGCTGGTCTTTGAGCGTTGTCAGGTCCAGGCCGATCAATCGCTCTCGCCTGGATTGGAGAATGGCGACAAAGCGTTCGTTGCAATCGGTGATGCAGAGTTGGGGATCATAGTGGAACACGCCCACAGGCGACCGTTGGAAAAGCAGGCGGTAGCTTTCCGCGCTGTGGCGCAATTCTGATAATTCGCTCAAAAGTTGCGCTTTGGTTTTTCTCTGGTCTTGCATCTCGGCCCTCTCTTTCTGTGCCGCGACCCAGGTTCATCTAACGATAAGCTTGCCCAACTCTGACTAGTTTATCGTGCTGACCGGCAATAGGATCGTAAACGTTGTCCCCGCGCCCACCTGGCTCGTCACCGTGATACGTCCATTGTACGCCTCGATCAGCCCGTAACTGATAGATAGCCCCAGCCCGGTCCCCGTCTTTTTGGTGGTCACAAAGGGTTCAAAAATATGATCCAATATCTCGGGCGGAATGCCTTCTCCGGTGTCGCTGACCTCGATGCGCACTGCGAACAGCAGTTGATGGTCGCGCCCGGCCATCTGGTCGAGCGCGGTGCGCACGCGCAACGTCCCGCCTTGCTCGCCCATCGCGTCAATCGCATTGAGCACCAGGTTCAAAAAGACTTGTTTGAGATAGTCGGGGTTGGCCTGGATGGCGGGCAGGCCGCCAGCTTGCTCGCACTCGACGGTGACGCGGCTGTGCTGCAATTGTTTGCCGGCCAATTCTAGCACACTCTGCGTAATGGCGTTCACGTCGGTGGGTTGCAATCCTTCGTGGGTGGGGCGATAAAAGTCGCGCAGCCGCCGCACCATCGTCGCCAGGCGCTCGATTTCGCTGTTCGCCATGCGCAGGTACCGCGTCAGCTTGTCCGGGCGGAGGTCGCCTTGCAATTCCTCTTCGGCCAGCTCCAGAGAGCCTTGCACGGCCTGAAGCGGGTTGTTGATTTCGTGGGCGATGGAGGCGACGAGCCGCCCTAGCGCGGCCATCTTTTCGACCTGGACGAGCTGCGCCTGCGATTCCTGCAAGCGGCGGAATTGTTCTTGCTCCGACCGGAACAGTCGCGCATTTTGCAACGCCAGCGCGGCTTGCCCGGCAAACAGAGCCAGGCGCTCGGCGTGTTCAGGCCGATAAAAGTTGGGCTCGATCTTGTCCAACGAGAAAAAGGCCATGACATGCCCTTGCGCCACGACCGGCGCGCCGGCCCACGACCGTAGGTGCGCCGAAGCCAGACGGTGTTTCCAGCCGGGGAAAGCCGTCCTATCGGGGATGATGAGCGGACGACCTGTTTCCGCCATCCATTTCAGGTTCGGCGTGCCGGCAATGTCGAAAGCATAGTTTCGAATGTCTTGTACTACCTGCTCGCCAAAGCGATCATAGCCACGCAACCGGGCGACGCGGATATGCTCTCCCTCAACCATCATGATATTTGCAGCGTCGTAGGGGATCACGCGCTTGATCTGATCGAGCAGGCCGTCAAGCACAGCGTCCAAGTCCAGCGTGGCGCTCAAGGCAGCGCCGGTCTCGCGCAAGACTTGGGCCAGCTCGCGCTGCTCCCGCTCAGATTGGAACAGTCGCGCGTTGTGGATGGCGATGGCCGCTTGAGTGGCGAACAGGCTGAGCAGTTCCGCATCGGCCGGGGAAAAGGCGCCTGGGGCATCGGCGTTCACGGCCAGTACTCCCAGGAACTCGTCACCCCAGCGAACTGGCGCGCCCAAAACGGCTGTGTAGCCATAAGCTGCAGAGGCAGCCACCCGCCCCTCCCAGGATTGATAGTTGTTCACTATGAGAGGTTGGCCGGTTTCCCACACCTTGCCGGAAAGCCCCTCGCCCCGCCGGCGAATAGTCCCGATGGGCATTGGATCAGAGGCGATGGACACGGCCCACTCCAACACATCCCGGTCTGGCCGGTAGAGGCACAAACCACCCGAAGCGCCTCCCAGAAGTTGGACGGTGTGCGCCGCGATAGAGTGGAGCAGCAAGTCCAGGTCCAGCTCGGCGGCCAGCTCTAGTCCGATCTCCCGCAGCGCCTTCAACTGGGCCGCCCGCTGTCGGGTCTCTTGTTCCGCTTGCAGTTTCTCCTCTCGAATTCTTTTTTCGTACAACGCATGTTCCACCGCCTGTCCCAACCGCGCCAGCCGATCCTTTAGCACATAGTCGGCCGCGCCTTGCTTCATGAACTCGACGGCGGTTTCTTCGCCGATGCTGCCGCTCACGACGACGAACGGGATATCCAGCTTTTGCGCCTGCAACAGACGCAGCGCCCGCAGCGCGTCGAACTGTGGCAAGCTATAGTCCGCCAGAATCACGTCCACATTTAAAGTCAAGCCAGCCAGGTAGCCTGACTCGGTGTCCACTCGCTGCCAGTCGGGCGCGAACCCGGCCCAGCGCAGCTCGTGCGCCATCAGTTCGGCGTCGGCGGGTTGGTCTTCCAGAATCAATACGCGTAAAGGTGTGGGCATGATTTTTTCCTTTGGGGCAACGAGATATACTCGGCGCGGTCCTAGTCTTTCATTTTCTTGCTTTCGGTTTGGACACGGCTGTCACGGATGAACACGGGTAAAAATCCATGTTTATCCGTGTGATCCGTGTCCCCAGAAAAATGAAAGGTTATACCCCTCGGCAGTATAACAGGACAGGATAGCCGGGCGCGCTGTCACTGTATCTCTTCGTTGCCTGGCGCGGGCGGAGGCTGGTTCAGCAGCACCCAATACAACCCCAACTGCCGGACGGCCTCGGCGAATTGTTCAAAGTCCACCGGCTTGACGATGTAACTGTTGGCCCCCAACCGGTAGCTTTCCACAATATCACGCTCTTCGCGCGACGAGGTGAGTGCGACCACTGGAGTCGCGCGGGTGCGCGGGTCAGCCTTGATGCGGCGCAGCACTTCCAGCCCATCCACTTTGGGCAGCTTGAGGTCGAGCAGAATCACTTTGGGGCTGTCTTTCATCCGGCGGCCTGCATAGTCGCCCGCGCAAAATATAAAATCCAGCGCCTCGGCGCCGTCGCGCACAATGTGAATGTGGTTGGCGAGGTTGTGCTTCTTGAGGGCGTACAGCGCCAACTCGGCGTCGCTGGGGTTGTCTTTTACCAGCAAGATTTCGACAGGTCGGGGATTCACAATATTCCTCCTCAAAGCTGCAATTGAGTTGCCCTACCGATTTTCCCGTTGGGTGTGCCGAACCCAACTGAACCTCAAAGGTTACGGCCTTGCGCCCGGCAGCGTAAAGTAAAACAGGCTGCCTTGGTCTATACAACTTTCGACCCCGACTTGCCCGCCCAATTTTTCCACGATGCGCCGCACGATGGACAGCCCCAGCCCATGTCCCCTGGCGCGAACTTGGTCGAGTCGAGTGAAGGGAGTAAACAGCCGCGCCTGGTCTTCGGGGGCGATGCCCGGGCCGTTATCGCGCACCCAAAAGCGGACATGTTCTCCGGCGGAAGGGATGGAAAGAGTCGCGCCCAGCTCCACGCGCGGAGGCTGCCCGCCATATTTGATGGCGTTGCCCATATAGTTGACCCACACCTCTTCGATCCACGGGGCGTACCCCAGCGCCAGCGGCCACGCTGGGGGCAGGCTGATTTCGGCCTGATGTTTCTCGATCATGTCGCCCAGGCGGCGTTGCGCCCCGGTCACAATGCTCGCCATGTCCAGCGGCACTGTCCGAACGTCCACCTGGCGGACCTCGGCCAGCAACAGCAGCTCGTCAATAATGTTGTTGATCTTGCGCGCGCTCTGCCCAATGGTCCGAACCGCGCGTTGCTGCTCGTCCTCTGGCAGGTCGTCCGGGCCGAGCTGCAATAACTCGGCAAAGCCGATGATCAAACCCATCGGATTCTTGAGATCGTGCGCCACGGTGTGGGCAAACGCATCCAGGTCTTGGTTGCGCGCTTCCATCTCGGCGTTCGAGCGACGCAGCGCCTCTACTAACCGGGCGTTGTCAATGGCGGTGGCCGCCGCGTTGGCCAGCGTTTCCAGCAGAGCCTGGTCGTGCTCGTCAAACTCGCCTTTCAGCTTGTTCACCGCTTCCATTGCGCCGATCACTGCGTCTTGCGCGCGCAGCGGCACGGCCAGCAGCGAGAGGGTGCGAAAGCCGGTTTGGGCGTCAACGCCGGGATAAAAGCGAAGGTCCTGGTGCGCGCGGGACACGCGCGCCGTCTTGCCGGTTTGCGCTACCCAGCCGACCACACCTTGCCCGGAGGGCAGGCGCACCCCGGCGGGCGGATGCTCAAGGCCCGGATGAAAGACGGCCTGGCAGACCAGCTCGTCGGCGCGCTCTTCGTTCCACAGCCAGACCGAACAGCCTTGCGCGCCGACGATCTCGGTGACGAGCTGGAGCAGCCGTTGCATGACTTGGCGCAGGTCGAGCGTGGCGGCCAGTGTCTGGCTCGCCCGGTAGAGTTGAGTCAGGTCACGGCTGCGTTGTTGCAACACTTGTTCGGCCTGCTGGCGCTCGGCTTCCAGGGCCGTTAATTCGACCACTCGCTGGCGCAATTCGGCCAGTTCGCTCGAGCGTTGCGCTTCAATCTCGTAAGAGTCTCGCATGGCGGCCTCCTGCGATCCTGAGAGAACGTGCGCGAAAGGCAAGCGGGAGAAGGGTTCTCCCGCTTAAAAGTATAGCCGAGTTGTCGTGGATTGAAAAGACGGCCAAGCTATCCCGGCGGGGCGGTTAGTTGCTCCGACGGCAAGGGATATAGTCTTTGCGTCTCTGCCCCGACGGACAGCAGCGCGCACTGCACGCGCCAGTTGTCCTGCTCGGCCAGAACGGTCAGCACGGCGCGGTGCCCCACAGGCAGAAGCGTCATCCCAACACGCAAAGTGTTGGCCTTGACGATTTCCAGCGCACGGATGATCAGTCGGGGGTCAAAGTAAAAAGCGCCCGAAGCTCCGTGGATGATGGTGCGCCCGTTGAGCGTCAGATGGCTGGAGCTAAAGTCTATCAGAATGGCCAGCTTTTCCGGGGGGACGTTTTGCATGGATTGCATGTTCACCAAATTGGCGACGGCCTGGTGCGCGGCGTCCGAGAGGGAGAGATAGTTGAGGGTGAGCATCCCCTTGGGCACGGCCAGCATCTGGGCGAATTCGGGAGGCGTCATGAACTGGTGCAGGTCAGCTCGCCAGCGCAATTGATATTGATTGTGATCGTTGATCATCCCCAACGATACATCTTTGCCGGCCATCGAGAGAGTGAGGTGACGAAGGTCTTCACTCGCCGGGCCGGTGAGCAAATGCGTCACGAGCGCGGGGAAAACATAGAATTGCGGCGCGGCCGGCCCGGTCAGCGTGTGCTCCCACGAAACCATCATCCGCAGGCCGCTGACGCCGATGAAGCGAATAGACGCCGGCCCCAGCATGCACAACAGCGTGTCACGGCTGCGTGTCATGGCGCGCCTCAGCCCGGTCCGCATCACTTTCGAGTCTATCTCAACAGGTGAAGAGTTCATAAGCCTGCTCCATTCGTCGGGTTACCCGCGCCGGGGCGTCTTGCTGCTGTCGGGCAGGGTGAAGGTAAAGCGGCTGCCCTTGCCCTGGACGCTTTCAGCCCAGATGCGCCCGCCGTGCAATTCAATGATTGCTTTGGCGATGGGCAAGCCCAGTCCCATGCCGCCCTGTCGGCGTGTGAGGTGCGGCTCGACCTGGTAGAATCGCTCAAAAATGCGCCCCAGGTCGGCGACGGGGATGCCCACGCCCGAGTCGGCCACCGAGACCCACACTTCGCCGTTGCGCGGCTCGACCCACACCATGATGCGCCCACCGCCCGGCGTGAATTTGATGGCATTCGTCAGCAGGTTGTTCAGCACGACCGTCAGCTTGGCCCGGTCGGCGCTGATCTGCAATGGCTCGGCCGGCAAGTTGAGCGTGACCGATTGATTCTTGGCCGTGGCCAGGCTATCGCATTCCATGTGCACCAACTGCACCTGGTCTTGCAAGCAAAAGGTCTCTAGCCTCAGCCCGATCTGACCGGATTCGACGTGGCTCAGGTTGACCATGTCTTCGATCAGTCCGCGCAAGCGCAGCGCCGACTGGACCACCACATCCAGCTTTTGGGCGGCCGCGCCGCCGGCCTCGTCTTTCAGCATCGAAGCGTAACCCAGGATCAATCCCAGCGGCGTGCGCAGCTCGTGGCTGGCGATGGCGATAAAGTCGCTCTTGAGCCGGTCCAGATCGTCCAGCTTTTTGTAGGCGATTTGCAGCGCGCTGATAAACTGGGCGTTCTGGATGGCGATGGCCGCCTGCGCGGCCAGCGTGCTGAGCACCTGCGTGTCCTCTTCCGAAAACAGCGCGTCGTCGCACTTGTTGATCACTTCGAGCACGCCAATGTTGCGATCCTTGAGAGACAGCGGCACGCCCAGGATGGTGCGCGTGTCAAACTCGATCGCCTCGTCTATGCGGTCATAGTGACGCGGGTCCTTGTTCGCTTCGGTGATGAGCATCGCCCGGCCAGATTGAAAGATGGACCCGGCAATGCTGTTGTCAATCGGCACGCGCAGACGAGCGAGCTGTTCTGCGCCCAGGCCGGTGGCCGCCGCAAAGCGCAGCTCGCCTGCTTTTTCGTCATAGAGCATGATCGAGGCCGCTTCGGTCGCCGTCAGTTCGGCCGCCGCGCGAATGATCTCTTGGAGCAGCAGCTCCAGGTCGAGCGTCGAGGTCAACTGTTGGCTGATCTCTAGGATGCGTGAGAGTTGCTGCGCCTGCTTTTGGAGAGCTGTGACGCTGTATCGCAGGTCGCCGGTTTCCGGTCGTTGGTCAAGTGGCTTCACGTCCTCGCTCCGTTTTCTGAACGCTCAACTCTGAGTAACTATTGGTCGTGCTCTCTGTCCGAGATGCACGCGGCCACCATGGCGCTGATCTCGCTTGCCTCGCGCGGCGCCATCCTACGCAAGTGCGCCAGGAACTCGACGTTGCCGGCGGGGCCGGTGAGGGGCGACCGCATCACGCCAAGAGGCGTCAGGCCGTGCGCGTTGGCCCAACTCAACACCCGCTGCAGCACGTCTGCGTGAATCGCCGCGTCGCGCACCACGCCGCCTTTGCCCACCTGCTCGCGTCCCGCTTCGAATTGCGGCTTGACGAGCGGTACGACTTGGCCCTCCGCCGCAAGCCAGTTCATCACCGCCGGCAGAATCAACGTCAGCGAGATGAACGAGACATCTATGACGGCCAGGGCAATCGGTTCTGGCAGAGAGGTCAGGTAACGCGCGTTCGTTCGCTCCAAGACGACCACGCGCGAATCGCGCCGCAGCTTCCAATCGAGCTGGCCGTAGCCTACATCAATCGCATACACCCGCGCTGCGCCGCGCTGCAACAGGCAATCGGTGAATCCGCCGGTGGAGGCGCCCACATCGGCGCAGACCAGGCCGGTCGCCTCTATTTCAAACGCCTCGAGCGCGGCTTGCAGCTTGAGACCCCCTCGGCTGACGAACGGCAACCCTTGCCGGACGTGGACAGGCGCGTCGGTGGCGACGAGTGTGCCGGCCTTGTCGGCGCGGCTTGCGCCGATAAACACCTCACCGGCCAGGATCAACTTTTGAGCGACGCTCCGGCTTTCGGCAAGCCCGCGCGCGACCAAGACGAGGTCAAGCCGTTCTTTGCGCACCACACTAGGATAACGCAAGTCGGGCAATTGGTCAAATGAAGTAGAGACGAGGCGACGCCTCGTTTCTACTTATGGGTTTTTCAAGATGGGGCCAACCCGACGACGTTCATTCCTCCGTCAATGACCATCACCGCGCCGGTCATATAGTCCGAAGCGGGCGAGGCCAGGTAAAGCGCGGCGCTCGTCAAATTGTCCACCTCGCCAAAGCGGCCCAACGGAGTTGCCGCCTGGATGCTCCTGGCGATGGATTCGGTCTGCCACAGCACGCTGCTAAAGCGCGTCTTGATGACGCCCGGCGCGATGGCGTTGACCTGGATATTGTGCGGCCCCAGCTCTTGCGCCAAGGCTTGAGTCAACATGAGCACGGCGGCTTTGCTCACGCTATAGACGCCCATGCCGGGCATCGGCCTCAGCCCGGCCACCGAAGCCATGTTGATGATTTTGCCCCCGCCT
>Ga0315284_10009087_pt1 | contig 14187 bp, 9 predicted proteins | sample YL17G09_16_MG_FD_203696 | JGI IMG/M metagenome (GOLD analysis project Ga0315284, IMG submission 203696) | Sediment microbial communities from Yellowstone Lake, YNP, Wyoming, USA - YL17G09_16 | ecosystem: Environmental > Aquatic > Freshwater > Lake > Sediment | place: USA: Wyoming | collected... | reverse complement strand
CAACGGAGAATTGCAATTGCGTCACAACGAAACCAGGAGTGTGTGGGATAATTTCTCTCTTTTTTTGTCCGTTTTATCTTGCGCTAGTGCACCTGTCACCGATTTTCGTTCGCACCTTTGCGCAGCCGGAACGGAGTGGTGTGCTCGGATGGTGGGCAGTTTCAATCGCTGATGACCGCAACGTCTACGCCTACGACTACTTGCGATGGCTCTCTCAACTTTACATCGCCGAGGGTGCCCGCTGACCTGCCACACTGACGGAGCCTCAATCCATCTGCAAGAATAGAATAATTGAGACGTTATCGTTGCGGCGGAGCACTACCCCAAAATAAACGCGCCTCAATCTGCAGTTGCGGGCGCGGCTATCGGACCTTGCCGGGGGGTGTGTCGGCGGCGCAGTCCATCTCTCGGCGGATCGCTTCGTACTCCGGTGAGAACCGGTTGCCGCCAGCGGGCCGCATGCAGAGCGACTCCTTGGTCGTCGGTCCAGGCTCGGGGCTCGAATCGAGAATCCAGTAGATCGGATTCCGGTCTGGGCAGGGACGCCCGGCCACGATGGCTCGCGGGAAGAGACCCGACGCCGCGAGCGCTTGCTCAGCCCGAGCACGCGACTGCTCGAGGCCGTCCATCAGAAGCACGACTCTCCCGCGCGGTGCCAGGTGTCTGGCCGCGGCCTCGGCGTACTCACGGACTCCTCCTCTAAGCTCGAAGCGGCCGGCCGCACGCTGGGCGTCGCTGGGCATGATGCCGCTCCCGACAGGCATGAACGGTGGCGCGCCGGTGACAAGATCGAACGGGGGCTCACCCGCCAGCACGGACAGATCGCGCAGGTCGCCGAGCCGCGGCTCCCAGCGATCCGCGAGACCGTTCAGCAGCGTGTTGCGCACAGCGAGACCGTGGCTGACCTCCAGCGCCTCCAAACCGATCACCCGGCAGCGGGGCAGGCGCTGGAGCAGCAGCATGGCCACTGTGCCCTTGCCGCTGCCGAGGTCGAGGATCCGGACCGCATCGGGGCATGCCCGGGCCGCGGCCCACGCCAGCAGGGTGTCGTCGGACGCAGCCCGGTGGCCGCGGCGCTTCTGGATGATGCGTAGCCTCGAAGTAAGCCGGTCCTGCGTCTCGTCCGGATGAATCAGCACCTCACGTCCCTTTCCTGCGGGCAATTTCAAAGGCGTGACAGGCTACTCTTCCCCCAAGAAATCGGTGAAATCGGCGCCCAAAACAACCAGTTCATCATTGACTCAGTTCCTAAGGATTCAACCCGGTAAACCCACGACGATAGCGTTCCATCTGGTCCGCCCGACTTGTAGATGCCTGACCAGCGCCTCAAGCCGACCAAAAGCGTGCATACATAGTCGTGTGGGTCAGCCTTACGGCTATTATCGGCACGATTGGCACGGATTACAATCGGGTTTGTTGTCGCGATTTGCAGCGGTTTTCAGATCAGCGGGCGACGCATGGTAGTGTGCTCATATGGCTGTTTTGGAGCGGAGTGATATGCTGAAGGGATTCTGCTGAACTACGGACTCCCTCGATCATATTTGCTACAGAGAATATCGGGCCGTGCTTAAAGGCAGGCCATTACGTTGTCCAGATACGCTAGATCTCTATCGGAAGTGCTCCGGCGGAGAATCGTCGATAATGAGGCGAGATTGTGTCCGGAGCACTTCCGATACTGGCTTCGACGAGAATGAGAATCCGCGCCGGACCGTTTCCTCGAACGGAACTTCGGGACAATAACGACCGGGAGGCGGTCGATATCGTGTCCGCGGGTGAATTGGGATAAAATCTCACAATTATCGGATTGTCGAAGAAAGGAAAATCATGATTTTGGCCGATGTCGAATTGGCACGACGCATCGACGGGTTCGAAGCCCGCGGTTCGAAAGCGATTGGCGAGGCAGCAGTGCGGCATAATCCCAATGTGCGTCCTTTCGTCAAGCCGCTCGGGCAGGGGATAGCCGTTTATTCAGGTCCCGACTCTCCTGCCAACAAGATCATCGGTGTGGGGTTCGACGAAGGGTTAGAAGGCACGATGCTCGAGGAAATCGAGCAGAATTACTTTGAACGAGGCAGCTTCGTCCAAGCGGAGGTCGCCACGCTCGCGAGTCCCGCCGTGCATGCGCTCCTTACCGCACGGGGCTATCTCCTGCAGGGATTCGAAAATGTAGATCGGGGTCGGACCACGCGAAATTACTGGCAAATAAAAAGATAACCAGCATAAAAGAGGCTGAGAGCGGTCTTGCACGCACATTTTAGCCCCTATTTCTGCTTCTATGCCTGATCGCATCCTCATGCAGGCAGGCGGGGCAAAATTCAGTGCCCAGAAAAAGGCCCCATAATCTTGCTGCAAGCCCTCTTTTGGACGGCGCGATCAAACCTAAGTCTAATATCTGTGCTATTTAACGTGGTCCGACCCCAATGGCAATGGAACGATTCCACAAGAAACCTCGATTTGTGATCGCGCCACAGCGCACAGTGTCTCAGCGGAGGAAGTTGAACAACATCTCAAACATCCCATATGGAGGTATGGTCGGCGACCCGGGAAAGTGGCGCTGAGTCACACTCCCAAACGGGCATGTGGGAAGTTGGCTGACGTCCAGCCGCTTGGACCTGAAACTCGCTGCTCATAGAACTGGCGGAGCGTTCCGAGGGATCCGGCCGCCTTTGTTCACTTGTCCGAGATCGCGACTACATGTCCAGGTGACCGAGGGCGGCACGATAGCCTCTCATGTCGGGACCTTTGGGGCAATGAGGTCTTAATCCCGAATACGAATGGGACTGCACAGACGCGACAAGGCACGATGCGGGATGCTACGGCCCACAACCACACACGCGGTTTGGCCCTCATATACACTGGCTCAGATCGGGCAAGGAGAAAAATGAAGCGGGGCGCGCCGACCGTGGATGCTCACTGCGGGAGGTTCATGCGGCGCAGAAGGGACTGGAAGCGCGGGTCGGAACGTAAGGCAGCGTAGATCCACACCCCAATGTATGGCATGTTGGGATCTCGAACTTCGAAACCCTTCTCGAGCCAATCGAGGGTCTGGGCTTTGTCCCCCGCATCGAGATAAAGGTCCGCAATGTCACCCGGAGTCACATAACTCTCGCGGAATCGCGCGGCCAGGGCAGTCGCCGCGCGCCTCATTGTGTCAGAATAGCTCGCGTCTGTGCGAGCCTGTGCGAGCGCTTTGTCGACCGCAGGAGCGCCGTAAACAGCATAGTAGGCCCTCGCCGTATTTAGCACCTCTCCGCGCATTCCCTTTCCGCGATACGCGTTCAAAAGCACCGAGGCGGCCACCGGCGCACCTGGCTGCATGCGAAGGGCTTTGTTGGCGGCAACGACGGCGTCATCATAGCGCCGCATGAAAAGCATGTCCGCCGCGTACAAGCTCTGGATGAGCGGGCTGAACGGATCGAGCTGTAAAGCCCGATCTATCTGGTTCATTGCCTCGGCCGACCGTTGCATGATATTCAGGTAATGTGAGTAGAACGCCCGAGCGTCCGCAAGATTGGGATTGAGCTCAATGGTTCGCTTCCATTCCGGCTCGGCCCTCGGCAGGTCCCAGTCGTGCCAGGTTCTGAGTGCCGCCAGCGCGTAATGAGCTTCGGCAAGGGTGTCATCCAATTCCACGGCCTTCAGGGCTGCCGCCTTCATCTTTGGCACGGCCTCATTAGGGGGCGTGATCGACATCTGATTGCGGCATCCCCAGACCATGGCCAACCCTGCGTAGGGAGGCGCGTAGTTAGGATCATTCTGCAGAGCCAATTCGAAGTAGCTTTGCGCCGCTTCAAGATCGGCCGGCGTCAGCTTGATCCAGTAATGAGATCCCTTTAGATAGGCGTCATAGGCCTCCGGGTTGACGGTATGGACGCTGGCTAGCCGGGCCTGTTCTCCCGGCAGCAGTTTGAGCGCCAGAGAACCGGCGACCTTCTGTGCCACTTCACTCTGCAACGCCAGGATGCCCGACGACTCGCGCTCGTAGATTTCGGCCCAGAGTTGCGTCTGATCCCGCACTTGAATCAGCGCCGCCTCGATGCGGATTCGACCGGCTTCTCGACCGGCGCTGCCTTCCAGCACGTAGTCCACTCCAAGCTCGCGACCGATCTGATCGATCGGTTTCTCGGTTTTTTTGTAGCGCATCATTGAGGTGCGGGCAATCACGCTGAGGCCCCCCGGATGCAGGCGGCCGAGTTGCAGGATCGTCTCCTGGGTTAACCCATCGCTCACGTACTCCTGCTCCGGATCGCCGCTCCGGTTCTCGAAAGGCAGCACCGCCAGCCTGACCGCCCGCGCCGGGATTCCCATCCACCCCGCCATCCGGCTCCGCAGCCCGCCCACATCCAGCCCTACCAGGATCCCCGCCAGCATGACGAGCGCCAACACCACGGCCGCGATCACTGGCCAGCGACTGTGGGTAAGCCGGTAGCGCCACCCCACCCACGGCGATACCGTCCCCGCCTGCACTGCAATCAACGCCTCCCGCAATTCATTCGCCTTCTGGTACCGTTTCTCAGGATCCTTCTCCAGACAGCGCCCGATCACCGCACCCAGCTCCGCGGGCACCGACGAGGGAAGGGAGCGCGGCGCCTGGTTCAAAATCGCCGCTGTCAACTCGAACCCGCCCTCGCCATGAAACGGCCGTGCGCCCGACGCCATTTCATACAGCGTCACGCCCAACGCCCAGATGTCGCTGCGGGCATCGGCGTCCCGGGCGCGCAGTTGCTCCGGCGACATGTACGCCAGCGTTCCGACCGTGCTCCCGTCCGAGGTCAGAGCCGTGATGGTCTCCGCCGCGCTCTCCATCCCCGCCGAGGCAACCAGCTGCTTGGCCAGCCCGAAGTCCATCACCTTGGCGTGACCCGTCTGCGTCAGCATGATGTTCGCGGGCTTGATGTCCCGGTGGATGATGCCCTTCGCGTGTGCCGCCTCCAGCGCTTCCGCCACCTCGATCGCGATCGGCAGCGCCTCCTCCGGCGGCAAGAGCCCCTGCTCGAGCCGGTCTTTGAGTGAGCGACCTTCGACATACTCCATAACGATGATGTCCTGGCCCTCGGACTCGGCCACTTCGTTGATGTGGCAAATGTAGGGATGGTCGAGCGCCGCGACGGAGCGGGCTTCACGGATGAAGCGCTTGCGGGCGTTAACATCCCGCTGCATTTCAGGAGGAAGAAATTTCAGGGCCACCTTGCGATGAAGCGAGGTGTCGTCGGCAAGGAACACCTCGCCCATCCCTCCTTGCCCCAGCTTTTCAGTGATCCGATAGTGCGAAATGGTCTGGCCGATCTCGGGCATGTGAGGGTCCGCAAAGGCGATGCGCCCACTGCAATGACATCAATTGGAATGGGCGCTATTATAAGTCAGATGACAGAGATCGAGCAAGCGTAATCAGGAGTACTTGCCGGGATTGCGGATTTCCATAAGCCATTACGCTGGCCCGAGATAGACTCGTGAAGTCGACGATTGGCCATTCAAGTGCCTGAGATACGCGCTACCCGTAAAAGTGACTGGCAGCGTGGATTGGGGCCCCATTGGCCGCCACATCTCCGAGATCGCGACTTATCAGGCAAGTGACCGAGAGCGATGGGGTGCAACTTCCCAGATCGGGACCTTCGCGGGAGTGTGGGGGATTTCATTTCTAACGAGGGCGAGTTACACGTCCACGTGGATCTTGGCAGAAGGCCGTTTCTGGACGGCAACCCAAAATGCCGCCGCCCAGATTCGATAAAACAGTCTTCTTGCGTGTCGTGCAGTGCAGATCAATCGCATCCCGCGCATCGCGCACGATCTTGGTAAGCACACCTGTGCGTTGCGCCGGGGAGGCTCTCATGAGCCCTGCAGATCCAAAACGCTCATCGGTTCATCCCAGAGAAAATACGGGATTGCCGACAACTCGTCCAGATGGGTGGATGGTCTTCCGTCCATCGTCCCTCCGCCGGGAGCGAGGATATCGCAAGCCATGTTGAATCGCGAAGGTCATTGCGCGGCACAAGTTTCTATTTCACAGGACCAAGGTAGCGGTCGAACCAGGCCAGGGTTTCCTTGATGAACTCATTTGCGGGGGGGATGTGGTCGGTTTCGTACAATTTTTGTTGCTTGTCCTGAGCGCGGGTTCCCAAAAGATCAAACATAGGTTTGGATGATTTTTCCGGAGGAAAGAACGTGTCGTACTTGCCGTTCAATATCAAGGTCGGAATTTTCACTCGGGTCACATAATTGATCTGATCGACTTCAGGGCGGGCATTCCCAGTGAGTCCTCCAGCGACCAAAACGCTGGCCTTGAGCCGTTCTTCCACGGCCGGGATGATCGCTCCGTTAACTGCGCCCCAGCTCATCCCGTAGTAGGCAAGCTTCCTGCCGTCGATATCCGGGCGAGTCTCCAGATAGTCGACGCATCTTTTAAAGTCCTTGACTTCCTGAATGAATATTTCCGTGTATTGATGAGAATTCATGCCGTTATCGATGACCGCCGCCATGCTGTTGTCGCCGCGCTCGAATGTCCCCTTGTAGACGGGATAGAGGACGGCCCGGCCGTTTTTCACGATAAAAGAAAGGAACATGGGAAATTCAAAATAGCTCTCAATGTCCCGGCTCGATCTTTGCCATTCAGAAGCGCCACCCGGGAAATAGATGACTGTTTGATAAGGGGGCGGCGTGTTCCTGGGAAGAAAAAGATAGGCGATGACCCGTTCACCGCCGTAGGCGGCATCAAAGGAGACTTTCTCCTGGGTCCAGCCTCCGGGGCTTTTCTGGCTCGATTCCACGCGGGCGCGCAAATCCCGTTTGTCATAAGAAAACTGTTCCCGGTAAACCTGGAAAATGGCATCCGGAACCGGCTTCACTCTGTAATAATCTCTGGTCTCGCCGAGTTTCATCGCTTGAAAGGAGGATCCGGGTATCTTTTCGGGATCAGGATAGAAAGCGCAGCGGAACCCGTTCTTGGCGGAACGATCCATGGCGGGGGCCTGGCTGAGATTGTCGAACATATAGGTGTTATCCCCCCAGGCGCCTCCCCTGATCAGTCTTCCTCCAGGAGTTTCGTTTAAGCACCATTCCCGCACATTACCCGCCATGTCAAAGGCGCCGAAGGCCGTCATGCCCGGCAGGCTTCCCACCGGAACCGGACCTTTGCTTTTGAAATTACTGAAGGGAGCGAACAGGGCGAAGCCGCCAAGCTGTGGGATCTGAATCATCGGCGTATATTCGCCTCGTGCTATCCCCCAATGGTACCCTGTCGGCAAACTCTTCCCGGCGAAATCGGCATACGCGGCCGCCTCGTACCAACTGACTCCTGAAACCGGATAATCACCCTGCCCCTCGGGGTAATCGCCCCCCTGCCAGGTGGCAGGGCCGGGTTGACCGGTCTGGTCTACGAATACCCTGGCCGCTTCTTCCCAAGTCAGTTCTCTTCCGTCCTTAACAAGTTTATGCTTCCAGTATCCCCTCTTTTTATATCCGCCTTTGTCGATGAATTCCCGGTATTGCCTGTTGGTGACTTCGTACCGGTCGATGAAAAAATCACCCAGTTTCCCGAGCGTCGTTTCCGCTCCTTGCACCCGCACCATGCCCGCCGGAATGCTGCCTTGCTTATCCAGCGTTCTGAAGAGATCGCATGGAATGATGACATCATGTTTGCTCGCGTCTACATTCCAGGTGCTGGCTGCGGCCAAGACGGTCTCATAGCCGTCCTTTTCGATCTTCCATCTGAAGATCCCGATGGGCAATCTGATCTTCTCAATCGGCGAAACGCCCAGATAGGACCACTCGCTGTCAGGAGCCTCGTAATCCTTCAGGAAAATCTTGGCGCCGGGAGGCTCGGTCCTGATGTCGATCTTCAAGGAACATTTGGTAAAGAGCTCGGCCAGCCTGGCATCGCGCGGAATGATGGCCTCGGCTTTTTCCGCGAGCCGGTAAACAGGGACCAGATTCCGCCAGATATTGTTTTCCTCGATGAGCCTTTCGATCTGCGGCAGAGCTTCTTCTCTAGCCCAGCGGACCTTGGCCCGGTAGTTGAATAACCATGTCCCCAAAAAGGCAAGAGCCATAAGGACAGCGGCCGCCGGAATGACGACGCGCGGTCTCCGAAGAGTGCGCCCAAGCCTCTTCAGGTTCAAAACGCCGGCCTCTTCAGGCCGGGGCTGCACCTCCAGGAGGATGCGTTTCAGCTGCTCGTGGATCTCACGCATGGATTGGGGGCGCTGGGCGGGTGTTTTGGCCAGCATTCCCAACACCAGCTTCACAAGTTGTTGCGGGAGCCCAGGGGCCTGCTGAGCCAGGGGCGCCGGATCCTCACTCAGGATCGCCGCCGCCGTTGCCACCCCCACATTTTTCCTGAAGGGATGCACCCCCGTGAGCATTTCATATAGCAGGGCGCCGAATGAGAAAATGTCGGAGCGGTGGTCGGCAGGCTGGCCCTGAAGCTGTTCGGGAGACATGTAAGCGAGGGTGCCGACGGTCGTCCCCATGCTGGTCAGCTCCGTAAGTGTCTCCTGTTCCGTGGCTTCCTGAGCCGATAGCAACCGTTTCGCCAGGCCGAAGTCCATGACCTTGGCATGACCCGTACGGGTGAGCATGACGTTGGCCGGTTTAAGGTCCCGGTGAATGATGTGCTTTGAATGGGCTTCTTCAAGCGCTTCCGCAATTTCTGCCGCCAACTGGAGGGCTGCTTCGAGGGGGAGCGGGCCTCGAGCCAGCATTTCTTTCAGGCTTTCCCCCTCGACGTACTCCATGACAATGAAGGGTACGCCGTTGACCTCGCTTGCCTCGTGAACGACGCAGATGTGAGGATGGTCTAGAGTGGCGACAGCCTTGGCCTCCCGCAAAAACCGCTCGCGGGCGACCGAGTCGTTCCGCATCTCCGGCGGGAGGAATTTTATGGCGACGTTCCGTTCCAGCGATGTATCCCGCGCCAGGAAGACTTCGCCCATTCCTCCCTGTCCCAGCTTTTCGATGATTCGGTAGTGCGAGATGCTTTTGCCGATCATGGAGAATCCCTCCACTGGCACTTCGAGCACTGCAATCAGAACGACCTGAATTTACTGCGATTATAGTCGATTCAGTTCAGCCCTGGATAGCTGAATCCGCGGCACTTGCGCGGGCTGGATTTTATTGTCCCAATTGAACAATTCTGGCGGGGCTTGCCAGCTGGTCCCACCATTCTGGGCTCTGTAATTGAGCGGGAATCTCAGACTCGAAAAATTGCCAGATCAGGAATTTTGTTCCCCGCGGAATGTTTTGAAGCAGCAGCTGAAAACTAAGCAGATCATGCAACAAGTAGACCTTTTCGAAGTGATCCAGCAGCCCGTTTTGATAAAAGTAGATCATGTAGGAATTGCCCACAATGATCGTCTGCGGGATCAGCGGCTTCTTGCAGGCGCCGTTGGACATAAAAAGGGCGCCATAAGGCTGCGGTGAGGGAAGGCTATCCGCTCCCCCGGGATAGATGCCGCATGGGGACTTGATACTATTCAGGAACGGCACTCGTTCTGTGATCGGGAAGAGCAGCCCCAGTGAGGTAGCATCACCACCAAGCGCAAACTCCGTATAGTGAAATGCCACAGGGTCTCGCCACTCCATGGGCGCACCCGCACTCTGACTCAGTTGCGCGACAATTTCTTTTGAAACCGTCATCGCTCCGATATCATTCCAGTGCAGATCCGTTTTGTAAAATAACACCTCCCGTTGAGAGTCCCTTTTGAAGATCTCGTAGACATCTATGAGGCCCACTCCCGGCAATGATTTTATCAGGTCACGAATCTTCAGGTAACCGTTGTGCTCGGGGCGCATGGAAGCAATTTGGGGGTAATGCTCGGGGTGTACGGTAATCTTCAGCGGCACGGGCAGCACATAGAGTTTCACTCCCACATCCTTGAGGCGCTGACTGAATAATTCAATTCGCTGCTTTGTCTGTTGCCATTGCTCGTCGCTCAAATGATCGACGTTCCAGGTTTGTCCCATCGCCACCGAACGATTCGAAAGCCAGCCGTCTTTCCCGATGATCACCTGAGGGGAGTAGCCAAACAGCGAATAGTCTAATTGGTTCTTTGCTCGAATCATGAGATTTCGCAGCCCGAAATGCTCATTGAAATAGGCTTCGGTCTTTTTGCCGTACTCAGTATCGCTGAACAGTTCGTGCCACGGGGCTGGAGGTCTGATTTCTTTTTGAGCCATAGTGGCGGCAGCATCCCATTGCGGCTTGGCCATAAATAGCGCCGGGAGTGAAATCAAGATCAAGAAGAGCGTGGGAACAATGATCTTCATCAACAACTCTCCGTCGGCCGGCCTAAAATCGATAATAAATAAAAGGATTGTAGGTCGTTCCCGAGAGATAAATCATGGCTATCACAAGCACCAGCAGCGCGAAGCTCAGTCGTGCCGGCTGCCGCTGCAAAATGGGCAGCCGAGCCTGCAGCTTGGGCATCAAGAAACAGAAGAAAATCGCCAGGAAGAAATGGAACAAATAGTATTTGTTTAAAAGCTCGACCGAAGCCATGCGCACGGCCTGGACATCCACCTCACCGCCAGGCAAAAACATTCGGCTCAGATATTTTCCAGCGACGGTAAGGTCCGGCGCGCGGAAGCAAACCCACCCTACGATAATAACTACCAGAGTGTAAACAAAGGCAATGCCGGCAGCCGGCCGAAACTTCACTTTTGAACCCAGAGCCCGCTCAAAGACTAAGAAGCATCCGTGAAAAAGCCCCCACACGACAAAATTCCAGCTTGCGCCATGCCATAAGCCGCAGAAGAAAAATACAATCAGCAAATTAAGGTACGTGCGCAGCGGCCCGTGCCGATTACTGCCGAGCGGGAACCAGAGATAGTCGCGGAACCAGCTCGAAAGTGAAATGTGCCAACGTTGCCAGAACTCAGTGATCGAAGTCGAAAGATAGGGTTGATTGAAATTCTCCTTGAAACGAAATCCGAACATGCGTGCCAATCCGATCGCAATGTCGGAATAGCCGGAGAAATCGAAATAAATCTGAAACGTGTAGGCAAATGCACCCAACCAGGCGAGGCCGGCCGGCAGGCTGTTGATGGGCAGGCCGAAAATCTTGTCTGCGATCTCACCCATGCAATTGGCGATGATGACCTTTTTCCCGATTCCGATACCAAAACGGTAAATGCCTTCATTAAAGCCATCCACGGTAACGCTTCGCGAGGCGAGTTGTTCCTTGATGTCGGCATAACGAACAATTGGCCCGGCGATCAATTTGCCAAAGAAACTCTTATAAACAGCCATATTGAGGAGACGAGGTTCGGCTGAAACCTCGCCCCGGTATACGTCAATCAGGTAGGAAATGACCTGGAAGGTGACAAACGAAATGCCGATCGGCAGGTGTTTTGCGATATCCGGAAATGGTGAATGCAATTGCCAGCCAAAAACATTATTTAGATTATCAACGATGAAGGTTGAGTATTTGAAGTAGATGAGAATGCCGAGAGCCAGGCTGACGCCGCCGATGAGGGTCAGCCGCCGCCTTCGAGTTGCATTCTGAATGGCCAGCCCAAATCCCCAGCCCAGCAAGGTTGTGCTCAGCAGCACGAGGACGAAAGGACCCTCGCCCCAGGCATAGAAAAAAAGGCTCACTGCCAGGAGCCAGAGATTCCTGGCCTTTTGCCAGGGCAGAAGCAGGTAGACGAGGAGTGTGGTCGGCAGAAAAATCGACAGAAACAAAATAGAACTAAAAACCAATTAAAACTCACCTTTCAGTTTCGGAGCATGCCGACTCGGCATGCCGCTGCAAAATAGCACAGAACGTCGTCTGACTGCTATCCCATGTTTCCCGTAAATGGGTCAGACTACAATCCTCGATTGCAGATTTCACGGCCGTCAGCAGGGCTGTAAACTGAACAGATGGAGTTCGCCGTTCATGCGATACGAACCTTGATACGGAAGGAACCCGGCACAGGCTTATCGGAGACAACGAGCAGATAACCGCCGCCGCACCCGGAGTACATCGCACCCGGATAGCGCGATTGATACCAATGCAACAGACCGGCGAGGTCAATTTCGATGGCCGGGTGCTGGACCGTATGGGGAAGGATGGCAGCCCAGCAGCGCATGCATTCGTTCATCGAAGCTCCTAGTGCCCGCATATCCGTGGCAATGATGGCATTGAAGCAATCCCGGCCGCTCTGGCCCAGCCGGCGGATCCATTCCGGTTCCAGTCTCTTGATTCCCAGCGGATGGTATCCCGCGGGCCGCTGGGCCACCGGAATCATGTGTACTACCTGTTCCACCCACCGAGCAATGCGCGGATCACGGTTGGACTCGATGTGCCTGGGAAAGTATCCGCCCTCGAAACTTGTGTCATAGTCCAGGCGGCTTATCCCCGGATGGATCAATCCGATCATATCCTGCGAACCGGAGGGCTCAGGCTTGTCTATGTTTTCGGCCGTGTAAAGCTCCCGGACGAGTTTGGCCGGATTGCGCTTCGGCAGGGAGCCGTTCCACAAGCGCAGAGCTACCTGCCGGGTTCCTGAGGCCATCCCGCTGCGGTCCATGAATCGGACGGTCGGTTTCAGCGAAACGACGACCATCGAGCCGGGCGGGCACGGATTAAGCCTGGACACAAACGGCTGGTCGATCCAGCCGCCCGCAAGGGCCATGCGATAGGGGAAATTGCCGATGCCACACGTCAGTTCCATGAGCTGCCTTCGGGGATGCTATTCCTGAACGACACGTTTGCCGGCTTTGCGGTCGCGGTATTGTTGCTCAATCCATGCATAAGTCTTTTCCATCCCGATGCGCAACGGCGTAGCAGGCTGCCAGTGGAGAACGCTTTGGATGAAGGTGTTATCGCTGTTACGTCCGGCGACCCCTCTGGGCGCATCCGGATCATAGCGTCGTTTCAGCCTCATGCCGCCAATTTCCTCCACCATGCTCACGAGATCGTTGATGGAAATCAGCTCGCTGGAGCCGAGGTTGATCGGGATCGCGATCAGCGTTTCGCTGTGCATGATCCGATCGATGCCGAAGACGCAATCCTCGATGAAGCAGAAGCTGCGGGTTTGAGTGCCGTCGCCCCAGATCTCTATTTCATGGTTGCCCGTGTCTTTTGCCTCAATGACCTTGCGGCACATGGCGGCGGGCGCTTTTTCACGTCCTCCGAACCAGGTGCCGTTGGGGCCGTAGATATTATGGAAACGGGCGATATGTGTCTCCAGTCCGCGCTCGGCCCAGTATTCCTCGCAGAACATTTCGGAAATCAGCTTTTCCCAGCCATAGCCCCGCTCTGCCATTGCCGGGTAGGCATCGGATTCCCTGAGGGCGCGCACCTCGGGATCTTTCTGCAAGTTCGTGTTATAGGCACAGGCGGAGGAGGAGAAGAAATAGCGCTGCACCCCCGCGCGCCACGCGGCTTCGATCAGATGCGTGTTGATCAGGATGCTGCGGAGACATTCGATGCGGAACCGCTCGATGAAGCCCATTCCGCCCATGTCGGCCGCCAGGTTGTATACCTCAACCGCTCCCTCGACGGCCCTGATGGCGTTCTCCTTTTCGCTCAGGTCCATCGAGAGGCATTCGACCCCAGGGACACACTGGTACCACATCGGCAAAGGCTTGCGATCGACGCCGCGAATTCGTGTATAACCCAGTTCGTGAAAATACCGTGCGAGCGCGCCGCCGATGAATCCGCCGGCTCCCGTGATGAGGATGAGATCATCTTTATCGAGCTTGCGATCTATTATTGGTTGGGTCGCCATAGGTTGGTCCTCTGCATGGCTCCTTACGGACTTCTTGAAGAAGAAGTCGGCCCCCGGCCGCCGAACGGACCGGGATCATATGAATCCGAACCTTGAGCACCGTGCGGCTCCCGGCGCCCACATTGTTGCCGGCTTCGATGCGCATGGGAGACTGTTCCGAAAATCATCGCCGGGGCACGCCTGTGTATTTTATACCGATTCCTGGTTGTGGACGGCGATTTTTTGCGCACGAACCGGGAATGACTCGCTTAAAAACTGCAAAAGAAGCCACGAATGACACAAAGCGGAATATCCGCAACCTAAAAGCCTCAACGCGGAGCTCTTGCGACAGCTGCGTCGTTCATTGAAAACAGAAACTCTGATTCAGGCACAACCGGTGGCAAGCTAGTTCGGCTGCGGTAAACCACGGCCTCTGGCGGTGAGACTCGGATGAGCTATGCTATTTGGGCGGCCGCCGATGCATAGCATCGAGAAGAG
>Ga0315284_10009086_pt1 | contig 14187 bp, 12 predicted proteins | sample YL17G09_16_MG_FD_203696 | JGI IMG/M metagenome (GOLD analysis project Ga0315284, IMG submission 203696) | Sediment microbial communities from Yellowstone Lake, YNP, Wyoming, USA - YL17G09_16 | ecosystem: Environmental > Aquatic > Freshwater > Lake > Sediment | place: USA: Wyoming | collected... | reverse complement strand
GCGTGCAACCCCTGAAGCCCATCCCGCCCGGCGGCTTCGATTACACCGGCGAATTCAAGGATTTCGCCTGGCCCACCACGGGGATGAGTCCCGTAAATCGCAGTCAGAAGTGAAGGTGAATACCTGCCGGTCGTGGTCTACTGGAAGCTTGCGGCGCGGTCATTAAAGACCGCTCTCTGGATACACTCGGAAGATCAGCTCAGAAGAATATCTTCTATTTTGCGACTTTGGACGCCGCGGCCACGTCCGAGACAGCCAGGATAATGACCGCCGAACCTGACCCTTTCAAGATGCTGCCGTAGGCGTATTTGATATCGATGTTGTGGTCCGCGAGTTTACGGGTGAGTTTCCCCAAAGCGCCGGGACGGTCGGAGACGCGCACGGCGATCACGTCCTCCTCGCTGTACTTGACTCCCAGGCCATCAAAAACCTTCCGCGCGGCTTCGATGCTGTTCACAACCAGGCGCAGTGGTGCGACTCCGGCCTGCTCCGGCACGGAAAGGGCAAGAATATTGATTGCCACCTTGGCGAGTTCGGAACACAACTCGGCCAGCGCCCCACGCTTGTTCTCGACCATAACGGAAAGCTGCTTCATGACGGCCACAGTTGGTTCTCCCTCCGGCGTCAGGAGCTGAATCCACCCCCGGCGAGTACCGCGACTCTACACAGATTCGCGGTGGGGCGCAACGGGTTCGCGTTGGCGGCCAAGGCGGCAGAAAATGTCGGGTGTTTGTGGTATTTTGCGCTCTGTCGCAGTGTAGGCAAACTCGTTTCCCCCTGAGTGAGGTCTCCATGCGTGACCGTCTCCGCAACCGCGATTGCTCACCTTCCCGCAGAAAATTCCTTCGCCTGCCTCTCGCGGCCGCCGGTGCAGCCTTGGGGCTGAATCTGGCGAGCCGAAGAATGGTTGGCGCTACGCGGCCACATCTCAAGATTACAGACCTCGAAACGTGGGTCCTCAACTGCGAGTCGCTATGGATTGTCGTCCGCACCGACCAGGGCATCACCGGTTACGGCGAGTCGAGCCCGATGAATGTGCGCGCCATCGCCGCGCTGGTCAATGGAGCGCTCAAGCCGCTCGTCATTGGTAAGAACCCGCTCGACCGCGAACGACTCTGGGATCAAATGTATTTCCCCACCTACAAGCTGGGGGTGATGGGGGCGCAGCCGGAGGCCATCGCGGGCATCGACATCGCGCTGTGGGACATCTTCGGGAAGGTCACCGGCCAGAGCCTCTCTCAACTCTTCGGCGGCCGGCGCCGCGATCGCGTGCGCGTCTACGCCAGCATCGGCGGGGGAGCCGAATCTACACCCGCGGAGATGGCGCGCCGCGCGGCGCGAGCGGTCGAGGCTGGCCACACGATGGTGAAAATCCGCATGGACTGGAACACGCGGCGCACCGATGTGAACCCATCCCACGACTGGGCGGTGCTCAGCGAAGTGCGCAAGGCCATCGGCGAAAAGATTGAATTGGGATTCGACGCCAACAACGGCTTCTCGGTCTCGACCGCGATTCGTCTGGGACGGCGCTTTCAGGACGAATTGGGGCTGGTTCATTATGAAGAACCCGTCGCGCAGTACGATTACGCCGGGCTCGCCCAGGTGGTCGCGGCGCTCGACGTGCCGGTGGCCGCGGGCGAGCAAGAATACACGCGCTGGCAGTTTCGCGACCTCATCACCCAAGCCAATGTTGATATCCTCCAGCCCGACCTGGTGAAATGCGCGGGCATCACCGAAGGGGTTCGCATCGCCGGCCTGGCCAGCACCTACAACCGTATGCTGGTCCCGCACCAAACGCAGCCCGCAGTGGGGACGGCGGCGAACCTCCATTACACCGCCTGCTTTGCTCGCGAAGAGCGCGCCCAGGAATACGATATCAATTCCAAGCGCGCCATCTTGAATCGCGTCATCCACCCCGCGCTCGAGCAGAAAGATGGATACCTCGTCGTGCCGGATGGCCCCGGCCTGGGAATCGAAGTGGATGAAACTGAATTGCACAAACTGCGGGTTGCTTGAAGCAGGTTGAACTCCATGAACAGCCTCGGAAGGATTCTCTCAAAGAGAACAAACATGAAATGGGGTCAAGTTACTTCCACAATTCTTCTGCTTGTCATTAGCGCGGCCTCTCCGTTTGCCTCCGCCCAGTCCCGGCCTCCCGAGGACTGGTACCAGCAAGCCATGCGGTGGGGGCAAGTGAATATCAACGAGCTCGATCCGCAGCGGTTTGATGTCCAATGGTGGATGGACTACTTCCAGCGCTGCCACGTGGATGGCATCACGCTCAATGCTGCGGGCTTTGTTGCATATTACCCATCACAAGTCCCTCTTCACCCGCGCAGCAGGTTCCTTGGCCAGCGCGACCTCTTCGGAGAGATCGTGACGGCGGCGCGGAAAGCTCACCTGCGTGTCCTGGCGCGCTTCGATCCGTCGTATCAGCGGGCCGACTTCTACGCCGCCCATCCCGACTGGTTCAGCGTGGACAAGCAAGGCAAACCCAATCTTCTCGATTGGCCTCCCCAGCCGCGCGAAAAGCTTTACGTGATTTGCCCGAACAGTCCGTACTTCTGGGAATACATGCCCAAAGTTTTCGAGGAGATCCTCTCGCGCTACGATGTGGACGGCATCTTCGGCAACGCCTGGGAAGGTTACTCGGACATCTGCTATTGCCGGCACTGCCGCGAAAGGTTCCAGAAAGACACAGGCCGGTCGTTGCCCGCCGCCGAGGATCGCGGCGATCCTGTCTATCGCGCCTGGGTTCAGTGGCACTACCGCCGCCTGGCGGATGTCTGGCAATTCTGGTCTGACACGGTGAAGCGTGTGAAGCCCGGAGCGATCTTTGTGCCGAACCAAACCAGCATTGAAGGCATGCATGACTTTGTGGAGCGCGGACAGGAAGTGCTGCAAGTCGAAAACCAGGGGCGCGGCCCCGGCACCCCGTTATGGCAAATCGGCATGACAGGAAAATTGCTTCGCGCGCTGAGCGGCGGAGAGCGCCCCTATTGGATTGTGGTGGGTTACTACCTTCCCGGTTGGCGCCACATCACCAAGCCGGAAGCCGAGCAACGCGTCTGGTTGGCGGAAGCCGTGGCGAGCGGCGCCCGGCCTTGGTTTCACGTGGTCGGCGCGGCGCAAGAAGACCGGCGCGGCTTCAAAGCCTTCGAGGATTTCTTTGCCTTCCACTGGAAGAACCAACAGGCGTTCCAGCACCTGGAGTCGCGCGCCGACGTGGCCCTGGTGTACTCGCAGGCAACTTTGGATTTCTATCGGCTCCCCACTGAAGATACGCCGCTCGGCGCGCCGCCGGGAGTAGCAGAGAGCCTGCGAGGCGCATACCAGGCGCTTCTCGAGGCGCGCGTTCCGTTTGATATGCTGCTGGCGGAGGACCTGGCGAAATCTATTCCCGATCGCTATCGCGTCCTGGTGCTTCCCAACATCGCCATGCTCAGCAGCGAGTCGAGCCGAGCGCTCGAGCCGTTTGTGGCGCGCGGCGGCGGAATCGTGGCGACGTTCGAGACTTCTCTCTACGACGAGACGGGCAAACGGCGCCAGGATTTTGGATTAACAAACCTCCTTGGAGTCCATGCAACTTCCGACCACGTGCTTGGGCCGCTGGGCCATTCCTACATGCGCATCCAAGGTGGAGAGGAGTTGACGGCGGATTTCAGCGGAACGTCCGTGCTCCCCAACACGCGGTATCTGGTTCCCGTCCGCGCCGACGGCAAGGCTGACACTCCACTCTGGCTGATTCCTGCTTACCCCGTCTATCCTCCCGAAACTTCCTGGACTCAAACCCGGAAGGAAGATGTTCCGCTGGCGTACTTCCGCACGATGGGCAAGGGCCGAGTGGCCTATTTCGCCGGCGACCTCGACGCGACCTACGGCGCGACGCACCTGCCCGATCACGGGCGATTGCTCGAAAGCGCGATCCGATGGGCCCGAGGCGACAAACCGCTCGCCACGGTCGAGGGTGCTGGACTGGTTGACTTCACGCTTTACGAATCGAAGCGTGGGCAGCGCCTCGTGGCATTTCTGGTCAATCTCTCGAACCCTGCCGCCTGGCAACCGCCATTAACGGAAATCATCCCTGCGGGCAAGCAAGCCATCACGATCCGGCTCCAGCCCGGCCAACGATGCCGGGGCGTTCATTTGCTTGTGGCCGGGAGTGCCGGAGATTTCAAGCAGTCGGGCGAAACGCTCAGCATCACCGTGCCAAACCTCCGCGATTTTGAAGTCGTCGTGGCGGATCTGGAATAGGCCCGCTGCCAGATGCGACGCCCACTTGACGAACGGTTTGGAGCGGAGTAAAGGTTTAACCATCATGGCAACGGACGGACACGTTCCTCTTAGCGCCTTTCATCTCGTCGAGCGGACGGCACCGAGCATTCCGGCGCTCCCGCACCTGGAAGATGAAATCCAGCAGGCGTTCTCGGGGCTGAGTCTCCCGGCGGAGTCGCTTCACGGCAAGCAGATTGCGGTCGCGGTGGGAAGCCGGGGCATCGCGAGTCTGCAACAGATTGTGCGCGCTGTTATTGGTTGGTTGAAGGCGCAGGGCGCGCGACCCTTCGTTTTCCCCGCCATGGGCAGTCATGGCGGAGCGACCGCGGAAGGCCAGCGAACAATCCTGGCCGAGTACGGCGTGACCGCCGAGCTCGTCGGTGTCGAGATCCGCGCCTCCATGGCAACCGTCCCTCTTGGATCAGCGCCGGAAGGCTTCCGGGTGTTCATGGATCGAAACGCCTGGGAAGCCGACGGCGTGCTGGTCCTGAACCGCGTCAAGCCGCACACGGACTTCTCCGGAAGGACCGAGAGCGGCCTGCTGAAGATGATGGCTGTGGGGATGGGTAAGGAGGACGGCGCGCGCGAAACTCACCATTGGGGCTGGAAACACGGCTTCGAGCAGGTGATCCGCGCAATGTCTGCGGTGACGCTGGCCAGTGGAAAAATCCTTTGTGGTCTCGCCGTGGCCGAAAACGAAATGCATCAGATCTGCGCCGCGCGCGCGGCGCGGCCGGAGAACATCGTCGCGCTGGAAGAAGAAATGCTCATCCTGGCCCGGCCGCTCGTGCCGCGCCTTCCCTTCTCGAAGCTCCATTTGCTGGTCGTGGACGAGCTGGGGAAAAACATCAGTGGGACCGGCATGGACACCAAAGTTATCGGCCGGGGCGTGGAATTGCAGCCGGGCGAAGGACCGGAAATCAGCATGATTTACGTCCGCGATCTCACGCCCGAGAGTGGCGGCAATGCGGTGGGGATGGGCCTGGCGGATGTCATTCACGATCGCCTCTATCAGAAAATTGATTTCCAGAAGACTTACTTGAACTCGCGCGTGTCTCTGAACCCGGTTCCCTCGAAGCTGCCGATGCACCTGGCTTCCGACCGCCAAGCCCTGGGTCTGGCCCTCGGGCATCTGGGGAGACCCGATCCGGGCGACCAGCGAATTGTATGGATTCGCAATACCCTGAGCCTGAACCGCCTTGCCGTCTCTGCGCCACTGGCACGAGAGGCGGCGCAACTCAACGGCTGGCGGCTTGCGGCCGCAGCCCATGTGCCACAGTTCGATTCCGAGGGGAACGTTGCTTCCCCCCTCTGAATAAATCGTCGCCAGGGTTGCCTTCCTGCGTCGGCGACACGTGAAATCTGATTGAGATTCCGCAGGTTCTGGACGCTTATCCCGATCCCTCGCATGCACGCTGACTCATCGTAGGAGGATCTCATGCGAAACTCATTTCGTTCTGGTGTGACGATTGTCTGGACACTTGCGGTGATCTGGGCGGGAGCGACCCCGTCAATCGCCGCTCCCGCTGAGGTTGCTAAACCGACGGTGGACCTCGCCATTTACGGCCACGTCGTGCAAGTCAGCTGGGTCGTGAAGGACCTCGATCGAGTTGTGAACTACTGGGAAAAGCTGGGGTTGAAAAACATTCACCGCGATGGTGTTCAAGATTTCCCCGACGTCACCTACCGCGGCAAGAAAACCCCGCTCAGCCTGAAGATGGCCTTCGCCGACATTGGTAGCGTCGAAATCGAATGGATCCAGCCGGTGAAGGGGAAGAGCGTTTATGACGAGTTCTTGAGCAAGCACGGGGACGGCGTGCATCACCTGGCATTCGCCGCCAGCAGTCCTGAGCTTTGGGAGAAGCAGCTCAAGTATTTCGCAGACAAAGGCGTGGACATAGTCCAGCGGGGAAGCTGGCAAGGCGAGAAGGGCAAAGGTCTGTTCGCCTATCTTGACACCGCGGCGAAAGGCGGCGGGATTACGATTGAACTGATGCACAACCCCGACGCGCCGTCGGCCGGCTCGGCCGTGAAATCAGAAAACGATGAGCCCTTCAACAAAATCGTTCAATACGCCCTGGTGATAAAGGACGCGAAGAAAGTGAGCGACTATTACCAATCGCTGGGGTTCGGGGCGATGTCGATCGATCGCAACACCAGCATCAATCGGAATTATCGCGGGCAGCCCGGCAAGTTCGAGATGTACCTCGGCTGGTGGCACTGGGGCGATGTGACCTTCGAATGGATTCAACCCCTGGTCGCCCCGAGCGTCTATCACGAGACCCTGAAAAAGCACGGCGAAGGCTTCCATCATCTGGCTTTCAACGTCAAAGATATGGATGAGGCTGTGAAGCTGCTCGAATCGAAGGGCGCGCCAACCTCGCAAAGCGGCGGATGGGACAGTCCCGGGAGCAAGGGACGATTCAGTTACCAGGACACGGAACCCGATGGCGGCGTTACCATCGAACTGCTCTGGGAACAGCCGCAAAGCAGATAAGATCGAGCCGGGGCTGGAGCGCGGTGCTTGACTCGCGCTTCGGGTTGGCCTCAGAATGTTTGTCTTCGGGGTATTCTTAAAGCACAGGGTTGGGGAGTGAACTGTGATTGTCGGTCGAGCGCAGAGCTGTCTGCTGGGAGCGTTGCTTTGCCTGCTCCTCCCCGCCAGGCTGATGCCCCAGGACGGCACAGAAAAGAAACCTGAGGCTCCGAACACCGAGACTTCGAAAGCATCCTCGAAGCCGGTGCTCGCGGAAGCCACGCGAGTCAGCACTTCGGATGCCGTAAAGAGCGCAGCCCAGAAAAAGGCGGGAGCGAGCGCTCCAAACGAGGCGGCGAGCGAGCCGGCCGATTCTGCGGTCACCGAATTTCACCCGGCCACCGAGACGCCAGAAACATCCGGGAGTGCCGACCCCGCGAAGACGGCGAAGAAACCGGCGTCGAAGAATATCCATGGCAGCGTCCACGGCGGGTTGGGGCCGGGCGGAGAGGGCGCGCGAAGGTCCGGCGCTTCCGTGGGTGCCAGTTCGAAGAGCGGAAAATCCAGTATCTACGTGGAAACGAATCGCTCACGCGAATCTCAGCCGACGGCAAAGTAGACTGATGGTTCAGAATCAGCCAAAGAAGCGCTCCCGATTCCTCACGGTCGAGGCGATTTGTGCAGCCTTGCTCGTGGGTTCCCTGTTCGGCTTCCCGGCTCATTTAGCGGCTGGCGGGCCATCCCCCGCTGCAGCAACCGAGCTGGATTGCTGGCCGATTTCAAGTTCCATCCTGGCGAGAGCGGTCAACGTCTGCGTGGCGCTGCCCGCCGATTACGCGGTCTCCGCGTCCACGCATTACCCCGTGCTCTATTATCTCCACGGCCTCTTTGAAGACCAAAGGAGCTGGGGCGACCGCGGGGGGCAGCAGGTCCTGAACGAACTCTTGAGCCAGGGAGAGGTGGGTAAGTTCCTGGTCGTCCTGCCCGAAGGCGGCAAGACGTTTTACGTGAACTCGCTGGACCGCCACGAACGCTACGAGGACTTTTTCATTCAGGAGCTGGTGCCGGCTATCGAGCGCAAGTATCGCACCGTCTCCGATCCCGCGGCGCGCGGCATCAGCGGGACTTCCATGGGAGGCTACGGCGCGCTGCACATCGCCATGGACCATCCGGACGTATTCGGATCGGCCAGCGCCCACAGCGCCGCGCTGATTCCCAAGATTCCGAACCCCATCCCCAGCGAAGGCCGCTGGGGTTTCTACGCTCGCGTGCTCCAGGGCCCTTTTGGCTCGCCGCTTGATCAAAATTACTTTGAGGCCAACAACCCTCTCACCCTCGCCGAAAATCCGAACCGCTTCGCGCGCTTGAAACTCTACTTTGATTGCGGCGACCACGACCGCTACGGGTTCCAGGAAGGCGCGGAGATGCTTCACCAGAAACTCGTGGCCAAAGGTTTCGCGCACGAATACGCCTTGCGCTCCGGCGATCACGGTTGGAGTTACCTGACGCAATACATGAAATATTCCCTGCTCTTTCACTGGCGCTGGTTTGAGCAAGCCGAGCGGACCCTCGCGGCCTCGGGCCGGGCGGGAGGAACGCGGTGAGTCGTTCCCCTCTGTGCCGGTTGCTCCTGCTGGTGTCGGCACTCTGCTGCCTGTCCTTGCCCGCTCGCGCGCAGGCCGACGCCGAGACGCGCGTGCTGGACTACATCCGCGAGCACCTGCATCCCGGCGAACCACTCCTGGTCAGTGAACTTTACAGCAAAGTCTTTACTCAACCCGACGAACGCCAGGCGCTGGATAAGCTTTACAACGCGTTTTTCCGAATCCCCTTGTTCATCGCCCAATATCAGGAAAAGTTTGGCAAGCCACCCAGCCTCAAGACCATCGCCGAACAGTTTGACTTGCGGACGCCCGAGGCCGCCGAAGTGCTCTTGCGGGTCATGGAAGCGGACCCGCGCGTGCCGCGCTTCCTCGGCCGCGACTCGAAAGCCGGCGAGGTCACGCGCGTGGACGTCGAGCAGATCCGCGGCGACGCGCGCTTCGGCCAGGTTCTGGAGCGCCAATTGAGCGGCTGGGAAGGCAAGCCTGCGCCGGAGTTCAAATTGCCGGGTTTCGACCGTGCGGATTTGGACTCCGCGACGCTGGGCGGCAAGTTCGCTTTGCTTTACGTCTGGTTTACGGGATGCCCGCCCTGCATGAAGATGACGCCGGAGCTCGTCACGCTGGATGGAGAATTCGCCGGGCGCGGCATCACGACGGTGGCCGCCAACGCGGACAAGATGCTCGGCTTGAGCTACGATGACGCAGTTCGCCGGCGGTACCTCGCTGAACATAAGGTTCAGTTCCCTGTCGTGCATTGGACGCGCGAAGCCGACGCCGCCTTCGGGAACATTTCCATTTTTCCGACCCTGTTTCTTATCAGCCCAAAAGGTGTCATTATTCGCCACTGGGTCGGGTACGTAAGCGCCGAAGAACTCCGTGGTGCGCTCTCGGATGCACTCAACCCGTCATAGTTTGCTCGAAGACAAGAATCTTCCCCGGCTTTGACAGCCCGCGGGGGAAACCAACCGTCAGGAGGAATCACCGAGATGAAGAAGCTCAACTATTTGACCATCGGCGTTGCCGCCGTGGGCTTGCTCTTGCTCACGGCCTTCACCGCCCTGGCCCACGGCGCCGACCGTGGCGAAGCCAAGGCCACCATCGGTAGCGCCAACGTCTCCATTGATTATGGCCGGCCGCTACTCAAAGGCCGCGACATAACAAAGATGATGCCCGTGGGAAGCGTTTGGCGGATCGGGGCCGACGCGGCCACCACTCTTACTACGGACGCTGACCTGGATTTCGGCGGGACCCGCATCCCCAAAGGAAAGCACATCCTGCTCACGCGCCTGGCGGAGCCCGGGAAATGGTCGCTGATTGTTTCCTCGAAGGGCGCTTTTCAATACGAGCCCAGCGCCAAGCTGGCGGAAGTGCCCATCGAAATTCAGGACGCCAAGGACTCCGTGGAGGAACTCACGCTTACGCTCACCAACAAGGGCGGGCGGGGAATAATCGAAATTGCCTGGGGAACCTCGCGGCTTACAGCTTCTTTCGCGCCGGCGAAGTAAGACCGGGATTCGCGATTCGGGGCTCGGAGTTCGGGACTTTCGGCTTTCAACTGTAGACTGTCAACTTTCTCTTCAGGACTCCGAACTCAGGACTCTTTCCCATGCCTCCTTCTCTCACCGTCCTCGCGCTCTTCGCGCATCCGGACGATGCGGAGTTCCTCTCGGCGGGGACGCTGGCACATCTCGCCAGCCGCGGCGCGGCCCTCCACATCGCCACCATGACGGCGGGAGACTGCGGGAGCACGATCCTGCCCGCGGCAAAGATCACCCGGATTCGTCAGAAAGAAGCAACGCGCGCCGCCAGCCTCATTGGGGCCTCTTACACCTGCCTCGAGGAAAAGGATCTTCTGGTTTGTTACGACGCGCGGACCATCAAGAAAGTTCTAGAGCTTGTCCGGCGAGTTAATCCGGATCTGGTTTTGACGCACTCCCCCGTCGACTACATGGTGGATCACGAGATCACGAGCCGCTTGTGCCAGAGCGCCTGCTTCGGCGCGATGGCGCCGAACTTCAAGACCGGTGCCCGGCGGCCGGCCAAAGCGGTCCGTCGCGTGCCGCCCCTCTATTACGCGCAGCCGTTCGGCGGCCGCGACATTCTGGGAAAAGCCATCTGCTCCAGCCTGTTCGTGGACATCTCCGCGAAGCTCGACCTTAAAGAAAAAATGCTCGCCTGCCACGAAAGCCAGCGGGCGTGGCTGCGCGCCCAGCAGGATATTTCGCGGCTCGACGACCCGATGCGGCAAATGGCCCAGCAAGCCGGCAAGATTTCCGGGTTCCGCTGGGCGGAGGGTTTTCGCCAGCATCGGGGCCAGGGATTCCCTCAAGACAACCTCTTGGGTAGCCTGCTGGGCGATCTGGTGCGCTCGGTCGAGAGTTAAACGCCACGCCCGATCATTTCCCTTCCATCCCGCCTGGAGGACTCATGGAGCCTGAACTCTCGCTCGAACAGCTCGAAGCCAGGATTCGTGATGTCTCGCTCGACCTCGACCCGGAATCCATGCGGCGCGCTGGCTATCGGGTTGTGGACTGGCTCGTCCATCGCCATGCGGGAATCCGCCAGAGCGACCTGGGGCAGGAATTACGCCGCGTGGAGACCGAAGCGCTGCTGCGCGAAGCCATGCCCGAAGAGCCTTCCAGCTTCGATGACGTGTTTGACATTTACGCGAACAACGTGGCCCCCAACGCCATTCACCTCGACCATCCGCGCTTCTTCGCCTTCATTCCCAGCGCTCCGAACTTCGCAAGTATTCTGGCCGACGCGCTGGTGGCCGGGACGAATGTCTTTGCCGGGACCTGGCTGGAGTCTTCCGGGCCGAGCCAGGTGGAACTGGTGGTCATCGACTGGTTCAAGGCGATGCTGGGGCTCCCGGCCGAAGCGGCGGGGTTGCTGGTGAGCGGCGGGTCAGTGGCCAACCTGACGGCGCTGGCCGTGGCGCGGCGCGCGGCATTGAACGATGAGATTCGAGACGCCGTCGTCTATCTCTCCGACCAGACCCACGCCTCAGTTGACCGCGCCCTCCGCTTGCTGGGATTTCGCCCCGAACAGTTGCGCCGCATTCCCACCGACGCGGGCTTTCGCCTCGACACCGGGAAACTCGATGAGCGCGTGCGGTTGGATCGCCAGGCCGGCCTGCGGCCCTTCCTCGTCATCGCCAACGCGGGAACCACCAACACCGGCGCCATCGACCCGATGCGCGAGGTCGCGCAGATTGCGCGCGAGCAATCACTGTGGTTCCACGCGGACGCGGCCTACGGCGGTTTCGCCGCGCTCACCGAAAGAGGCCGCAAGCTGCTCGAGGGCATCGAGCACGCCGATTCCGTCGTTCTCGACCCGCACAAGTGGTTCTACTGCCCGTTCGAAGCCGGTTGCGTGATGGTGCGCCGTGGCCGCCTGATGCGCGAGACGTTTCGCATCCTCCCGGAATATATGACCGACGTGGCGAGAGAAGAACAAGAAGTGAACTTCTGCGATTACGGATTGCAGTTGACGCGCAGCTTTCGCGCCCTGAAAGTTTGGATGGCGGTCAAAACTTTCGGCGCGCGGCGGTTCCGCGAAGTCATCGACCAGTGCCTGGACCTAACCGAATTGGCCGCCCGGCTCTTTGCGCGGTCTTCGCGCATCGAGATCGTCACGCCGCCGTCCCTCGGCGTCCTTACCTTCCGGTACGTGCCCGAGAAGCTCCCCGCGTCGGGGAGCGAAACATTTCTGAACAGGCTGAACGCTGAGCTCGTTGCGCGGGCGATCGCCAGCCGCGAGATTATGCTTTCCTCGACCCGCCTCGATTCGCGCCAGGTGATTCGTTTCTGCGTGCTCAACCACCGGACGCGCAAAGAGGACGTCCGCGAAGCGCTGCGACTGGTTGAGCAGTTCGGCCGCGAAGCCGCAGAGAATCTCGGATGAGCTAGGCGCCGGAGGCTGCAAACGCCGGTATGGCAGCGGGTTTTGATGGCGTAATTGGGAGCCCGTCACACGGAGCGGTGCTCGGGATGAGGGGCGTCACGGTGCGTGAGCTCGCAGATAAAGTCCAATAAACTCGTTCACGTACCCGCGGGCGGACTGCCGCAAAACTGACGCCAGGGTCGGGCGCGATGCGAATCCGAGGCCGATCACGCTCCAAGTAGAAGACCAAACGATTCTGTTCGGGTCCTTCACCAGCCGGGCCGCCTCGAAAAGGCTCACCTCGACCCGAGTGGCGAACCCGTCCTTCTCGGTTGGGCGATACCGCTCGAGCCGGACTACCAGGACGGGCCTCGTCTCGGTGGACGATTCCTCGCCCTTTAGGAATGGGATGCCGTGGGTCTGAAGGGCCTCAGTAGCATCAGTAAAAATCGCCTCGGCGAGTTTCTCGTTTTCCGCACGGCTGAGCCCCGTCGCGTCGGTCTCTGGGTCCGCATTGCTCTCAGGGTGTCCAACAACGCCAGGGACGTTCCAAATTCCGCCTTCCAATCCCCGGACTTCGAGACGAACTCCTTGAAGGCCAACCATGGGCAATAACTCGCCGTATATCTGGCCACCTGGCGCTCTTTCCTGTGCGCTGAAGACCGCCGGCGACAGGAAAAGTGCAAGACACATCGTGTACGCTCTCACGTGACCCTCCAACGTGACTCGGCCCCACGCCTTCGTGTCAGTCCGACTCCGGCTTTGGCTCCTTGGACAAAACTGCTCCTCCGCGGCTCAGGACGAAGCCGCTGACGGCGAATCCGTCAGTTGAAGGACCGCCACGTGGATGGTAGCGGCCACTCCGATGGCGACGTAGGATATCACACGGATCCGCCAGCACCGAGCACGTGCTTTCCGGGCAGCGCCATTCATTCAATCAGGAAAGGCGCGAAGTTTGCTACCTCGGACATTCCCGCGTGGCCGATCCGAAACGACTCCCCTCCTCCAACCTCTTGACAACTTTTTTGCAGAGGGCGGAACAAGTGGTGACACTCGCTCGATGCCTTCGCGCCTAATCTGGCAATGGCCCATATCCGCGCGACAGGGCGGTTGGACCGCACAACTTAGCCAGAGCTGACGGCGTGAGACCTTCGAAAAAAGTTGTCTTCTTCTTTCCGGCCTTTTCCAGCCAGGAGGCAACCGCCCCGCTGGGCATCCTGGCCGTTTCCACACCGCTGCTGCGCGCCGGGTACAGCGTGCGGATCATCGACTCGACGATCACGCCGCACTTTCAGGACCGCGTGCTCGAGGAAGTGAAGGACGCGCTTTGCCTGGGGATCTCGCTGGTGACCGGGCCGATGATCCGCGAGACCGTTCAGATTGCGCGCGCGGTGAAAGCCTGGAACAAGGATTTCCCCATCATTCTGGGAGGCTGGCATCCTTCCCTCCTGCCCAGCCAGACCCTGGAAGCCGATTACGTGGACATCGTCGTGCGCGGGCAGGGCGAGGAAGCCATGCTCGAGATCGTCGAGCGGCTCGAGTCCGGCTTGCCCCTCGACGACGTTCTCGGCATCGGCCTCAAACGCGACGGCAAATTGATTTACACGCCCGAGCGGCCCTTGAAGCCGATCGTGGACCTGCCGCCCAAAGCTTATCACCTGGCGGATTTTGACGCCTACGAGCGCCTCTGCGGGCGCCGCTGGGCGATGTACACCTCAAGCCAGGCCTGCCCATACAACTGTTCATATTGCACCGACGCGGCCGTGTATGGACGGAAGTGGAATGCCCTTCCCTCGGAACAATTCGTGGAGGAGACCGTTAGTCTCACGCGGCGGTATCGCCTGGAGATGCTCTGGGTCGTCGATGACAACTTTCTGGTCGACATCGACCGAGCGCTGCGCATCGCTGAAGGGTTGGTGCGCGCCGGCGCGGGATTCCGGTGGAGCG
>Ga0315284_10009083_pt1 | contig 14189 bp, 13 predicted proteins | sample YL17G09_16_MG_FD_203696 | JGI IMG/M metagenome (GOLD analysis project Ga0315284, IMG submission 203696) | Sediment microbial communities from Yellowstone Lake, YNP, Wyoming, USA - YL17G09_16 | ecosystem: Environmental > Aquatic > Freshwater > Lake > Sediment | place: USA: Wyoming | collected... | reverse complement strand
GTGCGGTTCATGGGGGTAAGGGGGTGTTGCGCGCCCAGGCCGGAATCTCAGCCTCCGCAGCCACCCTTCCGCCCACCGTACCCCGTGCCGGGCCGCCGCGTAGCACTCATGAAATATGCGGGTTAGCCGCTGATAGCGTGAGACCGTGGTCGAGAGCGGCCGCGCGGCGGAGCGCTACCGGACCGCCAGTTCCTGCTCGACGATGCGGATCCGGGGCGTGTGGGCGATGCAGCGGAGCAGGTTTACGAGCCGCGCGATGGCGCGGGACCGCGTCTCGGCCTGGACGCAGGGGTAGAACTCGACGCCGGCCACGCGTTGCGGCTCGACGCCGGAGACCACCTCGGCGAGCCAGTCGCCGCGGATGTGAATGGCGCCGAACGACGTCTGCCGGCAGTGGTCCGCCTGGCGATAAACCCCCACCACGACTTCTGCGGTATCCATTCCCGGGCCTCGCTTTCGGTTGCAGAACCCGCCTGCTTCCTATCGTCAGATGGGCCGCGGCGCGCTCAACAAATTGGGGTGCCGCGGCTTTGAGGAGAAGGGACTGTCCTCAAAGGCCAAGTCGTGGACGGGGGGCTGCCTCGATGGTGTGGGCCGCGGCGGCCCGGACCGGAAATCAGTCGCCCTTGGCCGCGGCGCGGAGTTTCACCGACAGGCTGTACTCCTGGATCGCCCGCTCGGAGTCGTTCCGGGCGGTGCAGAGGATGGACAGGTTGTAGTGGGCCTGGGCGGGGGGCAGAACCTGCTCATAGAGGGCGAGGGATTCCTCGTATCGCCCCAGCATGCCCAGGGCCATGGCCATGTTGGCGCGGTACCGGGCGTCCACGGGTGCGCCGGCGGCGGCCTGCGTGAAGAGGCCCATGGCGTCTTCATATTGCCCCAGGGTCACGCGGCACATGCCGAGGTTATTAAGGAGGACGGGGTCGTTCGGCGAAACCTCCAGCCCCGCGTGGAGGACCGCGACGGCGGCCTCCGGCCGGCGCTGGCGCATGTATAGTTCCGCCAGGTCGCAGTAGGCCGGCATGAAGAGGGGGTACTCGTGAATTACGCGCCGCAGGGCCCATTCGGATTCGGCGTTCTTACCCTGGGTGGCCAGTATCTGGGCCATGGCGTGAAGTGTCTTGGCCGTCGGCGGGCGGTCGGACGCCAAGTCGGGCGCCTCGGCCGACACGGCGTCGCCGGCGGGCCCGCCTCGACGGCCGGCGAGGTCGGCGGGCTGGTTGGCGGGCCTGCCCCACTGATCCGCGCCGCAGCCGCTGAGGACAAGCGCCAGTCCAAGGCCGATGGCCAGGACGGCCCGCGGGGCGGCGCGCCAAGCGACGAGGAACGCGGGCATCACGGGGCTCCCGTGCTGGGGGCCGTATAGGGCAGGGGCGTCCCGGTCGTCCGCGTGGCCGGCCCGGCCGCACCGTGCTCGAGGATCTTTACGACCCGCTCGGACGGCATGCCGTCGCCGCCGGGCAGGGCGTCGCCGATGGCGATGCGCTGCGCGGGCACGCCGGCCTCCGTCAGGAACCGGGTCACCTCGACGACCCTGGCGGTGTATAGTTTCTGCGACGCCTGGCCGCGGCGGACGTTCAACGGGCCGGGATGCTCCTTGAGGTACGCGGCCAGGACCCGGAGGTCGTGGCGGCCGAGGTCGTTCAGCGCCGCCGCGCCGACGACGAAGTGGTACGGAAAGACGGTGTGCTGGGTCAGGATCGCGCCGCTCACGGCCGACTCGTTGAACCAGCCGGCCAGGGCCATTTCCAGGCGCCCGTCGGGCTCGCGGTCCACCGTCTTCGTGCATCCCGCCAGAAGGAGGCCCATACCCAACGCCAGAGGGAAGAGATTTCGCATTGGCTTTCTCCCAGGTTCGACCGAAGGCTTATGTGCTTATGTGCTGTTGATTATGTACCACAGCCGGATCGCCGCCGGACCGACCAGCACCACGAGTAAGGCCGGAAAGATGAACAGCGTCATGGGCAGCAGGAGTTTGACGGGCATGCGTTCGGCGACCTCCTGGGCCTTGAGGTTCCGTTCCTCGCGGATGGTGGCGGCGGTGGTGCACAGGGCGTCGGCGATACTCGTGCCGAACCGCTCGGTCTGGACGATCATCGTGGTCAGCGAAACGACCTCCTGGGCATCCGTCCGGTCCGCCATGTGGCGCATCGCCTCCACGCGCGGGGCGCCCAGGTGGACCTCGAGGTTCACCAGGGCCATCTCATCGGCCAGCGTCGGGCCGACGTCGCGGATCTCGTTGCTGACCATGTTCCAGGCCATTTCGAGGCCCATGCCGGAGGAGACGCAGATTTCCAGAAGGTCCACGACGTCCGGCAGGTGGCGCCGGACCTCCTCGGACCGCTGCCGCCGACGCAGGTGGACGACCACGTCCGGCACGAAGAACAGGACCGCGCCGGAGGCGGGCACCAGGACGATCAGTAGCAGCGAGGGCACGGCCGTCGGCAGCAAGAGGACGGTGGCCGCGGCCGCGCCCGCGAGAAACAGGAGCATCTTGGCACCCAGGTACACCGTGGCGGCGGAGCGGCCGAAGTAGCCCGCCCGCGCCAGGCGCTCGCGGAGGCTCGTCGAAGGCTTGCCGGAGGAGACGGTGGCGCCGATGCGGCCGAGGGTGCGAAGGAGCGGGCTTTCGTCGCGGGCCTCGAGCGGCTTCGGCGCCGATGCGGCGGATGCCGCGGACGGCCTCAGGCGGTCCGAGAGGGTCGCGCGCCGCCGGGCCTGAACGACCAGCCACGCGCCGCCGAACGCCGCGACCGAGACGAACGCGAGGATGCCGAAGAGTATCTCGATCATGATTGGGCCCTGTCGCCCCTTAGCCTGTCAGTACCGAAGCCTCGAGAGGCGGTTCATGATCCAAGCGCCAAGGATCAACCCGGCGGCGGCCAGCAGGAGGAGGACCTGGCCGGCCATCGTCGCGTAGAACGGCTCCATGTAATTCGGATTCAGGATGTTCAGAACGATGAACAGCACGAGCGGCAGCGCCAGCAGGATCCACTTGCTCAGTTGGATCTGGGCCAGGAGGACGCGGATGCGGCGGTTGAGGCGGATGCGGTCGCGGATGACCGCCGCCAGCCGGTCCATCATTTCGGCCAGGTTGCCGCCGCTCCTCAGTTGGATGACGACCGACGTCGCGAACAGTTTCATGTCGGCGCTCGTTGAGGGCGACGCCACCTGTCGAATGGCGTCTTCCAGGCGCATCCCGAGGGCCTGTTGCTGGCAGATCTGGCCGAAGAGTTCGCCGACGGGGACCCCGATCTCCTCGGAGATGAGCCGGAACGCCCCGACCAGGGGGTACCCGGCCCGGAGCGACCGCGTCGCCACCTGGAGCGCGTCCACGAACTGGTGATCGAACCGCGCGGCCCGGCGCCCGGCCAGGTACTTGGCCAGCAGGTAGAACGTCACGACGATGGCCGCCCCGGCGCTCCCGGCCGCCATCAGGCTTCCCGTGAGCAGCCGCATGAGCACGAGGAATATCGCGGCGACCACGCCGACCCCGGTCAGGATGGCCGGCGCGGGCGCGGCCCAGCCGGCCTCTTCGCAAAGGCGGACCAGTCGCGGCCGGAGCGACAGCCAGGGCGTCAGGCGGGGGACGGTCGTCGTGGCCTCCCGGCCGTCATGCCACAGGCGAAGGACGCGCCGGCGGTCGGATTCCGTCGGGACCACGAGCCCCAGGCGCTCCTGGATCCGTTTGCCCCGGGCGGCGCGTTGGCGGAGCCAGAGCACGGCCGCGGCGGCCCACAAGGACAGGACCAGCCCCGCGGCGGCGGCGGCCGCCACCAGCGTCACGAGGTCTTGGAAATTGGCTGACACAGGAAGTCCTTACGTGTCCACGGCGACCCGGCTGAGGACGCGGTGCATGAAGAGCGTGTCGGGCAGGGCGACGCCCTCGGCCTTCATCCGCTCCAGGAGCATCGGCCGCACGCCGCAGGCCTCGAATCGGCCCTGGGCGTGTCCGTCGCCGCTGATGCCGGTCTGCGCGAACTGGAAGAGGTCCTGGAGGCAGATGACGTCGCCCTCCATCCCGGTGATCTCGGCGATCCGGACGATCTTGCGCCGTCCGCCCGTGACGCGGTCCACGTGGACCAGCAGTTGGAGGGCGGACGAGAGGTGCTGCCGGATGACGTGGACGGGGTAATTCAGGCCCCCCATGCTGACCATGTTCTCGACGCGGCGGAGGGCGTCGCGCGGGTTGTTGGCGTGGACGGTGGTCATGGACCCCTCGTGGCCGGTGTTCATGGCCTGAAGCATGTCGAGGGCCTCTGGTCCGCGGACCTCACCGATGATGATGCGGTCCGGCCGCATGCGCAGGGCGTTGCGCAGGAGGTCGCGCTGGGTCACCTCGCCGCGCCCTTCGATGTTGGGCGGCCGGGTCTCCAGGCGGACGACGTGCTCGCGCTGAAGTTGCAGTTCGGCAGCGTCCTCGATCGTGATGATCCGCTCCCCGGGCGGAATCCATTTCGAGAGGGCGTTCAGGAGGGTGGTCTTGCCCGTGCCGGTGCCCCCGGAGATCAGGATGTTCGTCTTGCAGCGGACGCACACCTCCAGGAACAGGACCATCGCCGGCACGAGCGAGTTCAACTCAATCATCCGCGGGATGTCAATCGGGGTGGTGCCGAAGCGCCGGATGCTGAGGGTCGGCCCCTCGAGGGCGAGCGGCGGGATGATGGCGTTGACGCGCGACCCGTCGGGCAGGTGCGCGTCCATCATCGGCGAACTCTCGTCAATGCGGCGTCCGGCCCCCGCCGCGATCCTCTGGATCACGCGCATCAGGTGTTTCTCGTCCCGGAAGGTCGCCGTCGTCCGCTCCAGCCGGCCGTCGCGCTCGATGTAGATGTTCGAGGGCCCGTTGACCAGGATGTCGCAGACGGCTGGGTCGCGGCGGAACTCCTCGATCGGCCCGAGGCCGAAGACCTCGTCCATCACCTCGCCCAGGAGGCGGTATTTCTCGGGGGCCGAGAGGGGGCATTGCTGCTCCGTCAGCAGGTCGTTCACGCGCCGGGAACACTCCTCGTAGAGTTGCTCGGCGGGCAGGTGCCGGGCCTGCTGGAAATCAATCACCTCCAGCAGCCGCTGGTGGACCTGGGCCTTGATCCGCTGGGGGATGGCCTGGTCGTCGGCCGGCGCTCCGTTGGGACCGGAATGGTTGTTGGGTGTGGTGTTCATGCGTCGCTCGATGCCTTTGCGGCAGGCGATTGGAGTCTGATTTCGGCCGCCAGTTCACGAATGGCGCGGCGGAGGGCCGATGTGGGCGCCGTCTGGGCCAGCGGCTGGCCGAAGTTGATCGCCTGGACGGCGCTGCGGAAATCATTGTCCACGCACCGCACTTGCGGGGTGCCCAGGGCGCGGCGGGCCTCGTCCAGGCGGATCGGGCCGCCTTTGCGATGGTACCGGTTGATCACCGCCAAGACCCGGTCTTCGGGAATCCCATAGCCCGCCAGGGCCTCCATCATGAACCTTGCGATCTGGATGTCCTTGACGGTCAGTTGCAGGGCCACGAGGACAAGCCGGCTGGCGCCCGCGACCGTCGCGGCCGCCTCCATGGACAGCCGCGGCGCGTCAATCACCGTGAAGGCGTACGACTGTTTGCACGCTTCCAGGGCGTCGCCGAGGTACTCGTAGCGCAGGGCCAGCGGCTTGGGGAAGTTGATGCTGACGGGACTCAGGAGCACGTGCAGTTTGTCGGCGTAGGGGCGGGCGCTGGAGCGAACCAGGCTCGCGTCAATCCGGGGACCGTGGCCCAGGACGTCCGCAATGCCGAAATCCCCCTGGACCCCCAGGTAGGGGCCGATGGCGCCGTAGCAGGCGTCGAGGTCCACCAGCAAGGCGGTCTCCGAGGCGATCAGGGCCAGTTCGTTGGCCAGGTTGATGGACAATGTGGTGGCGCCGCACCCGCCGCCGGCCGAGAGGACGGTGAGGACCTCGCCATATTCGCCGGCGGGGTGATCGGGAATCAGGCGCCGAAGCACCGTCGAGAGTTCCTCCGGGATGGACCGCTTCAGGAGGAAGTGCCGCGCCCCGACCTGCATCGCCTCAAAGATCAGATCGTTGGACAGTTGGCTCGCGAGGACGATGAACCGCGTGTCGCGGAACTTCGAGACCAGCGGCTCCAGGGCCTGGAGCGCCCCCGTCGGATTTGGGTCAATGTCCACGAGGACGGCCGCCGGCTGCGACCGCGCCATCTGGCGCACCAGGTCCGGAAGGGTCGCGCACACCTCGGTCGAACGGGAGCGGCCGTTGGCATTCAAGGCCGCCGCGACGGCGCTGGCCGTCTCCGGCTCGCCCGTCACCACGATGATAGGGTTCGCTGGAGCCATCGTATTACGGACGCTTTCCTGTCGGAGCGGAGGCCGGTGGTCCGGCCGGAGTCCCAGAGGGCGGCGCCGGGGGCGCCGGCGGGGCGGGCGTCGCGCGGCTGGGCGCCGGCTCCTGTTCGTAGGTCGCCCAGGCGCCCGGCCCGACGAGCTGATCCAGGCCCATCGCTTTCAGGCGGGCCGCGTCGTCCGCCGACAGGCGCCCGGCCGTTTTGCCCTCAATCCGTCCCTCGGCATAGAGTTCCCAGTCGTTGGGGGGTACATGCGCCTCGCCGGGGAGCGGCGGCATCGAGGCCAGGCTCTGCGGTTCGACCAGCGTGGCCGTCACGAGGACCACCAATTCGGTTTCGTCGTTCTGGTACCGGACCGACCGGAAGAGGGCCCCCAGCACGGGTATATCGCCGAGGCCCGGCACGCGCGAGACCCTCGCGCTCACGGTGTGGCTGATGAGGCCGGCCATGGCAAAGGTCTGGCCGCTCTGCAACCTCAGGGTGGTTTCGGCGCGGCGGGTGGTGAGCGCCGGGATCTGGAACCCCTGGATTTCGACGGCGCCGGACGAGGACAACTGGCTCACTTCGGGCTCCACGCGGAGTTGGATGCCGCCGTCGCCCAGGACGATGGGCCGGAACTTCAGCCGCACGCCGAACTGGCGGTACTCCACCGAGATGGCCGCCGCGCCGCCGACCGAGGCGCCTTGGACCACCGGGATCGGATACTCGCCGCCGGCCAGGAAACTGGCTTCCTCGCCGCTCAGGGCCACCAGCGTTGGTTCCGCCAGGACCCGAAGGTACTGGTTCTCGGCCAGGGCTTGCAGAAAGACCTCCAGGTTGATAGTCGGGAACCCTGCAAAGAGCGTCACGGACTGGCCGACGCCCGTGTCGCCTATGAACTGGAACGGCAACTGGAACGGCCGGTTGGCGGTGGCGGGGGCGCCGTCCGGCACGCCGATACTGATGGGGTTGATGGCCGTGCCGCCGGACGGCGCGATGGTCGAGCCGCCGAAGAAGTCGTGGCCCGTCCCGAAGGCGTTGATGCCGAGCACCCGCAGGGCGCTTCGGCTGACCTCGGCCACGCGGACCTTGATCATCACCTGCTGGATCCCCGCCAGCCGCGCCAGATCCACGTAGCGGATGCCGGAGACCTCAAAGAACCGGTGGAGTTCCGCGGCGTGGTCCGCCGTGTCCAGCGCGCCGCGGACGATGACGTTCCCTTGCGACTCGCTCAGGTCCAGGTTGGCCGTCGGGAAGAGGGCCTTCAGTTGCTCCGCCAGCCGCCGCATGTCCACGGTGACGTCCACGCGATACCGCAGCACCTGCTCGTCCTCGCTCCAGATGATGAGGTCGGTCGAGCCGTTGGCCTTGCCTTGCACCAGCATCTGGCGGGGCGTCAGGACCTTCACGTCGGCGACCGCCGGCTGCGTGACCGAGACCCGCTTGACCGGCCACGGGGTGTCCAGGACTTCGGACTGATGCAGGTAGATGGCCAGGGTCTTCTCGGGAGCGCCGGTGGCCTTCGGCTCGCCGGCGACGGCCGCCGGTACGAGCGTCGCGAGGCCGACCAGCAGCACCATGGCAAAGGGCGCGAGCAGCGGCCTACGCTGGGGCTGTCGCATGAGCAACCCTCCGTTGTGTCCCCGTTTCGGGAAGCCTTCGACTCCCCTGCGGTCGCCACCCGGCTTCGCTACGCTTCGCCGTGGCAGGCGGCGCCCAGCCAGGGCGGCATCGCGTGGGAGTCTATCGCCGGCCGGTCCCCTTCTGGCCGGTGTTGACTTCAAACGACTGCGTCTCCTGGGCGCCGCCCCGGATCACCGTCACGTCCCATCGTGGGGCGGGTGGCGGCATGGGCGCGGAGGCCTGCGGCGCGGGCGTCGGGCTTGTGGCCGCCGGCCGGACCGTCTCGATGGGCGCCGCAGCAGGCGTCGCGGCCAGGCTCGCAATAATGTCGTTAATGCCCACGACGCGCCGGTCCCCCGGGTCCCGGTCCAGCGGATTCCGGAGGGCCAGGGACACCGTTCCCTGCTCCATGGCTAGTCTCAGAGCCTTGGCCTGCTCCTGGTTGACCATGAGGGTCACGCGGCGCTCGCGTCGGGAGGCGATGGCGGCGCCCGCGGTGGACGACGCCTTCGGTTCCTCCGAGAAGACCGTCTGGTAATCCACCGCGAGGACCTCGACGCCCGGCAGGAGCGTGGTTGAGATCATCTCGCCGCCCCCGGGCGCGCCGGCCGCAGTAGTCCGCAACGAGACCAGCACATCCACGATGCTGCCGGGATAGAGGAGGCCTTCCAGGCTGGAGTGCTCCGGCAGCGGCACCATGACGGCCCGCATGCCGTTGGGGAGTTTTCCGGCCAACTGAGGCCCCGTGCCTTCGGCGGCGAAGCACGAACTGGTGAACGCCTGCCCTTCGACCAGCGGCGCGATCAGCACTTTCCCGAGGACCGAATCGGGACTCGGAAGCACATCCTTCGGCACCTGATCCCGGGGGGCGGTCTTGATTGTCACGCACGAGGTGTCCACGATGGCCATCGCCGGGAGGGGCCTGGCCGCCACCACGAAGGCGGCCTGCTCGGCCGGACCGGCGCCCGGTCCTGGCGCCCGGGCGCCGAAGTGCATGGCTGCCACCAGGATGGCGGCCGATACGGCGGCCAGCAACCCCAGCACCACCAGGCTCGCGACGACCCACTGTGTTTTCATGACGGTCTGCCTCCCCGCAGGCCTCACGGCCCTTCCTTGGCCATGCACACGGATGCGTGAATGTGCACCGGCACGGGCACCAGTGGCACCTGCGTTAGCGCGATGTTGGAATAGAGCACGTCAATGTCAACGGACACCGGGTCTCCGACGTTCGTGGCCGGCGTCAGCGTGATCGTGTAGCCGCTGGCGCCCAGCCCGGCAGCGGTCATGGCCGATTGGACGCGGTTTTCGACGTCCGCATTCGTCGAGTCCGGAAGAATGGCCAGGCGCGCCCCCTGGCGGGCCGCGTCCGACACCTGGTGGATCTTGAGGAACAGCCAACCGTACTCCATCAGGGCGAACGTGAGGAGGAGCAGCAGGAGTAGCGTAATCGCCATCTCCACAAGGGCCGCTCCGCGTTTGACCGACGGTTTCACTGCGTCCGCCACAGGTACACTCCCATCGCGGCCACGCTCACCCCAACGAGGATCGCGATCCCGTACGGCATCTTCGTGGCGCCAGCCGCTGAGGTGGCGGGTGCCGGGTCCGGCTTGAACCTTCCGAACGTCATCGCCCAGAGCGTCCACTGCCAGACGACCTGTCCGACGCGGGCCGCCACGGTCCGAAACCTTCCCTGAGCCAGGGCCCATCCGGCGCCGATCACGACGCCGGCCGCAGCCACCGACGCCAGAACAACCATCCCGCTGACCAGGCCGAGCCAGGCGCCGAGGGCGCCCATGAGTTTAGCGTCGCCGGCGCCGCCCCCCCCCCACAAGAAGAGCAGGACGTAGGGCGCCGCCAGCAGGGCGCACGCCGCCACCGAGTCGGCCAGACCGGCCCAACCGCCGACCCACGCGGCCCAAGCCAACCCGCCGACCAGCACAGGCGCGGTCAGCCCGTTCGGAATCCGCCGCCAGACCCCATCCAGAATGGCGCCTGCGCCGGCCGCAACGAGAACTACGCCCCACTGGAGCGAGGCCATCTCCTGGTCCCACAGCCACATACGGGGTGCCTCATGCGTGACCGTGTTGCTTCCCGATGGTCCCGCTCGTTGTGCGGCCCTAGGGCGTTCCTGGCGCCAGCGTAGCTTCGAGCTGCTCGAACCGAGATCTGACATACAGGCCGATGGCCCCGATCGACGCAATGGCGCCGGCCACGATGAGGCCCGCAATGATTGCGTATTCCACCGTCTCCAGGCCTCTTTCGTCCGCGATGAACCGCCTGACAGTCTCAGTGCTCCATCTCATAACTTGTCCCTTTCCTTGGAAAAACCCTGTTTTCCAGCGTCCACTATCCGACGGCTACGGCTTACTGCCCTGGCTCGCCGCGTTTGCGGCACACGCCTTACATTCGCCGCTACCGTAACTTACAAGAAGTGCCGCCCAACGCAAGCCGCAAACTTTGATGCCAACCCTGGCGACAGGCGGTTCCATCAAGCCCTCACCCCCTCTTTCGTCATTCCGAGGGCGGGTTCGCCAGGGAACCCAGCCATAGGTCGATTATCCCTTATTCTCTCGGCCGAGTCAAGTGAAATTGTTATTTTGGGTCTTTCAGACGACGCGGGGAATGCGCAACTCCTTTGTAATCAAAGTGTTGCGCGGCACGACAGGATGCCTCCCTGGAGGCGGATTCGCGATGGTTTTCCGTAGGCCGTTGCGTTGCCGAAGCCCATCAGGGGCCTTTGTGGAAAGTTTTCCACAATGCGGACGCGCGTCCGGCGGAGGCTCCGCGCCCCAAGACGCTCACAGCAGCCGCGGGCCGAAAGACGGCCGATTTGGGAAAGGGCCATCAGCCCGGTCGCGCTCCGGTGCGTTCCAGGCGAGCGGGTCCTTGCATCGTCCTTGCGTCTGCGGTATAATGGGATATTGGATTCTTGCACCTCGCTTGACCGCGCATCGAGGTGGAATCGAAGCCGCCGTCTCGACTTTGGCCGCACTCGAGTCTCGGGTCCGCACGCCGGTCCGGCCTCCGCGTCGCTGGCCCGACCTGGCGTGAGGTGCGTGGGGGGCCAGTTCGCCCGGAGGTGGAGAATGGACAAGCCCATGCGGCGCCGCGTTCGGGGCATTGCGGTCATCTGGCTGGTGGTGACCGCGGTGGTGCTCATCGGCATGGTGGGTCTGGCGACCGACACGGCCTACGTTTACTGGGTGGCCCACGAGTTGCAGACGGCGGCGGACGCCTCGGCCCTGGCGGGGGCCTTGTATGTCGGCCGGGACGCCGCCCAGGCCGAGCAGGCGGCACTGAACTTTGCTTTGGCCAACACGGCCGGCGGGCAGCCGGTGCTCCTGACGTCCAACGGAGCCAACGATCCGGCGGGGGACATTGTCATCGGCCGCTACGATTCGGCGACCCGGACGTTCACGGCGACCGTGGACAGTCCCAACGCCGTCCAGGTGGTGGCGCGGCGGACGACGGATTCACCCGGCGGGGGGGTGCCGCTCTTCTTCGGCCACATCTTCGGCGTCAGCACGGTCAACGTGACGCGGTCGGCTGTCGCCATGACCAGCAATAAGGCCCCCGGCCTCATCGTCCTCGATCCCAATCACACCGAGGGCGCCTTGAACTTTGGCGTCGGCAAAATCGTCCTCAATGTCGAGGGCTCTATCGCCGTCAACTCCAGTGACCCCAAAGCCGTCCTCTGCAATAAAAATGTCCTGATCTACGCCACCGAAATCAATATTGTCGGCGGTATCCACGGACTCCCCGGCGAACCGGTTCCACCCATTCACACTGGGGTCACTCCCCCCGCCGCCCACGATCCACTTGAAGGACTGGCCGTACCCCCAAATGGCTCGGCGGGCACAAGAAACGACGTTACCCGTACTTTCACCCCCGGCTATTTCCCCAACGGGATCCACATCGGTGACTCTGTTGACAAGACACCCTGGACGTTCCAGCCCGGACTCTACATCGTCGACCAGGGTAATAGGCCTCCCGTCGGATTCAGCATAGGCGGCCGCAACTGCATGGTCAACGGCGACGGCGTCACCATCGTCGTTAAAACCGGCAAACTTAGTATCAGTGACGCGGCGACCGTCAACTTCACCCCGCCCACCTCCGGCGACTATGCGGGAATCTGTTTAATCTCTTTCTTTCAGGCGGCGGAGGGCGCGACCGCCTCCATCGGCGGCCAATCACACGTCAACATCAAGGGCCAGATTTACGTACCACACGGCCAGACTATAATAGGGGGCAGCGCCACGGACTATTCCGCCACGCAGATCATTTGTTACAACCTCAAACTAGTTGACGCTGTTCATATCAGCGTCCCCCTGGGTCCACGTGCAGGACCAGTTCACAGCTTCCTCGTCAAATAGTCCCGCGGTGCCTACCGGCTCCCCGTGCGGATAAGGCTACAAACTTCCTCTCACGCTTTTCCGGCCCTTCTTGGCTGTTTCCTGCCACCTGGACCTCGCCCTGGACGGCAATGTCTACAGCCTCGGCAAGCAGGTGATCGTGGACACGCTTCACGTTACGGGGATCCCCGCCACTACGATCTACTACGACGGCCGCAACACGCCGCCTGGCCAGAAGTCGTGGCTGGTCCAGTGACCTTCCGGCCGCCGCGCGCGGCCGCTGCCGGTGCCAAGCAGAACCGGGATAGCGCATGGCCCGTTCCGGGCGGGCCGAGCACTCAAGCGCCGGAGAGTTGATCCTCCAGGAACGACAACAACGGATAAGCACATCCGATTACACGGCCCAGCCGGTGCTCACCTGGATGGATGTGGCAGCCAGTTTGTCCGAGCGCAGGGTTAACACGACGCACCACCCTTCGATGACAGTAGCCTAATAATAGCCAATTCGGATTGCATTACCCAATTCCTAATCTGGCGTCTCCAGCCTTGCGACTCAGGATCTGGTTTGGCGGATAGTAGTTGCTACCGAAGAGCACTCCGCGTGTCTGCCGGCCGGATGACTGTGTCAATGAGTGGGTCAGTCGTCACGTGGTGGTGACTTGTTATCGACTGCTCGGTGACTTGTCAACCACTTGCAACCCTCTGGGGACGCCAGACGATGATGGGCCGGGCGCGCCGCGCTCGGCACTTTGCTTCCAGCGCGCGGGACCTGGTCAGGCGGTCGGGCCAGGTTCTTTCAGGCCGCTTCTTTCCTGGGGAAAAGACCGTTGCGGAAGATCCAAAGGACGATCCCGGCGCCGGCGACGAACATCAATTCGGTGACTTCCTCCCAGAAGACGAACCAGACCTGGTTGTCGCCGTACGGCGCGAGAATAAAGAGGCGCATCAGGCTGAACCCCAGGGCGCCCATGCCCACGGCGAAAAGCATCTTCGACCAGGAAACCGGGTCCGTTTTCTTGAGGAGCAGCACGAGGAGCGAAGCGGTCAGGGCCGCGATGGCCGCCATAGGCAGGTATCGGATTTCGTATATCTGGTAAATGGCGGGGTGGCTGTAGTTGTAGAACGTGCCGAGGATGTGCGTGTTGTAGGAGGCCAAGACCGGCTGGGCCAGGAGGGGCATGAACGCCAGGATGAGGGTCGCCGGAATCAGGACATAGAACGTTCGCCGCAGGCCGCACGGCACGTCGGCATACTTGATGCACTTGCAGCACAGGGGGAGAGCGGCACAGGTTTCCTTGAGGTCGCCGTACCGGATGAGCCAGCGATCCATCCCTTCGAATGCCGCATAGGTCGCGAAACCGAAGCATAGCACCATGCCGAAACTGTGGAGATATTCGAAGAGGAAGGACTGGTCCTCGTAGGCGAAATAATTGGCGGCGCAGAACGCCTCGCCGATGAAGAAGAAGATGAGCCCCCAGCGAAGGGCCGCCAGTTCGGGCGACCGGCGGCGCCAGAGGATCGCCACGATCACGAGCGCTAGAAGCATGTAGAACGGCTTGACGACGAAGCCGACGACAAAGGCGGCCCACTGTTCGTAAGCGGGGGCCTCCCGAAATGGAAGTCCGGTCGTCCGGCCGGAAGAATCGCGGAGCGTCGCCAGGGCGAGGGGACAGGGCGGCCGGGCGTCGGCGACCCAGGCCTGCATGCCGCCGCGCACGTTTCGGACGCTCTCCAGTCCGAGCCTTTCGAGTCGGCTCGTCGCCAGGGCCCCGTATACGCCGCTCTCGCAGATCAGGAGGAGCGTCTTTCCGCGGAACGGTTCCGGCACGTCCTGGCGCGACCGGAGGGAGGCGATCGCGTCGTAGGGCCAGTTGACGGCGCCGTCGAGATGGCCGGCGGCGAAGGTCTCCGCG
>Ga0315284_10009082_pt1 | contig 14190 bp, 21 predicted proteins | sample YL17G09_16_MG_FD_203696 | JGI IMG/M metagenome (GOLD analysis project Ga0315284, IMG submission 203696) | Sediment microbial communities from Yellowstone Lake, YNP, Wyoming, USA - YL17G09_16 | ecosystem: Environmental > Aquatic > Freshwater > Lake > Sediment | place: USA: Wyoming | collected... | reverse complement strand
GTGGTCCAGAAAGGCGCGAGCGGGTATGGGGTGGTGCTGTATCGCGAGATCACCCAGCCTGACGGGAGCACCGCGGTCGAGGAGTTCAAGTCCAGATACGCGCCTCAGAAGGCCGTCATCGCCGTCGGCGCTACTGCCGCACCGAGCGAGCGCTCGGCGCCCGTCAGTCCCGAGTAGCGAGGGACTGATGGGTCTCCCCTCCTTGCCAAGGAGGGGTCGGGGGAGGTTGCAGCGGGGATCACCCCCCTCAGTCCCCCCTTGGTAAGGGGGGAAGCAGCACAAGCGCCCGACCGGCTATTGACAGCGCACGCTGTCGCCAATATAATATACGAGATATACAGCCGAACCTGTGGGGGTGAGCGCGAGCCTGTCTGTTCCATCGCTTGGGATGGAACGGAGGGCTAAGATGTCTCCAAGGGGGCTGTTTGCGACCCCCAGGCTTTCGGGCCTGGAGGACGAGCAGGTTGTACGGCGCGCGAGGGCCGGGTGCCCTGACGCGACGGAGTTTCTGCTCGGCAAATACCGGGGCTTCGTGGAAGTAAAGGCGAGGTCCTACTTTTTGTGCGGTGCTGAGCAGGAGGATGTCGTCCAGGAAGGCATGATCGGCCTTTATAAGGCCATTCGTGACTACCAGGACGGCAAACAGGCGCATTTCAGATCATTTGCGGAGCTTTGCGTCACGCGGCAGATCATCTCCGCGGTGAAGTCCGCGACCCGCCACAAACACGCGCCACTCAGCGACTATCTGTCGCTGCAGCGAGGGATCGGCGAGGACGGCGAGGGCTGTCTGGCCGACCTGATCGCCGATGAGCGCGGAGCCGATCCCGCAGAGATCCTAATCGAGCGGGAAATGGCGGATTGCCTGGCCGGCGAGGCCACGGACAACCTCAGCGATCTCGAATACGAGGTTCTGCAGGGCTATCTGGACGGCAAGAGCTATGAGGTGATGGCCCGGCGGCTCGGCAGGTCCGTCAAGGCGGTGGACAACGCCCTGCAGCGTGCCAAGCGCAAGGCAAGCCGCAGGCTCGTTGAGCTGAACTGATGATGGGCCGACGTAGCTCAATTGGCAGAGCAGGGGTTTTGTAAACCTCAGGTTACGGGTTCGAGTCCCATCGTCGGCTCCAATAACGGGGAGATGCCCGAGTGGTTAAAGGGGGCAGACTGTAAATCTGTTGCCGAAGGCTACGGTGGTTCGAATCCACCTCTCCCCACCATTAGCTAGTCGCGGTCCGGCCCCCTTCCGATGGGGCAGGATTACAAATCCTGCCCCATCGGAGAGCCGGAAGGACTCGGTGGCCGGACTGTTGGTTTGCCCACGTGGCGCAGGGGTAGCGCACCTCTTTGGTAAAGAGGAGGTCATGGGTCCGAATCCCATCGTGGGCTCCAGGAATCCATCTCGCCAGGCGTCCCGCCTGGCGAGATGGATTCCTTCCGTTGTTGCGAGGAAACTGGTATACTATAACGTTTGTAGGCTTGCGGGCAAGCGCCGGGCAAGCGTTCCCATCCCTCCAGGTATGATACCTGGAGGGATCGGAGGAAGCGCGTCGCGTTGACATTGGGAGGCGATACAGATGGCTAAGCAGCGGTTTGAGAGGACGAAGCCGCACGTAAACATCGGCACGATCGGTCACGTTGACCACGGCAAGACGACGTTGACTGCTGCGATCACGGCGGCGTTGGCGACTAAGGGTCTGGCGAAGTATACGCCTTATGACCAGATCGACTGCGCTCCGGAGGAGCGGGAGCGCGGTGTTACGATCAACATTTTCCATGCCGAGTATGAGACCGAAAAGCGTCACTACGCTCACGTGGACTGCCCCGGTCACGCCGACTACATCAAGAACATGATTACGGGCGCTGCCCAGATGGACGGCGCGGTGTTGGTGGTAAGCGCGGCTGACGGGCCGATGCCCCAGACTCGCGAGCACATTCTGCTTGCGAGGCAGGTAGGCGTGCCCTTCATTGTGGTTTACCTCAACAAGGCCGACATGGTTGACGACCCTGAGCTGTTGGAGTTGGTGGAGCTTGAGGTGCGTGAGCTTCTGAGCAAGTATAAGTTCCCCGGCGACGACCTGCCTGTTGTCACTGGTTCTTCTTTGAAGGCGCTGCAGGCTTTGGACGCGGGCAAGCCGGACGACGAGTCTGTCAAGTCGATCTGGGAGCTGTTGGACGCTATCGATTCGTATATTCCGACTCCCGAGCGCGACGTCGATAAGCCGTTTTTGATGCCTGTGGAAGACGTGTTCACGATCACGGGTCGGGGCACCGTTGCGACCGGTCGCGTTGAGCGCGGGACTCTGCGTTTGGGCAGCGAGGTGGAAATCGTTGGCATTCGGGAGACGCGCAAGACTGTGGCGACCGGCGTCGAGATGTTTAGAAAGATGATGGACGAGTGCCAGGCGGGGGACAACGTGGGGTTGCTTCTGCGCGGTATCGAGCGCAAGGAGATCGAGCGGGGCCAGGTGATTGCGAAGCCTGGTTCGGTGAAGCCTCACACGAAGTTCAAGGCCGAGATCTACGTGCTCACCAAGGAAGAGGGTGGTCGTCACACTCCGTTTTTCAAGGGCTATCGTCCTCAGTTCTACTTCCGGACGACCGACGTGACCGGCGCGTTGGAGCTGCCCGAGGGGATGGAGATGGTGATGCCCGGGGACAACGTGACGATCTCGGCCGAGCTGATCGTGCCGATTGCTCTGGAGCAGGGCCTCAACTTCGCGATTCGCGAGGGCGGCCACACCGTCGGCGCGGGGGTTGTGAGCGAAGTTATCGAATAGGTTTCAGGTGTACCTTTATGCGCAAAGACAAGGTTAGAATCAGGCTGAAGGCGTTCGATCACAGGATTCTGGATCAGAGTGCCGAGCGGATCGTGGAGACCGTGCGGCGCACCGGCGCTCGTATCTCCGGCCCCGTGCTCCTGCCGACGGAGAAGGATATCTACTGCGTCAATCGGGGCACGACCATCGACAAGGAATCGATGGAGCACTTTGAGACTCGAACGCACAAGCGGCTGATTGATATTCTCGACCCTGGGCCCAAGACGATCGACGCGCTGATGCGGCTTGATCTGCCCAGCGGAGTGGATATCGAGATCAAGCTATAGACTTCGGCGTTCCGCACGTCATGCTGAACTCGTTTCAGCGTCCGGGCACGGGCCCTGAAACGAGTTCAGGGTGACGTTGAAGGCGTGTTGGGGTGTTTGATGTTCCGTGTTCGGCGGGGACATCATGTCCCCGCCGAACACGAAGGGCGCGGGTCAGGAAATCATCGGCTGCTAGGGGATCATCAGATGGTCAATGGAATTCTGGGCAAGAAGCTGGGCATGACCCAGGTCTTCGATGAAAGCGGGCAGATTGTTCCCGTGACGGTAATCGAGGCCGGGCCGTGTGTGATTACGCAGATCAAGACGGTCGAGAAGGACGGTTACGACGGCGTTCAGGTCGCTTTCGGCGATGTCAAGGAAAGACGCGTGACCAAGCCGGTCAAGGGGCAGTTCGCAAAGTCGGGGGCAACCCCCAGGCGCTACATCCGGGAAGTGCCTATCGATGGGTTGGCGGACGTGGAGCTCGGCAAGGAGATCAAGGCCGACATCTTCACCCAAGGCGATCTCGTCAAAGTCACCGGCACCTCCAAGGGCAAAGGCTTCGCGGGCGTTGTCAAGAGGTGGCACTTCCACGGGGGCGATATGACCCATGGTTCGATGGTTCATCGCAAGCCGCAGTCCGGTGGCGGGACCGACGCGGCACGCACTTTCAAGGGTGTCAAGCGGCCGGGCCGCATGGGCAACGAGACCGTGACTCAGCGCGGCCTGAGCGTCTACCGGGTTGACCCGGACCGCAATCTGCTCTTGGTCGAGGGAGCGGTGCCGGGCGCCAATGGCGGGCTAGTGCTGATCGCCAGGCAGATGGTTGGAGGATAGTTGGATGCCCAAAATCAGCGTGCGCAAGATGACTGGACAATCCGCCGGTAAGATCGAGCTGGCAAGCGAGGTTTTCGAGGCAGCGGCGAATGTGCCGCTTATGCACCAGGCGGTGGTCGCCGAGGAGGCGAACGCTCGCCTGGGAACCGCCGACACCAAAACACGCAGCGAAGTGCGCGGCGGCGGCAGAAAGCCATATCGGCAAAAAGGCACGGGCCGTGCGCGGCAGGGGTCTATCCGCGCTCCTCATTATGCCCACGGCGGGGTCACGTTCGGGCCGCACCCGAGGTCCTATGCGCAGTCGCTGCCTAAGAAGATGAGGCGAGGCGCGATCAAGTCGGCGCTTTCCGCCAGGCTCGCGGACGGCGCGATCGTGGTGCTGGATGATTTCAAGCTCGACAAGATCAGCACCAAGGCGATGGTCGCCATTCTTGATGGCCTGGAGGCGTTCGGCAGGACGCTTTTGGTGCTTGACGGGATCAGCGAGCAGATACGGCTCTCTTCGAGGAACATCCCCGGCGTCGAGCTTAGAGTCGCCCCGGCGGTAAGCGTGCGCGACGTGCTCAACGCCGACAAGATCATCATGACCAAGGGCGCCGTCAAGAAGCTGCAGGAGGTCTTTGCGGGATGAAAGATCCTTATTCGATAGTCAAGCGCCCACTCATCACCGAGAAGGGCATGAGCATCGCCGCAATGGGCAAGTATGCGTTCGAGGTGGCCATCGACTCCAACAAGATCGAGATAGCCGACGCGGTGCATAAGATCTTCTCTGTGGATGTGGTCAAGGTGAACACGCTGCGGGTCAAGGGCAAGTCCAAGCATCTGGGCCGCTATCCCGAGGGCAAGACCCCGGAGTGGAAGAAGGCCTACGTGACGCTCAAGTCCGGCCAGCGCATCGACATATTCGAGGGAGCTTAGAGAGGAATTATGAATTATGAATGTTGAATTATGAATGTGGGACAGCGGGCGTGCAGGGCCAATTCATAATTCATAACTCTTAATTCATAATTCAAGGAGGAGCCATGCCGGTAAAACAGTTCAAGCCGACGCCGCAGTCGCGGCGCTACCATACGGTTTCCTCGTTCGAGGAGATCACCAAAAGCACGCCGGAAAAGAGCCTGCTCAAGCCGGTCAAACGCCACGGCGGGCGCAACACGTCGGGCCGTCTGACCGTTCGGCATCAGGGCGGCGGGCACAAGCGGCAGTATAGGGTGATCGACTTCAAGCGCGACAAGACCGGCGTGCCCGGCACGATCGCGGCGATCGAATACGATCCGAACCGCTCCGCGCGCATCGCGCTTGTCAACTACGCCGACGGCGAGAAACGTTATATCATCTGGCCGGTGGGCCTGAGCGTCGGCGATTCGGTGGTTTCCGATGAGGGCGCGGATATTCGGCCGGGCAACTGCCTGCCGCTCGGCAACATACCGCTGGGCACGATTGTCCATAACATCGAGCTCAAGCTCGGCAAGGGCGGGCAGATCGTGCGAAGCGCGGGCGGCGGCGCGCAGCTTATGGCCAAAGAGGGAAAGTATGCTCAGCTCAGGCTGCCTTCCGGCGAGATGAGAAACGTCCAGATCGGCTGCAAGGCATCCATAGGCCAGGTGGGCAACGTCGAGCATGAGAACATATCGATCGGCAAAGCGGGTCGAAATCGCTGGAAGGGCATTCGGCCGACGGTGCGCGGCGTGGTCATGAATCCTAGAGACCATCCGCACGGCGGCGGCGAGGGCAAGTCCCCGGTCGGGCGCAAGACGCCTGTCTCCAAGTGGGGCAAGCCGGCGCACGGGACAAAGACCCGCGGTAAGAAGCTCTCGGACAAGTTTATTGTGAGAAGACGAGGCGTTAAGTAGGAGTCGAAAGTCGAAAGTCACAAGTCGAAAGTCACAACTCGAAAGTCGAGCATTCCGTGGACTTTTGACTTTAGACTTTAGACTTTGGACTGATTTGTAGGAGGAACAGCCAGTGGCGCGTTCGCTAAAGAAAGGCCCGTATGCGGAGCCCAAACTCCTGAAAAAGATCGAGGACATGAACGCGAGGGGCGACAAGCGGATTATCCAGAGCTGGTCGAGGCGATCCACCATCTACCCGCTGATGATCGGTCATACGATCGCGGTGCACGATGGCCGGCGGCACATCCCGGTGTTCATCACCGAGAACATGGTCGGCCACAAGCTCGGTGAGTTCGCCCCGACGCGGACTTTCAGGGGCCACGGTCATCATACCGAGCGTTCCACCTCGCTCAAATAGGTCTAGGAGGCCAGTTGTATGGAGGCTTATGCAAAGGCGCGCTTCGTGCGCACATCGCCGCGGAAGGCACGCCTTGTTATAGACGCGATACGGGGCAAGGACTCGAAAGAGGCTCTGGCGATCCTGCGGTTCACGCCGAACTTCGCCGCCCGCCTTATCGAGAAGGCGCTGCTCTCGGCTATCGCAAACGCCGAGAACAACCACCATATGGACGCCGACAACCTTAAGGTGTCGAAGGCGATCGTGGACGGCGGCCCGATGATGAAGCGACTGCGATACGCGCCGATGGGACGCGGTTTTCGGATGGTCAAGCGGCTCAGTCACATAACCATTACGGTCGAAGAAACCGAGCCGAAGCCCGAAAAGAAGCCGAAGCGCAAGGAAGTCGCGCGCATGGCAAGACTGCCCAGGTTTGGACGCAAGCCTGCCGCTGCCGAGCCCGCGCCGGCCAAGGCCGAGGCAAAGCCTAAGGCCGAGGCAAAGCCCAGAAAGCCTAAGGCCAAGGAAGAGGCGGCCGAGGCTCCGAAAAAGCGCGCGCCGCGCAAACGCAAATCCGAAGGCGAAAGCGCCGCCAAAGGAGGAGAGTAGTTGGGACAGAAGGTTCACCCGGTTGGATTTCGCATAGGGGTCATTCGCGATTGGGAGAGCAAGTGGTATGCCGATAAGGAGTTCCCGCAGCTCCTGCTCGAGGATTGGAAGATCCGTAAGCACGTCAAGAAAACTCTCAACGCCGCGGGCGTGTCGCGGGTGGAGATCGAGCGGGCCGCCAACAAGGTCAAGGTAACGGTCTTCGCCGCCAAGCCCGGCATCATCATTGGGCGCGGCGGAAAGGGCGTTGACGATCTGCGGCTGGACATCGAGAAGATCGGCGGCACGAAGATGGTGCACGTCAACGTGCAGGAGATCCGCCAGCCGGAGCTTGACGCGCAGCTTGTGACCGAGTCGATTGCGCAGCAGATCGAGAAGCGCATCTCCTACAAGCGGGCGATGAAGCAGGCGGTTTTCCGCGGCATGCGTATGGGCGCCAAGGGAATCCGCGTTCGAATTGCCGGCAGGCTCGGCGGGGCGGAGATGGCTCGCGTTGACGGGGATAAGTCCGGCAAGGTGCCGCTTCATACGCTGCGCGCCGACATCGACTACGGCTTCACCGAGGCAAAGACGACCTACGGCAATATCGGCATAAAGGTCTGGATATACAAGGGCGACATTCTGCCCGGCGCGAAGCGTGCCGAGCCGACCGAAGAAGAGATATTTGCCGCCAGGCGTGCCAGACCGCCGCGCGAGCGCAGACCTCGCAGCGACGAGGGTGGTCCTCGCGGTGGCGGCGGCCCTCGGGGCGGCGGCGGTCGGGGCGGACGCTCCGGTGGTCCGGGCGGTGGTCCGGGCGGACGCTCCGGTGGTTCGGATAGGAGGCAGAGCTCGGATGCTAATGCCTAAGAAAGTGCTGCATCGAAAGCAGATGCGCGGCACGCGAAAAGGTAAGGCGACTGCCGGAAGCAGGATCGACTTCGGCGAATACGGGCTGCAGGCGCTTGAGGCGGCCTGGATCACGGCCAATCAGATAGAGTCCGCGCGAGTTGCCATCACCAGGCACGTCAAGCGCGGCGGCCAGGTGTGGATACGGATCTTTCCCGACAAGCCGATTACCAAAAAGCCCGCGGAAACCCGGATGGGCAGCGGCAAAGGCTCGCCGGAGGGCTGGGTCGCGGTCGTGAGGCCGGGCCGGATGCTTTTCGAGATGGCCGGCGTTGACGAGAGCATGGCTCGCGAGGCCATGAGGCTGGCGGCGCACAAGCTGCCGATCGCGGTCCGGTTCATTACCAAGAAAGAGCAGGGCAGCATCAGTGAGACAGTCTGAGTTTCGCGGCAAAGTCAGGGAAGCGGGCGATGTCGAGCTGGAGGGCATCCTGCGCCAGGAGCGCGAGAACCTGTATAAGATGCGGCAGCAGATCGCCCTAAAGCAGCTCGACAACCCTCACGCGATTACGAATGCCAAGAAGAACGTCGCCCGCGCGCTAACCGAGATGCGGGCGCGAGAGCTAAAGGCAGGCAAGGGATCGTAGCATGGCAAGAGGCATACGCAAACTCCGAAGCGGGCGCGTGATCAGCGACAGCATGGATAAGACCGTGGTTGTCGCCATCGAAACGCTGGTCCGGCATCCGCTCTACGGCAGAATTGTGCGCCGAACCTCCAAGTTCAAAGCGCACGACGACCAAAACCAGTGCGGCGTCGGCGACACCGTCGAGATCATGGAAACCAGGCCGATCTCAAAAGAGAAAAGATGGCGTGTGTCCCGTATCGTAGAGAAAGCGAAGTGAGTTTTCCGTTGGGCGTTAAGCGTTGAGACAAAGGTGTTGGGCTCAGTTCCCTTCCCTCAACTCTCAACCCTAAACCCTCAACTTCCCAGAGAGGAATCGAACAATGATACAGCCCTACACGAGGCTAAAAGCGGCTGATAACTCGGGAGCGCGAGAGATCCTGTGTATAAGAGTTCTGAAGGGTTCCAGGACCCGCTATGCGGGCGTTGGCGACATCATCATCGGCGCGGTCAAGCAGGCGACGCCGGGCGCGACCGTCAAGAAAAGCGAGGTCGTCCGGTGCGTGGTGGTGAGGACTAAGAACGATATCCAGAGGCCGGATGGATCGGTGCTGCGCTTCGACGATAATGCGGCCGTGGTGATAAACAACACCAACGAACCCCGCGGGACCCGAATCTTCGGGCCGGTCGCGCGCGAACTGCGCGAGAAGGGGTTCATGAGAATCATCTCGCTGGCGCCCGAGGTGCTGTGATGAAGAAGAAGAAACCGGTTTTCGAAGGAAAGATGAACCTGCGAAAGGGCGATGAGGTGATCATGCTCGCCGGCAAGGACAAGGGCAAGCGCGGCAAGATCATCCAGACGCTGCCCGAAGCGGGCAAGGTGATCGTGGACGGCGTCAACGTCGTCACGCGGCACCAGAAGCCGCGGTCGGCGAGTTCGCGCGCGATGGTCAAACAGCAGCTCGGCGAGATGCAGATGCCGATGGGAGTTGGCATTGCCAAGGTCATGCTCGTGTGCCCGCACTGCAACAAGGAGACTCGCATGGCGCGCGTGCTTGCAACCGACGGCAAACTGGCGCGAAGATGCCGGAAGTGCGGCCAGCTTGTGGACGACTAGAGGAGTTGACCAATGGCTAGACTCAAGGACAGATACAAAAACGAGGTTGTGCCGGGGCTGGTCAAGCAGTTCGGCTACTCAAACGTCAACCAGGCGCCGAGGGTGGCCAAGGTCGTGGTCAGCATGGGCGTGGGTGGCGCCACTCAGGACTCGAAGCTTCTCGACTCGGCGGTCGGCGACCTCGCCCTGGTAACCGGGCAGAAGCCCATCATCACCCGCGCCAAGAAGTCGATTTCCAACTTCAAGGTGCGGCAGGGGATGCCGATCGGAGCGAAGGTGACGCTGCGGGGCGCGATGATGTATGAGTTTCTCGACAGGCTGTTTAACGCCGTGCTTCCACGAATCAGGGACTTCAGCGGCATTGCGGCTGATTCGTTCGACGGGCGCGGCAACTTCGCGATGGGACTCAAAGAGCAGTTGGCTTTCCCGGAGATCGACTACGACAAGGTAGACCGCACGCGGGGCATGAACATCGTCATCGCGACGACAGCCAAGAGCGATGAGGAGGGCAGGGGCCTGCTGAAGGCGATGGGACTGCCCTTAAGAGAGGCTTAGGCCGATGAAGACATATCCTATCAACGCAATAAGAAACGTTGCCCTGGTGGGACACGGCGGCACGGGCAAAAGTTCGCTTGCCGAGGCGATGCTGTATGCGTCGGCAGTGATCGGCCGGATGGGGCGGGTGGATGACGGCAGTTCCACCAGCGACTTCGATGCGGACGAGATTTCGCGCAAGATGAGCATCAACTCCGCGGTCCTGCCGTGCGAGTGGAAGAATACGAAGATCAACCTGATCGATACGCCCGGGTATCCGGATTTCGTCGGTGAGGTGGTCGGCAGCCTGCGCGCGGTCGAGGCCGCGATGCTCGTCGTGGACGGGACCGGCACCATAGAAGTGGGAACGGAGACCGCCTGGGACCTTGCGGAAGCGGCGGGAATAACCAGGCTCTTTTTCGTCAATAAGCTCGAAAAGGAGAACTCGGACTTCGCGCGCACCCTCGAGGCGCTGCGGTCGAAGTTCGGAACGAGCATCGCGCCGCTCCAGCTTCCGATCGGCGCGGAGGACAAGTTTGTCGGGGTGGTCGATCTGCTCACGCACAAGGCGTATAACTGGGCCAACGGCAAGATCAGCCCATCCGACATCCCGGCCGATATGGCCGATCAGATCGCGAGCATGCGCGAGGCGCTCATCGAATCCGTCGCCGAGATGGACGACGCCCTTATGGAGAAGTATTTCGACCAGGGCACGCTGGCTGACGAAGACATCGCCAAGGGCCTGGAGATCGGCCTGCGCACGGGCAAGGTGGTGCCGGTGCTGTGCGGATCGGCGATGAAGATGGTGGGCGTCGATACGCTGATGGACTTCATCGTCTCAAGCGTGCCGTCACCGGCGACCGTTCCGCCCGTCGAGGCAACCAACGGCGAGACGCGCGCCGCCGAGGATTCGTTCTGCGCGCTGGTCTTCAAGACCATGGCCGACCCGTATGTCGGCAAGCTGACCTACTTCAGGGTGTTTTCAGGCTCGATCAAGTCTGATTCGCATATCTACAATGCCAACAAGGAGCGCGATGAGCGTGTTGGGCAGGTCTACTTCCTGCTCGGCAAGACCCAGGAGGCGACATCATCGGTCGGCGCGGGTGACATCGGCGCGGTCGCCAAGCTGCAGGAAACCTCCACCGGCGACACGCTGTGCGAGAAGGCCAAGCCGATCACGCTCAAGCCGATCGAATTTCCGGATCCGGTCCACTCGCTTGCCGTCAGGGCCAGGACGAAGGCCGACGAGGACAAGCTCGGGCCCGCCCTGCAGAAGCTGGCCGAGGAGGACCCGACTTTCCACACCGTTCGCGATCAGTCCGTGGGCCAGACGCTGATCAGCGGCTTGGGAGAGGCGCACCTGGACATAGTCGTCGAGCGCCTGAAGCGCAAGTTCGGCGTGGAGGTCGGAACCGATACGCCGAAAGTCGCCTACCAGGAGACGATCACCACCACCACCGAGGCTCAGGGACGGCACAAGAAACAGACCGGCGGGCGCGGGCAGTTCGGTGATTGCTGGCTGCGTATCGAGCCGCAGCCCAGAGGCACGGGCTATGAGTATGTGGATAAGATAGTGGGTGGGTCGATTCCGAGGCAGTGGATTCCGTCGGTCGATAAGGGCGTGCAGGAAGCAATACACAGGGGAATTTTGGCCGGTTACCCGGTTGTGGACGTGAAGGTCACCTGCTACGACGGCAGCTTCCATACGGTGGACTCGTCGGACATGGCGTTCCAGTTGGCCGGAGTGCTGGCGTTCCAGGTGGCGGCGGCGAAGGCCAACCCCGTATTGCTGGAGCCGGTGATGGAGCTGGAGATAGTCGTGCCCGAGGAGTATATGGGCGATGTGATCGGCGACATCAACACCAAGCGCGGAAAAGTGCTGGGCATGGAGCCGATGGGCGGCCGGCGCCAGAAGATTCGCGCTCAGGCGCCGCAGTCGGAAGTCCTGCGCTACTCGATCGACCTGCGGTCGATCGCGAGAGGGCGCGGCAGGTTCACCTCCAGGTTCTCGCATTATGAAGAGATGCCCGCTCACGCGGCGCAGCAGGTGATCGCCGAGGCCCAGAAAGCGAGAAAAGAGGAGTAGCCCCAATGGCAAAACAGTGCCTGATTATGAAACAGAAGCGCCCGCCGAGGTTCAAGGTGAGAGCCTATAACCGGTGCGGGATATGTGGCAGAGCGCGGGGCTACATCAGGCGGTTCGGCCTGTGCAGAATATGCTTCCGCGAGATGGCGCACAGGGGGCTGATCCCCGGCGTCACCAAGTCGAGTTGGTAGAGCAACACTTACAAATCGTTTGACATCGAGCCGCACAAAATGTTAGCATAGACGTTTGTGGCGGCCCGTAAGACGGAGGATCAAGCATGACCGTGACAGATCCTGTGGCCGACCTGCTTACGAGGGTTCGGAACGCAAACTCAGCGAAGCACGACTTCGTCGAAGCCCCGGCCTCGAAGCTGAATATGGAGATAGTCCGCATTCTCCAGGGCGAAGGCTTTATCAGGAACTTCGAGCAGCTTAAGGACAGGAAGTTTCCGACTGTTAAGATCGCTCTGAAGTATGGCCCGAAGCAGGAGCTCGTGCTCAGCAACCTTAAGCGCGTCAGCAAGCCCGGACTGAGGGTCTACGCCAACCACGGCGGCGTGCCGAGAGTGCTCCGAGGCTTGGGCATTGCGATCATCAGCACGTCCCGAGGCGTGATGACCGACCGAGAGGCCAGGAAACAGGGCATCGGCGGCGAGGTATTGTGCTACGTTTGGTAGGACTTTTGACCTGCGGCGTGATCCGCCGCTTTGGAGTATGCTATGAGTAGAATCGGACAATTGCCGATACCCGTGCCGAGCACTGTCCAGGTCAACCAGGAAAACGGCGTGCTGACGGTCAAGGGCCCCAAGGGGACGCTGAGCCGCGCGATCCACCCGGTGATCAGCGTGACGATCGAGGACGACAAGATCGTCTGCACGAGGCCGTCGGATGCCAAACCGCATCGCGCGCTGCACGGGCTTACACGAACGCTGGTCAACAACATGGTGATCGGTGTTACTCAGGGCTATGAACGCAAGCTCCAGGTGATAGGCGTGGGCTATCGAGCCGAGCTGCAGGGCCAGAACCTGGTGCTTTCGGTGGGCTATTCGCAGCCGGTGACGGTCGAGCCGATGGAGGGCATCACCTTCGAGGTCGGCCAGGAGACGAATAACAGGGTGCCGTTTATATGGGTGCGCGGCATAGATAAGGAAGTATTGGGCCAGCAGGCGGCAGAGATTCGACGCGTCAGGCCGCCCGAGCCTTACAAGCTCGTTGTTAGCCAGGGCTTTCACGGCAAGGGCATTCGCTATGCCGGTGAAGTCGTTCGCAAGAAGGTCGGCAAGGCCGCAGCCGCCGCCAAGAAGTGATAGTTACGAGTTACGAATTACGAATTGGGAATGTGCGGGGTCTCCAACTCGGAACTCGTAATTCCCAATCCCTCCAGGTATCCCTACCTGGAGGGGGGCCGCCTCCAGGTAGGGATACCTGGAGGGATAAATAACATCCTGAATCAAGTTCAGGATCAGCATGACGCGGTACTTAGGAAGCCTGGGAGTTCGAGATGCTGGAAAAACAAGCGCTTCGTCGGAAGCGACACGGAAGAGTAAGAAAGCGCGTGGTGGGCACGGCGGAAAAGCCGCGGCTGAATGTGTTCAGAAGCATTGCCCACATCTACGCGCAGGTCGTGGACGATTCCACGGGCCAGACGATTGTGTCCGCGTCGACCGTGGACAAGGAACTCAAGGGCCAAGTCGCGAGCGGCGGCAATGTCGAGGCCGCCAAGCTCGTTGGGGAACTCGTAGGTAAGCGGGCGGTCGCAAAGGGCATATCGAGCGTCATTTTCGATCGCGGCGGCTATCAATACCACGGCAGAGTGGCGGCGCTGGCGGATGGCGCGCGCGGCGCCGGACTCAAATTTTAGGAATTATGAATGTTGAATTATGAATTATGAATTAGCAGACCCACTGTGCCTTCTTCAATTCGTAATTCAAAACTCATAATTCATAATTCTCTTGGAGGGACCATGCCTAAGATAATCTCGGATGTGCTCGAACTCGAAGAGCAGGTCATCCGTACTAACAAGGTTCAGAAAACGCACAAGGGTGGCCGGACGCTGAGCTGGAACGTGCTGGTGGCGGTCGGCGACCGCGCCGGGCATGTAGGCGTGGGTCTGGGCAAGGCCCGCGGCATTCCCGACGCGATCCGCAAGGCGATGGAAGACGCCAGGAAGCACATCATCGAGGTGCCGATGGTCGGGACCACGATCCCGCACGAAACCGAGATGCGGTTCGGAGCGGCTATGGTTCGCA
>Ga0315284_10009081_pt1 | contig 14190 bp, 13 predicted proteins | sample YL17G09_16_MG_FD_203696 | JGI IMG/M metagenome (GOLD analysis project Ga0315284, IMG submission 203696) | Sediment microbial communities from Yellowstone Lake, YNP, Wyoming, USA - YL17G09_16 | ecosystem: Environmental > Aquatic > Freshwater > Lake > Sediment | place: USA: Wyoming | collected... | reverse complement strand
CAACCTTCGAGACTGGCGCGACGAAGAAGCGTGGGAGCGACACGTGGGAGATATTCTGCTTCATAATGGCACCGAGAATTTGCGCTGGTACATCGACGAGGGCCACGTCAACCCGAGGCACGATCGCTTTTATTGCAATGGGTTTGGACAGAGGTTGCCAATACTGTGTTGTGCGATTGTAAGTGGTGGTGGTGATGTTTCCATGCTGAAGTTGTTGGTCGAGTCCGGATCCCCCGTCACGGGCGAAGAAGCATTGGTTTCTTGCTACGACGGTGCAGTTTTTCATACGCCCATGTCTCTGGCACTGCAACATTGCAACGTTGACGCCATTCATTTTTTGCTGGAACACGGCGTTGATCCGCTCGATATCTGCTTAAAAAACACTAGAATGGTGGTGTCGATGAACGCGATCGACTACGCATTAACACTGCCGGAAATTCATTTATCCTTTGGAAGTGACTCGTCGCTGTTCGCCGTTATTTCCAGTCGTGTGTACCCTTCATCCTTGTTAGATTCCTACCTTAAGAATCTTTCCGAAATACCACTCGACATGGAATATGAAAGCAAGAAATACTGCATGGCATTGCTGGAGTTTGGTCGCAGCATCTCGATCGCGCATGAAGGTGCACGCTGTATGATGTGGATTGGACACGCCGCCGTGAAAGGTTGGTGGCGGGATATTGCCAAGCTCGTCGCCGAACCCATGCTTTGGGATATCCGATGTTCGATCGCAGCAGCAGTGCAGGAGGAGGAGAAGAAGAAGAAGAAGAAGGACGAAGAGAAACAAGAACAACCATCGCTGTCCAAAAAAATAAAAAAATTGAAAGTGTGAAAGAGAGGCTGTGTTGTTGTGTCAGACGAGGACGAATGAAAATATCTATGCTATCCCCCCACTTCAACATTCATCGAGGCATGTTCGTGGAGGCCGTGTTGCGCACGTGCTCTGCGGATGCGGAGTTGTTCATGAACAACTTGGAACGTGGCGTGTTTGACAAGGATGAGCTGATCACTCACCGCGAGGAAGGACACGCATGTTCGCTGTTGATGTACTTGTTGGAGACTGGGCGCATATGCTTGGCACCGTACCTGATACGCAAAGGATGCGCGATAGACACCAACGTCTTTTCCCGCCATTGGAAAGGATGCCGTTTCAATACGATGGGCTACGCGGTGACCAAGGATTACGCAGACGTGGTGGTTGCTCTCGTGCAAAGGGGCATATCATGCACGGAACACTGTTATAAGGATTGGACCCGCGGCCCCGACGATCATGCTCTACGGTTGGACGCGGTGCAATTTGCCATAACATGCAACAGAAGTTCATCCGTTGAAGACTGCGCCTTGCTCAATCGAATGCTGGATGCCGCCCAGCTACCCGCACACACATTGACGGAATACTTGAAATGGTTGCCCTCGGAACATCTGACTCGGGCATCTGTTCTGAACAAGGCGATCGCCAATGCCCGCGCCCAGGAACCGTATTTCGCTTTGAGATGGATCGCCGGCGAACTGCGCAAGGAATGGCTCGATATCATCCCCAACATTATGTTGCCCAGGATGAAGCGACCGCGATTGCTGTGGGAGAGTCCGCAGGATGCGTGGGAACGAACAAGAGGACCCGCAGACCGGGACGTCGACGATCCGAACGCACGTCCAAATAAAATCCAAAAAATATGAAAAGGGGTGGTTACAATGTCGAGTTATGGACCGTTGCTTGTCTCGATGGCAACGAGGAAGATGCGGACGAAAACGATGTTGCGGAACGCGAGATGGTAGCGGCCATCGTGCACGACAAGTTTAACATGCTCTCTGTTCCAGATCTGAGAATAGGCAAAGTTGGGCGGTGGATACACAAGGGATGGATACCCGTTGATCATGTTATTTATTTGAATCCACGTCGCGATCGCGCCAACACCCAGCCCGTTTCATTCATCTTTGCATTGATTCATGCTGGTATGGATCACCATGCTGCAGCATTTATGAGGGCGGGTGCAAAGCCAGACTACACCAAGTACAACAATTTGCACGGCGTAACGGGAAGTCCGGATCTTTTTCTAACGTGCCTTTCAGAGGTGATCCAAGGAATGTACACAAAAAGTTTGGGCGCGATGCTGAGTATGTGGAAAGATCTTGATCTATACGAGGGGTGTACACGACCCAATTTATCTGTTCCGGGAGTTTATCTGGCGCAACAAGCTGCGATGAATGGATGGGCAGAAGGATTGCACATGATATTGCGATCCTTCCCTTGCACGGAGAAGTTTTTTGGTGTGCATGAATCTTCTATTCGTTGTGGAATTGGTTGTAAAAGTCAGTATGTCTTGCACCGGGAGAATGTAGACAAATGCATCGAAATCTTGGAATGTGTGGCATGGCTTGGTGTGAAGCGCGTCATTCCGGGAATGTGGAAAGATATCCTGCCCCACATTGTGGTTCCGATGATGCAGACGCTGACGATCGCCCAAATCGAGGGAGATTATGACAATGATGACTTCCGTCCAAATAAAATCCAAAAAATATGAAAAGGGGCGCGTCGTTGTCTGAGTCGTGGAAGATAACCCGCGTTGAACACGTTGAGGATGAAGAGGTCGAACGCGACATGGTGGCAACATTGGTGTGGAGGAAGTGTAACATACTTTCAGACGTACGTATGAGGTATCACAACAAGGTTATGGATTGGATATGCAAGGGGTGGATACCCGTTGATCATTCCGTTTATATGTATGCCGAAGACCACTTTCTTCGTTCCCGAACGACTCCAGTTCCATTTTTGTGGGCGTTGCTTCGTGAAGGCATGGACAGGTGTGCGCTGTCTTTTATGCAGGCGGGTGCTGCCCCAGATTACAAGAAATACACTTCTCGTGGAGAAACGACGGGAGACGACAACTTCTTTCACACATGTCTTTCACAGGCAATCGTTCACAATTCTGTCCATAGTTTGGGTTTCATGTTGAGACGATGGAAGGAGATTGATCCTTTTGACGCATGTGTAGGTTACAATACATTCTCTGGCCATCCTGCAGCGTATTGTCTGGAGCGTAGATGGGCAACCGGATTGCGCATGATACTGCGCTCCTTCCCGTTTACGATCGACTTCTTCGAAGAGTTAGCATATCGTCACGAAGGAATGACCATGGAATGTCGCGACGCTCTTCTGTTACATATAATAGATTTGCAGCATCACGACAAAACCATGCACAGTGTGGCTTGGCTCGGCCTCAAACACATCATTCCGGGAACGTGGAAAGATATCCTGCCTTACATTGTGGTGCCCATGATGCAGACGCTGACGATCGCCCAAATCGAGGGAGATTATGACAATCAAAGATTATCACCATCAAATGTGGGTCCAAATAAAATTGCAAAAATATGAAGAGCAAAAGGGGTCGCGCGTCATCCACCGCCACCACCGCCATTACCAAGACTGAGTTTGAGGCATTGCCCGACGACTATGAGGAGGAGGAGGACGAGGACGAAGAGGATGAGGATGAGGATGACGAAGAAGAAGATGATGATGATGGGTATGATGAGGAGGAGGAGGTCGATCGCGAGATTGCGCGTTCAGCGTTTCAAAACAGCAACGACATCACAGGCGATGACATCCAAGAGTTGCCCAGATGGATCAAGGCAGGTTTTATACCGCTGGACCACACGATCGCGGACGAGGCATATGTGGGCGGCCGCGCTTCGCTGTTGTTGGACCTACTGAGTACTGGCAGCGACGATGTCGCATGCACGTATCTCCGCGCGGGATGCAAACCAGATTATCAAAAATATGTGCTGGTAGACGATGACGAGGAAGATGACCACGGCGACATCGTAGTTACATTTTCCACGTGCGTATCCATGGCAATTGCGATGCGCTGCGACAAGGCCCTCGAACTTATGATGCAAACATGGTCCATTGATCCGTATGCTTATTGCGCAGTGAATGCAAACCGATTCAGAGGGTATACTCCTACTTACTTTGCACATGAACATGGCAACTCTGTTGCACTCGGAATCATTTTGAAGTCATTTCCCTTCTCCCTGAAATACATTAAGCACCTCTACGCACATTGCGGGAGGTGGAAGTATTCTAGGGATGGAATGATGACACAAATGGAAACACATTTAAGTGTCGTGGAAAAGCATGTGGATTCGATGCACGCTGTGGTGTGGATTGGAAAGCGGGGCTTGAAGAATGCCTGGCACGATTTGCTGCCCAGCATTGTAGTGCCCATGATGCAGACGCTGACGGTGAACGATATGCACGGGCAGCTCTACCGCCGGTCCGATCGCATCAAATCAAAGAAGAAAATAAAAAGCAGAAAATAAAAAAATGGAAAGCGTGGGCAAAAGTCTGCTCCGCACGCATCCCCATTTGGTGGGCACCGGCCCGTTCATCGTCGGCCATTTGCGGCTACAACTCATTGACCACATTGCAAAGAAAGAGGTGCATCCTTTTGACTTCTCCACGCACCCCCGAGGTGATGTGTGGACGTTGATCGGATTTGCGATCTATCTGAACGATACGGAGTTGGTGCGCGTCATGCTTGAACATGTCGGAGACATCAATGAACAGTGGTGTCATTGGGGGATTGATTACACACGCGGCTCGTGTCTGGAAGTGGCAATGGAGAATGCCCACGTCGAATCAAGATCTTACGCCATCCTTCGTTTATTGTTTGATCACGGAGTTGATCCTTTTCGCCCGTTTCGTTTGATGTACACAGACCTATCGACTACAAACAGTAACACACGCGAAGAGAATTATCTTCGGTGGGCGGCATATCAGCGATGGTTTGACGCTGTGTTTTGCATCATCGATCACTTCATCCCACCCATTGCAGAGGTGGAAGTCGTCATGAACATACTGCTAGAAACGGATAACTACGACGACGAGGAAGCTAGATTTGCAATCCAGGAATGCCAATTGTATATATGTGCGATGCTGGCCAAGCAGGACGCGTGTCGTGCGCTGGTGTGGTGTTGCGCGGAGATTCGGACGGGATGGCAAGATTTGATAGAGATTGTTGGCGATCGATTCCAGTGTGATACCGACATCAATCGATGGATATGCGATGACGAGACTGAGACTAGGAGCGTGAGAAGAGCTCGAAAACGGCATCGCACAGACATGGACAAGCCAGACCTCGTTTATGCCATCTACTCAGATTAAAAAAAAAAGAAATATTTAATCCTTTTTGTTGTTGTTGACGGTGTCCTTCTCCCCGTCATCCTTCTCCAACACTGGGAGCTGTGTTTCTGCTTCATGAATATTGATGGTGGCGGCGGCGGTGGTGGTAATTCTGGAAGGTGCAGAAGGAAGAACAGACTGTGGTGGTGATGATGATGATGCAACAACGATATTTGGGCGACCAACAACAACAGGGGTATACTTGTCCAAAATGGCGTTGGATTCGGCCAGCACACCGATAATGGCCCTGTATGACGTCCCTTTGTTCTCGCCGTGGGAATAATACGTGTTCACGTGAGTCTCAATGGTCGAGCACAACACCTTTGCCAGCGCAACAATCTCATTCCCGGCTGCGTTTTGTCGCTGCAACGCCCCGATATCAATTGCCATCTGGCGAATCGCATACAAATCTTTCTGCATGTGCTCTGCATTGCGAACAACGGAAATGGATGCAGAAGGAGGAGGAGAACGCGGGGCATTGCGAGTATTTTTGTTGGTGGACATCCCGGCAATAATGTCTCTCATGTCATCATCCTGTTCCTTTTCGCGGATTTGTTTGCTTGGCGCAGGACTGTCATCCGCCTCCTCCTCCTCATCCTGCTGCACATTCTTTCCGGCGGAGGCTCGTTGTTTGACTCCAGCAACAGCTCGAATACGCTTCTTGCTCGTGTTCGAAGATGACTGATACCGGCGTGTATACTCGTCATCGTCAAACAAATCGTCCGGGATGTCACGTTTCTGGGCGACCTTTTTCCCACCACCACCACCACCACCACCATCACCACCACGCCCTCGACCACGACGACGACGAGAAGGAGGAGAAAGATCGTAGTCCAATTCTCCGTCCTCATTGTTCTCCTCCTCCTCCTCCTCATCTTGTTCTTCTTGCTGATCTCCTTGTTGTTGTTCATCCATGTCTGGATCGAGATCAATGGGATTCCTGCGCAATCCCTTGTTTCTGGGGGCGCGATCGCGATCAAAACGTGCATTGCCGGTATTCTGTGCCAACCGCACATTCAATGTGAGCGACACAAATGGATACCCATCGGCTCCTCCCTGCTTCAGCACCGCCTTAAAAAACTCCAGCGCACTCTTCTCTTCGGTCGAGCTCTGACTCCGAACAATTTGGTGCGGCGAATCCAACGCTACGTCTACTGTGTAGTAGTACATGACGTACACCACAGACTTGTTTTTTTGTCCTTGCGAACAAATCGTCAAAGATAATTGATGGACAAACCAAAAAAATTTTTTTTAGCGAATACACAATTTAAGTTGCGAGAGAGAGGGTTGGTGGTGGTGAGCGATTGACGCCAAAAAATGAAGACGGGGATGACAAACATGACAATGATAGATTTGCCTCGCAACAGGAATGTGGAGATCCGCGACCACATCGACTTCCCGCATTTGTCTTTTGAGATTGTCTCGAGTGTTCTTAAGAATGATGCCGCCACGCGATTTTCCTCGCACGCTGCGCACTTTCCTTTTGTGAACGTGGTGGATGCCGCATCCTCCGCCGATCCCAGCATGCACACGTACTATGCATGGTTTGCAGACAACGGAAGTTGGGTGTACATTCCTCGCCACATGTCTTCAAAGCAACAGCAGCCTCAGAATTGTTTCTTTCCGCACTCCCACCCGGAATGGTTGACATTCTTGCGGATGGCTCTTGTTCGCGACATCCCGTCTCTTGCTAAGGGACACCACGGCTGGAACGCGTGCATGGTGACGTGGGAACAGGGATGCGGGGCTCTCACAGAGAATGCCATGGATTGGACCGTCCCCGATAGCACGGTGGCGATGGTGTTGTTGGGGGGTGGTGGTGAGGGAGATGCGGGGCAGGACCAAGACAAAAACAACACTGGGTCAGGCATTGCGAAACTGACGGTGGAGCCCGTGGACAATCCCGAAGCGAAGAAGTCTATCAATCGTATTTGTCAGTCGGGTACCGTGCTGTTGTGGAGAGGAAGACCTTCGTGGACCAAGTGGAAGTTTACGCTGGCATCGACTACCGCCAACAACGAGAGATATTTTCGGATATGTTTCTATCGCATCGACCCGCTGTGTCCTCCCTTGCGAAGAACGGAGACCAAGTCGCCCGGGTTCCTCAAACAAATCACCGTGATGCCGGTGTATGGATTGCCCTTGCCATCGTCGTCGTCGTCGTCATCAGAGAAGAAGAACGAGAAAAAGGTCCTTGCCACCACTACCAGTATTCCCAACAAAACCGCGATGATCGCTGGACACAAAAAAAGGACACGGGAAAAATAAAAAAATTTATTATCAGAAAGAGGGGATGTCGTTTGATACGCCAGATCGATGTGATAGGGATGGATTCACTTCACAAACGGGGGCGTGGGGTTGGTTGGAGGCTCCCGGTGCACCCAAGAAGCACGATCGTCGCGGACAGTGGGGTTTGAGGCGTCAGCAACAACGTGCAAACAACGGCGAAAATGTGGACCCGCAAGAGGTGGTCGCTGCGGAACGAGCAAGGAGAGCGCTGGACTTTACCAATGTGATGCAGATGGATTAAAAAAAACTTTTTTTTTGTTGGACGATCGCTTTGGACCTTTTTTTTTAAAAAGAGGAGCAATCCTAGGGGGTGTTGTGAAAAAAGAAGGGTTCGATGTCGCGCGCTACCGTCATCATCACCAACATCGCCCCCCGCACCATCACCAGGAAGAGGAGTGATATGGATGATGATTTTTTTGAAGAAGAAGAACAGCACGAGGAGGAGGAGGAAGACGAGGAGGAAGAGGACGGAGTGGATGATGAGGGTGCGAACGGTATTGATATCAAGAATACCGACAAAGCGAGAACGCCCGACAAGAGTATCCGACAGCTTGCTTTTTTGATGATACGATCGCATCACCCTTATTACCAACGTACACAAAGCAACGAGAAGAAGAAGGATCCCATGTTTGTGTTGACCGACGAATTTTGCACCACTGTTCATTGTGCGCGACGACGGATCTACGATGTTGCAAACGTGTTGGAAGGTATCGGGTTCTTCGGGCGAAACAGCATGAAGATATACAACGTGCTTGGTGTGGAAGGCATGCGCAAACTCATGCACGAGATGCAATTGCGTGGTGTTGCCAGTCTTGCGTGTACGTACAATCGAAGCGGGAATTTCGCCACTGCAACAAGATGGAGGCGCGTCAAAGGGAAACACGAGAACGACGAGGATGGCAAAGAAGCCGATTGGTTGGCCATTGGAGGAACGCGAGATTTCCTCAAGAATGTCGCTCGGTCGCTCATGTACGCACTTGTGCAAGGATTGTTTCCGCCTGCGCACCTTAACAGAAAATCGTGGACCAAGGGTGAGTTTCAACAGTGGATTGCAGTCCAATGTGGACGAAATGGACAATTGCACAAGGCAATTCACCGACGTGTGTACGACGTTTTGAACGTGTTTCAGGTGGTGAATTTGGTTCAGTGCACACAGAAGAAGCCAAAACTATATACGTTTTCGCGAGACCTCCGCGACATGCTTCCCGACGAATACCAATTGGAGTTGGTGAAACCGGGCAACGCACCATTGCTATCTCCTCCTTTTCCTGAGCGCACCGTGTCATCGTCGTCGTCTTCTGCTGATGCTTCTTCTTCTTCTTCTTCTTTTCCCCATCCCATGACTCGGTCTCGATCGAAAAAACAAGCCAGAATCACCACCGCCATCACTACCAAGCGTATCTCGGTTGGACCTCCCCGAGCCCCCGTCATGGTGGTGAGGAATCCTATGCCCGAACCATTGTTGAAGTTCGTGATGCGCTGTGATGACGAGGGTTTGGATGATGGACCCACACATCCAAAGGTGGTGGTGCACACTTTTCTGGCCCCTCTCTCTCCCCCTCCGCCGCCGCTGCCGATACCCGTTTTTTCGACATCGTCGTCATCATCATCATCAGTACATGAACCGACAGGAAATTGGAGTGACGTATTTGTTGATGATTCTTTCATTTATTTGTCGCCGTCGTCGTCATCCTCTTCCTCCTCCTCTTCTTCCTTTGACGGTGAAGGAGACGACATCAACATCCATGATCTTCCTTATCCACTGGGAGATCTCGATGTTTGATATCAATTAAAAAAAACACACACACACATTTTAAACATGGAGGAGCAGAGGAAAGTTTTTTCATTCAATTGGGCATGCATTCCTTCTTGTGTTCTTCCCAATGAGCATGCTGACAATCGGTGTCGCAGTATGCAACCTTTTTGCATCGCTTGCAACGATGGTGGCATCCCACGTGAGCACAATGGCCACAAATCTGGGTCAAATGGCCAAGCTTTGCGATCATATCGGCGTCTCCTGTGTCACCGGCGATTGTGACGCAATCCAACAACAGCGTTCCAATGGCCAGCATGTGCGCCTTGCCGACACCCGTGTTTTGGACTGTAAACCCGGGTGCAATTTGGCCGCCGATGATCATGGCTGCATCAACGTCTTCAATGCTGCCTCCTCCAGGAGAATCAATCTCGCGATGTTTCTTCAGATGGTGCTCTCGCTCGAGTTCTTCGCGTTCTCGCTTCCTCTGATACGCATGGCGTTCTCGCACACGACGACGTTCCTCTTCTTGCTGCTCCAGCATTCCTTGAAGAACCGGTGACTCTCTGTGCCCTCGCTGACGCAAAAACCTCTCTGCCTGCGCAAATATGGAATTTTCCTCCGCCTCCTCCTCCTCCATCATGTGCCTCATGGCGCGCGTCCATTGTCTCTCGTAGCGCGCATCTTGCTCGGCCAGCTGTTGCATCAGGCGATCGTGCACGATCACGAATCTCTGTATGGTCCTCTCTTTCGCGTCTCTTTGTGGGATGGACATAAATGGATCATTGAGTTTGTCCTGCAATTCTGCAAATGCTGCATCAAATTTTTCGTGTGCTTCGTCCATAAATTCTTCTTCTTCTTCTTCATCGGGGTCGTCCAAGATGTGGCGGCGGGGCTCCTCGCGGAGACGATGGAACGGAACAATGTTGAGACTGCCCCGCTCCAATTCTTCCTCTCCAAAATCAGACAAGCGACGCAACGGACCTTCATCCAGGTCTCGGGGAAAACGCTCTGTGGATGTCCGAAGCATTTCTCTCTCCCCGCGGACATTGACCGGATACAAGTCGTAGTCAAAATGATCATAATGATCTCGGCCATGTGCCACGCTCAACCGGACTGTGACGCGTTTCGGATTTGAGGGATCTTGCATCGGAACAATAGTCAAAGTTCCGGTACCACCACCCTCTGCATCGGGAAGCGCAATGGTGATTGAGTTGCCTTCAAGATGATCCTGCCATCGCAACCACCGAAGGAGTTGATCGGCAATTTTCTTGTTTCCAGGTGCCTTGGCTTCCACTCGCAAAACCGCCTTTCGACCACGCTTCGCCGTTTCCGAGGATGGTTCCAGAACGTACGTGTGGGGTGCAGTTTTGAAAAAAATTCCTTCCATGATTATATATATATATTTTTTCCGTAGCCACACACAGACAGACACCCCCACAAATTATTTGTTCTTCTTTTCTGGACAGTTGTGTGTTTGTGTTCGTAATGAACAATTTGGAGAAATCTTAAAAGGGATGAAGCGTGCACGTTCTCGCAAAGGAAAAGGAGGAGGAGGAGGAGACGTGATGGATGATGATGGCGATGGTGACGACGACGACGAACACAATCCATACCACCTTCCTCCACCACACATAAGGGAGCAACGTGTAAAACGTCTGCGCCAATCCATACGTGCGACGTATGCCCAAATGATGGAAGACGTGCAACCTGCGAAATGTGCGTGGTTGTCGAGGGAAAAGTTTGTGTTGCCTGCCGTCGTGAACATTGTGTATAGCGTGGATTTTTCCAGTCCTTGTATTGCGAGTTCCCTGGATCTGATACGAATTGCTAATCAGCTGCCCAACTCCAAGTATCGCTTGCCCAATTTCCCTTCGATTGCCATCAAACTGCATCCCACGACGGCCACGCTGTTCGCCAAGCTGAATGTGGAGCTCGTGAAAACGACCACGCCCGGGATGGCGCTGTTCTTCAGTCATATCTACAGACAGTTGTTGGAGAGGCTCTCGCTCATATTGTACGACGAAGATACCAAACAGACATACGTGGGCACCCTGGAAGGATACCTGGGGATGTCAACCGGCGTCATCCATAACGTAGTGGGAAACGGCGTGCTGCCACAGGATGGCGTGCATTTGATGAACTTGTTGCACGCCACCGAAGACAAATCTGACCACGACCCGGAGAATTTCCCCAATCTCATCCATCAGTGCGAGCTGAGCAACGGACGCATGTTCACAGCAAACATTGCAAACACAGCCAAGATCGTGTTGATGGGATTGAAGTGCGTGGAGGATGTCCACGAGGCATACAAGATTATGTGCAACAAAGTGCACCAATATGACGACCCCAACGTTCCTCTGGACGCGCACGAGCGATGGAAATACAGAAGAAGGCAGTTGCAGAAGGACCCCGCATTCAGGGGAACCACCGAGCAGGGCGGCATACGCGACGACGATGACGACGACAATGATGACCATAACGGCAATGATGATGAAGACAAGAATGACATCATCGTGGACAGCGATAATAATAGCAAGATCACGAGCAAATCATTGTTCGAGACAGCTGCTGCTTCTTCTTCTTCTTCTTCTGACCAGGGTACTCCCCTCAGCAACACCGGAATGTCGTCCATGTTTGGTGGTAGTGGCGGTGGCGGTGGTGGAAATCACGCCGATGACGACGACAAGGAGGAGGAAGAAGAACCGTTGTTGTGGCAAGCTGCAAAGGCGGGACAGGTGGAGAATGTTATCATGTTGTTGAAGGATGTGGATCTCGCGTGTCCATACCCCGAAACAGACCCTCTCAATGACGCGTTGATTCGCGAACTACAGGAAATGCCGGACACGGAAACACGGACGTACGCGTTGATCATAAATCACCTCCGCCAGTGGAGTAGACAGAAGTCAGTGTCGAGGAAGAATGCTGCGGTGGTGGTGGTGGAAATCATTGATGATTGCGATGACGACGATAATGATTGCGGTTGATGCGTTCCCTGGCATGACAGAGGATGGGTGTCACTTCAAATGTGTGGCCGCGTTGATGCCTTTCCCCGTCACAGAGGAAAGACCACTGCCAAAGATTGAGGGGTGCACATGTTTGGAAGAAAAGCGGTTCCTAATCCAGACAAAGTTTCAACTTCATGGCACGGGGTACGCGCATTCGTATTGCCCGCACGCACACAAATGGGCACACTTGGACGAGAAAGATGAATTATGAAAAATCGTGTTTCATTTATCTTGTACTCCTTCTTCCTCCCCGAGCTCGCGTTTCCAACGTTTCCGCTCCACACAAGCATTTTCGATGTTCCATTCATCATATCCTGCGGCTCGGATATGTGCGGTTGTGATGACAGAAATATCCGTCCACATGCCTTCTGCTTGAATGCAACACCATGTCATCGCGATCATCGCATCCTCCATCTCGCGAAACGTGCGCACTTGATTGACACTTCTGATATTTTTCTCGTACAGTTCAGTCGGAATGTCTCGGGCGCATAAACCGGCGTTCCACAGCGTATCTAACCATATTTGGAGACAATTATTTGCCGAAAAACAATAGAATGCCCATTCTATTGGTGTGTACGGACGCAGCGACCTCCTACAGCACACGTCGTGCACGTTGCCATGACGCGTCGATAAAAAATACTCCGCACAACTAGACATGTGCTTTCGTATCATGAGACCCAATGGTGTTATCGCATTTCCAACCAAATGTGTACTACCACAATAAGAGATGGATGGTCTGTGCCATTCCATGGCGGGGTCATCAATGCACGGTTCCAGTTTGTCAGGCATAGAAACAAGATCAACATACAGTTCAGTTAACAATTCTACCCACTTGGGCTCGCGATATCCATTCTCGTCGTAGTCGCCGGGGCTCTCTTCCTTGGACTTTATCATCCCCTTTTCCTCCTCCTCGGTCCGCGATCGTACACACCCCAACCAACCCCTTTATTCTCTCAAAGAAATTAATTTTTTTCAAATTTTTTAATCATGTCCGTCCCAACAACACTGTGATTGTGCACGTCGACCGCAACAACTTTTTGCCAGGCTGCAACGACATCACTGCCGGTCCTCCTCCTCCCTGAACATCGGACGGGGCAGACTCCGCTCCTCCTCCTCTCAATGATCTTGGTGCCATTGCGTACATTGCACCTCCTCCTCCTCCACCATACCGGTCATCGTCAAACTCAATCTTTACAATCTCCGTCACCACGTATCCGATGCTCGCTGCGCATGTTTCTGCCCCCTGCTTCGCGCTGCGCAGGGCCTCCTTGCGTGCCTCTGCATAATTGTCCTTGGACACAAAATTCACATACTCCACGATGACGGGATGTGAAGATGTCAACAGCGTCACAAACTGGGACAGTCGATCAAAATGTCGCGCTTGGAACACAATCACCACATCGCTCTTGTACAGGTATTCCACCACGCGCGGGGGCTTGCTTTCGTAGTCCATGACGGGGGACACGGAGAAATCCTCGCTCTTCACACCCGTATCTAGCTCCTGGTTTCCCGTAGCATTGTCGGTGGGCAGGTTTTGCGTGATGGTCTGGCTCAGTGCGTTCTTGCGTTTCGTGTGGTCAGCCATGGCAAGCTTGTCGTTGCGCTGACTCTTGCTCACGATGCACAGCTTGATGATGGCCTTGTCGGGGTCCACCTCTTCTTCGCCCGTCGCAGAGAATGGCATCACCGTCTGGCCTTGCTTCACCAAAGACGAGTGCTCCCCGCCAACAGACGTGTTGTTGTGTCCAATCAGGGATGTTGACGGCGATAAAGACGAAGAAGAAGGAGGAGGACGAACACGGGACGATGATGATGATGACGATGGAACATCAGCATTGACATTGACAATTGTTTGGTTGATGGATGCCCCCCTTCCCCGCGTAGTAGTAGTAGTATTTACATTGTTGCCAACACTGAGTTTTGGTTCAGCTTCGTCTTTGCACTCATCGCTGCAGTATGGC
>Ga0315284_10009080_pt1 | contig 14192 bp, 12 predicted proteins | sample YL17G09_16_MG_FD_203696 | JGI IMG/M metagenome (GOLD analysis project Ga0315284, IMG submission 203696) | Sediment microbial communities from Yellowstone Lake, YNP, Wyoming, USA - YL17G09_16 | ecosystem: Environmental > Aquatic > Freshwater > Lake > Sediment | place: USA: Wyoming | collected... | reverse complement strand
GGGCGGGCCTCGGTCATCGTAGTGAACAAGTGGGACTTGATGAAGGGCCGGGGCGTCACGATGCGGAGATTCGCTCAGTCGGTGCGAAATGAAGTCCCGTTCCTGGACTATGCGCCGATCGCCTTCGCCTCGGCGAAGAATCGCAAGGGAGTCCGCGAGGCCGTTGAATCCGCGATTCTCGCCGCGCAAAACCATGCCCTTCGACTCCCGACCGGCGAGATCAACCGCGTGATCCAGGACGCCGTGGACAGCCATCCGCTGACGCATAAGGGCAAACAGTTCAAGGTCTATTATTCGACGATGCCGGCGGTGAAGCCGCCGACGGTAGTGCTCTTTGTGAACGATCCGAGCCTGCTTCATTTCTCTTACGAACGCTATCTGGGAAATCAGATTCGGAAGCATCAGTCTTACGAGGGCACGCCGATCCGGATATACGCGCGCAAGGCCGAGAGCAAGGACCGCCGCGCGCAGGGAGCATGAGCCGTGCGGGAAGCCGTTCTCCTCATCGCAAGCTATCTGCTGGGAAGCATCCCCTTCGGCCTTCTCATCGTGAAGGCCTGGAAGGGGATAGATATCCGCAAGTACGGGAGCGGGAACATCGGCGCGACGAACGTTCTCCGAGCCGCCGGGCGCGGTCCGGCGGCGGTGGTCTTTCTTGCCGACGTATCGAAGGGCCTCGCGCCGGTCCTCGTGGCTCAGCGACTGTTTCCCGGCACGGCGTGGATGGCGGTGGCGGCCGGGATGCTCGCCATGATCGGGCACACGCTCTCCGTCTTCCTGAAATTCAGGGGCGGAAAGGGAGTTGCGACCGGCCTGGGGATCTTCATCGGCCTCGCGCCGCCCGCGGCAGGGATCGCGTTCGCCGTCTGGCTGATCGTCCTGGGGATCGCGAGATACGTCTCGCTGGCCTCGATGATCGGGGCGATCTGCGTCCCGATCGTGATGTTCACCCTCGGGACACCGCTGTCGTACAAGGGATTCGCTATCCTCGCGGCGCTGTTTGTCATCATCAAGCATCGGACGAATATCTCCCGACTTCTCCAGGGCAAGGAGCCCAAGATCGGGGAGAAGGTTGCTGCATCGGAGGGATAGACATGGTTGAGGGCGCTGTTCAGGATCCATTAGTCGCCTTGGCCCGGCAGGCCGTCGAGGAATACGTGCGGTTCAGACGGATGAAGGCGATTCCGACTCCGATTCCGTCCGAGATGACGACCCCCGCCGGCGCTTTCATCTGTCTCAAGAGTCACGGCCAGCTCCGCGGATGCATCGGGACCATCGAGCCGTGCGAGCCTAACCTCGCCGCGGAGATCATCCAGAACTCCGTGAGCGCCGCGATCCGCGATCCGCGTTTCGAGCCGATCACGGAGGACGAGCTGGACGACCTGCACTACACCGTGGACGTGCTGAGCGACCAGGAGCGGATCCACAGCCTGGATGAACTGGACACGAAGCGATACGGCGTCATCGTGCAGAGTGGGGGCAAGCGCGGGCTTCTTCTGCCGGACCTCGAAGGCGTGGACACGGTGGAGGACCAGGTCTGCATCGCCATGCGCAAGGCCGGGATCTGGAACGACGAGCCGATGGTGCTCTATCGCTTCGAGGTCAAGCGCCACGAGTAAAGTCAGGAGATCGCCCCACATGCCGGAGATCATCCTCGCATCCGCATCGCCCCGACGAGAAGAGCTTCTGCGCCTCATGGGACTTCGCTTCCGGGTTCTGCCGAGCGGTTTCGACGAATCGGGTGTTCCTCAATGGCCGCCGGAGAAGCACGTCGTTGAATCCGCCCTCGGGAAGGCGGAAGACGTGGCCTCGCGCATCCCGGACGGCATCATCATCGGCGCGGATACCGTAGTCGTCGCGGACAGGCACATTCTCGGCAAGCCGGAGGACGAAGAGGATGCCCGACGGATGCTCCGACTCCTCTCGGGGAGGTCTCACTATGTATACACGGGCCTCTGCGTGATCGAAAGAGCAGGGGATCGCACGGCGCGGAGACTCAAGGATCACGTGCGAACGGAGGTGCGGTTCGGGAACCTGAGCGACGAGATCATCTCCGCATACGTCGCCACGGGGGAGCCGCTCGACAAGGCGGGCGCATACGGGATTCAGGAGCGTGGATGCGTCCTCGTCGAGGGGATCGTCGGAGACTACTTCAACGTGGTCGGCCTGCCGGTCTACCGATTGAGCATCATGCTCGCGGAGCTCGGCGTTCGGGTCTTAGGTGGGTGAAGCGACATGGACCTGGAAACCGTCCAACTCCTTCTCAGTCCGGATGGCGAGCGCATCCTGGATGAAGCCAGGCTCCTCGAAGGGAGTCTGCTCACGAGACTGACGGCTCTTCGCAAGCGCTGTCCGGCGCGGGTTGCCGGCGCGGCGCTGAGCCTTCTCGACCTCCGGAAGCGGGCGACGAGGAAGTTCTCCCGCGCGGGCCGCATGTTCTTCACCCCCGAGGCGCTGGAGCAGGCGTCGAGCGAGACAGTCTCCGCGTACCGGGCGGAGCGGTTCAAGAAGAACGCGTGCGTTCTCGATCTTGCCTGCGGGATCGGCGGCGACACCATCGGCCTGGCGGGTCGCTGCTCCGTGACGGCGGTGGATCGCGACCCCGTCCGAATCGCGATGGCGAAGCGGAACGTGAAGGTCTACGGGCTGTCGGAGCGGGTCAAGTTCACCTGCGCGGACGTCGCGGAGATTCCACTCGATGCCGATGCGGCGTTTCTCGATCCGTCGCGCAGGATCGGAGCCCGGCGCACGGTCCGCCTCGATCAAATGAGCCCCTCGACTGAATTCCTCCACAGGCTGATCGCCTCGATTCCGAACGCCGCGATCAAGCTCTCCCCCGCGACCGACTACGCGGAGATGGAGTCGCTCGGCGGGGAGATCGAGTTCATCTCGGAGTCCGGCGAGTGCAAGGAGGCCCTGGTCTGGCTTGGGGACTTCATGACGGCGTCGAAACGGGCGACCGTGTTGCCGAGTCGGGATACGCTGATCTTCGAGGAGACCCCCGAAGTCGCGGTCGGAATGCCGGGACGATATCTCTACGAGCCGGATGCGTGCGTCATTCGAGCGCATCTGGTCGAGCATCTCGCGAACCGGATCGGCGCGTGGAAGGTTGACGAGCGGATCGCATACCTGAGCTCGGACGCGCTCGTTGAGACTCCGTTCGCCGACGCCTACGAAGTGCTCGACTCGCTTCCCTTCAATCTCAGGCTGGTGAGCCAACACCTCAATGCGATGAGCGCCGGGCGTGTCATCGTGAAAAAGCGCGGCGTGCCGTTCGAGCCGCGGGAGATCGAGAAGAAACTGAAGACAAAGGGGCGGAGGGAGCTTGTGCTTGTGCTCACGCGATTCTCCGATAAGCTTCACGCGCTGATCTGCGTTCCGGTCGCGGCAGGTGCGGCGGGTGAATCCGGCGAACAGTAGGACGATTTCACGGAGGGGACGAGGAAATGAGGAAGCTATTAACTATCGCCGTCATTGCCGGTGTGTTCACCTCGGTCGGCGTCCAGGCGAGGGTAACCGTCGAGAGGATCAGCTACCGAGGCTGGATGGATTCATACAGGCTCACGGCCGGGCCGTACAGCCTCGTGGTCGTGCCGGAGATCGGCGGGCGCATCATGGAATACTCGCTCGACGGGCGGAACGTGATCTGGGAGAACGCGGAGGAGTTCGGCCGCACCTATCCGATATCGAGCGATTGGCGGAACTACGGCGGCTACAAGACGTGGGTCGCGCCGCAGGACATCTGGGGATGGCCGCCGGATTTCCTGATGGACGCGGGCAAAGCGAACGCGGAGGTCCTCCAGGATCCGAAGGGCTTGCCGGTCCTGAAGGTGATCGGCGCGCCGAGCCTGAAGATGGGCGTCCTCTTCACAAAGGAGATCACGCTGAAGGAGGACGGCGAGGTCGTGATCAAGCAGCGGATGCGCAATATCGGCCGCAAGAACGTCGCGTATGGAATCTGGGACGTCACGCAGGTTCAGACGCCGTGCTTCGTCGTCTTCCCGGTCAATCCCAAGACGAAGTTTCCCGACGGCCTGAACTACCTGATGTCCGAGGCGAAGAACAGCAAGCAGTACGACTTCAAGGATGGGTACTGCATCGTCACGTATCTCGGCGAGCCGGGCGACATAGCCTCGGATTCGCCTGGTCCGTGGATGCTCTGGTTCAAGGACGACCTCGCATACGTGAAGCTGTTCGGCCCGGCGGAAAAAGGGGCCGAGTATCCGGACAGCGGCTGCACGTGTGAAGTGTTTACGAGCGACCGAAAGCTTGGGTATGTAGAGATGGAGATTCTCGGCCCGATGATGGAGCTTCAGCCGGGCGCGGAGACGGAGCTTGTCGGACGCTGGCGCATCTTCAAGCTCACGCAGCCGGTGACGGACGCAGGTCGGGCGCTGAAGGCGATCGCCGGCATGAAGGGCAAGAAATGGATTCCCTGATTGCGGATTGCAGATTGCGGATTTGAGATTGGGGATTGCGCGGGATGCCCCTTTTTGACTACAAGTGCTCCGACTGCGAAAAACGATTCACGCTGCTGGTGGGCGTTGTGGCCGAGGCCGTCGAGGAGAAATGCCCGAAATGCGGCGGGGCGAATGTGAGCCGCCTCATCTCCCGATTCGCGCGGGTCAGGTCCGAGGATGACGTGCTGGACTCGCTCGCCGACCCGTCGAAGATGGGCGATCTCGAGGATCCGAAGGAGCTTCACGGTTGGATGAAGCGGATGGGCAAGGAGATGGGCGAGGACCTCGGCGACGACTTCGACGATATCCTCGAAGAGTGCGAATCGGGCGGCGATGATTCCCCGCCGGTTGAGGAGGACTAGCCGCCGAGCTTGAACTCCGCGTTCCCCTTCACGCGGACATTCCCTTTCTCGATGATGATATCGCGCAGGATCACGGGGAATCGCATGGTGGAGAGGTCAAGAACGGGATTCACCGCATCGAGCGCCTTGTTGACGACCGGCGCCGGCACCGGAAGCCTGCCGAGAGACGCGCTGTCCGCCTGGAAGTTGATCTTGTCGCCGCCGACGATCACCGGCGTCCCGGACACGGCGATCGGAACTCCGACTCCGAGAACTTTCGGGAGGAACTGAACGAGTATCTTGCCCGGCTCCAGCTTGACGGTCAGCGATGAATCCCCGCGCGTCTGCACGATGTAGCGATTCACCGCTGCCTCGGAGATGAGGGCGTCCACCGATGCCTGCTCGACGGTCTTCAGCGCGCGGGTCTTCACGTCGCAGCGGACGTTTCGCATATCCACGTAGAGGTGGCCGATCGAGAGTTTCGGGTCAACCTGCACGTCCTCGCCCTCGATCTCGAGGCGCTCGATCCTCCCCTTCAGTATCGCGGCCGAGTCGCCATGCACGTTCACGGAGTACGATCTCGCCGGGCCTATGTAGTCGGGGAGCGCGTGTCGGACGCCTTTCTCGACCTCCGACCGGATCAGTCCTCCGGCGCACCCGCTGATGAGCGTCGCGAGTATGGTAAACGGGAAGACCTTCTTCAAGAAAACCTCCGCGGGCGTTGGTCGGGATCTGATGACGATTCCTGCGCGGACATTATACATCGCGCCGGTCACGGTTTCCAGTTCCAAGCCGAACCGGCGAGGCGTCAGCCGGTCACGCCTTAGGCGGACCGGCGCTACATGAGCATCCGCCTTCGTCCGCCTAAGGCGGACTACGGCGGACAAGTCGAGCATCGAATATCAAGCATCGAGGGCCGTCAGTCCCCTGCGCCCACGATCGGTTTGAAGCCGAGTTTCGGGGCGGGGGAATCCTCAAGGAGCGTGAAGTCGCCCTTCCTGGGGTCGGCGAACATCGGGTCCGCGATCACGGAATGCTGATCGTGCCCCATCTCCTGCCATTTCTCGAACGGCGTTCCCGGCAGCGAATCGAACGGCGGGCCGTCCGTGTGCCAGTAGATGTTGTTGTCCACGTTGAAGTGCCCGTCGTCCCACTTGCCGTGGAAGAGCGGGCCCTCGCTCCAGTAGACGATGTTATGCTCGAACGTGAAGGAGATGTGCTCCTCCGGCCGGGAGCGCTGAATCTGCCCTTCCTTCGCGAACGCGAAGATGTTGTTCCGAATGACGTTGTCCTTCCCGTAGTGTTGATGAAATCCGCCGGTCCTCGTGCGGTAGACGATGTTGTTCTCCACCAGCATGCCGCTCGTGCCCTCGTCGAGGTAGATTCCCCATCCGCCGTAGCTGAATGACTGCACGTCGTGGATCAGGTTGTACCTGATGACCGATTCGGGCGCGAGGCCGAGCGTGTAGATGCCGCCCATGTCGCTCAGAAGCCCCCTGCCGATATCGTGGATGTGATTGTGCTCGATGATGTTCCCGACCGTGAGCGTCGGCCCGTATCCCCAGCTCCATCCGACGGAGATGCCCGTGTAGTTCAGATCGTGGATGTGATTATACGAGATCAGATTGTGCCCGGAGTTCCCGACCCAGATTCCGACGGCGGACAGGTATGTATGCCCCAGGTCGTAGATGTGATTGCGAGTCAGCTGATTGTGATCGCCGCTGCCCAACTTGATTCCACCCGCGCCCATGTCATGGATCGTGTTGCCCTTGACCAGGTTGTTCTGGCAGGCTCCCGCGAGGTCAATGCCGTACTGGCCGACCCGCGAGATATCGCAGTCCTGGATGCTGCAGTGCCGAGCGCCGTTCACCCAGATCACCCCGCCGATCTTGACCGCCGCCTGGATGGAGATATAGCTCTCTTTCGGCAGGTCCCATCCCGCGTATCGGAAGCCCAGTCCCCTGAGGTGCAGGTTCTCTACCCAGTTCTGCTTGGCCGGATCGCCCTCGACACGCAGCAACTGGTTCATTGTGGGCGCGATGACCTCGGCTTTCTTCATGTCCTCGCCGGGAAGTGGGCGATAGGATAGCACGCCCGTCTTCCGGTCGAGGTACCACTGACCTGGCGAGTCGAACGCCTCCAGGACGTTCTCGGCGTAGTAGCGGGCGTTGTTCTGTCCCCATGCTCCGAAGGGCCAGTTGTTCGCGCCGGTGAAGGTGATGATGCGCGCCTTCTCGTCAATCGAAGCGATGTGGAATCGGAGCTCGTCCCACGCGTTGAAGGCGATGATCTCCACGTCATCGAGGTTCTGCCACGGCTTGACATCGCCTTCCGCGTAACGGAACGCGTCGTGAACGTCCTGGCCGAGCGACTCGACGATGTAGAAGAACCCCTCCTTCGGGAGTCGAGGACGGCTCCTTCGCTCGCCGTTCACATAGAGGTCGCGGAAGTACCACGAGGTGGGAACGTCCACGGTCCACAGTCCATCACCTGCCTTCTTCCAGCCGGTGATGCGTCGCCCGCCGCTGATGATGGGCTTCTCTCCGGGATAGGCGGCGTACGTGATCGGCCCGCGCTTCGTGCCCGAGTCCTCCGGCGTGAAGACAAGCGGCTTCGAGATGGTGTACGTCCCGCCTCTGATGAGCACCGTGATCCGCCGAGGGATACCGTCCGATCGAAGCGCCCGAACCGCCTTCCGCGCGCGCTCGATGGTGGCGAACGGGCCATCGGTACGCGTCTCGTTCGGGTCGGAAAGCTTCCCGGACCAGGCGTCGTTGCCCTTCACTGAGACGTAGAAATCGGCGTTCGGCATGGCGATGGCTCCTGTGGCGAAGACGATGAGCAGGATGAGGCCGATTATAAGTCCTATAGGTCTCATAGGTCCTATGCTTTTCTCTGCAGTACTTCGCGCGCCTTCGCCGCGAGGTGCTCCCCGGTCAGACCGAACTCCTGCATCAGCTCCCAGGGGAGGCCGGACTCGCCGAACCTGTCCTGCACGCCGATCATGTCGAACGCGACGGACTTCGTGACCTGCGAGAGAATGGCGCTCGCGACGATGTTCCCGAATCCTCCGACCTGGTGCTCCTCAGCGGTGATGACGGCGCCGGTCTCCTCGGCGGCTCGCTTGATCGCCTCGTGATCGAGCGGCTTGACCGTGTGCACGTTCAGGACGCGGGTCTCGATCCCGAAGTCCTCCTTCAGGATGTAGGCCGCGCGCATCGCTTCCGGCACCATCGGCCCGCACGCGATGATGGCGAAGTCCTCGTTCTCGCTCTTGTACTCGGAGGCGAGAACCGTCTCGAAGGCGTCCATGAACCGGTCTCTCGCGCCCCGATAGCGGATGACATTCGCCTTTCCGATGACGAACGGAGTCGCGTCGGTCGTGATGATCGGGGTCGCCTCCCTCGCGTAGCGGATGTACGTCGGGCCGACGATCTGGTTGATCGCGGCGCAGGTCGCCTTCGCGGTCTCGATGCTGTCCGCGGGCACGAGGACGTGCATATTCGGGAGGACCGCCATGAGGGCGATCTCCTCCAGTGCCTGGTGCGTCGCGCCGTCCTGGCCGACGGAGATTCCGCCGTGCGCGCCGGCGATCTTCACGTTCAGGTTCGCATAACAGATGCTCGTTCGTATCTGATCCCATGCCCGGCCCGCCGCGAAGACTCCATACGTGCCGGTGATCGGAATCTTGCCTTCCTTCGCGAGACCGGCCGCAACCGCCATCATGTTCTGCTCGGCGATCCCGATGCTGAAGACGCGGCTCATGCGCTCCGGGTTGTTCTTCTCGAAGTCGGTGATGCAGATCGAGTTCGAGATATCCGCGTGCAAGGTCACGACGTTCGGATTGTCGCCGCATTTCGCGAGCTGTCTGCCGAAGCCCATGCGCGTCGGATCCATGTCCGCCTTCATCCGGTCTTCCGCGTTCCACCAGTAGTCCTTCGAGAAGGTCGGCACCTTCGATCGCGCCTTCTTAGTGGCTTCATCGGCTCGCGACGCGGCGTATCCCAGAAGCTCGGTCAGCCTCTCCGCCGAGATCGTCTCCGGGAGAAGCTCTTTGATCGCCTGCTCGAACTGCTCCTTCTTCGGGGGGACGCCGTGCCAGCCCGCCTGATCCTCCATGAAGGAGACGCCCTTTCCCTTGATCGTGTCCGCTATGATGACGGTCGGCTTTCCCTTGACGCTCTTCGCTTCCTCGAATGCGTCCGCGATCAGACGGATGTCATGCCCATTGATCTCGATGACGTGCCAGCCGAACGCGCGATACTTGTCCGCGAGCGGCTCGATGTTCATGACGTCTTTCGTCCATCCGTCAATCTGGAGGCGGTTTCGGTCCACGACCGCGCACAGAGCGTCGAGGTTGAACTGCGCGGCGGACATCGCGGCCTCCCAGACGCTGCCCTCCTGTTGCTCGCCGTCGCCCATGAGGCAGTAGACTCGATGAGCCTCGCCGTCGAGCCGGGCCGCGAGCGCCGCTCCCACTGAGACTCCCAGTCCCTGGCCGAGCGAGCCGCTGGACATCTCGACGCCCTGAAGCCCGAGCATGTTCGGATGTCCCTGGCACGGGCTCCCGAGCTGGCGGAGGCACATGGCCTCCTCCATCGGGAAGTATCCCGCCTTCGCCAGGGCCACGTAGAGTGCCGGCGCCTTGTGCCCAGCGGACCAGAAGACCCGGTCGCGGTCCGGCCAGTTCGGGTCTTCGGATCGCTTGATCGTATGGAAATACAGGACGGCGACTATGTCAATGATCGAGAGAGTGCCGCCCGGATGGCCGGACGCCGCGGCGTAGATTGACGCGATGTCGTAGGCTCGAAGCTCCTTTGCGATTGACTCCAGGCGGCGGATCTCGTCATCGGTGACACTCGGTTTCCTTGAAACGGTGCTCATCTGTCCTCCTCGACACGATATGGGGCGTGCGTGATGCGGCGCAAACCGATCTGAATTTACCACGCGCCCGCCTGCTTGTCAACCGCCTGGACGTGGGCCCTATGGTGCCGGCGGCGCGCACAATGGGTATAGGCAGCATTAGATAGTGGGCATAGGCTCCGGCCGGCGAGGAAATGCGCGCAAAGGAGAGAGGACGATGAGACTTCCTGACGATCCGGCACGCAGGCGCCTTGGAATACGTCGTTCGAGAACGCGGAACTGGCTGATCGCGCTGCCGGTTGCGGCGGCGTTGATAGCCGCGTATCTGGTCACGGCGCAACAGCCACCGAAACAACCTCAGTTTCTGATCAGCGTCAGCGCGGACAGGGTTCGGTGCACGATAAGCCCGCAGGTCTTCGGGAGCAACGTGCTGTGGTACGGCGGCGAGAATGTGCTGGCAGACCGGATGCGCCCCGAACAAGGTGTGCGCCCGGATGTCATTGGGCTCGTCTCCGCAATCAGGCCCGGAGTCCTCAGATTCCCGGGTGGGCTCTGTTCCGAAACGTACCACTGGCGCAATGGAGTGGGTCCTCTCAATCAGCGAAAGATGATAGAGATCGGCGGCTGGTACCCGCACTTTCCATACTTCGGTACCGACGAGTTCGCGGATTTCTGCGACGATGTGGGCTGCGCGGAGAAGCTTATCACCGCGAACTACTGCACGGGGTCGCCTCAGGAGGCCGCGAACTGGGTGGAGTACTGCAACATCTCGGCACCGGCCAGGCCCGATCCCAAGTGGCGCGTGGATTCGTACTCCGGGACGGCGAAGGCGCCGCGGGGATACTTCGCCTGGCTCCGCTCGCGATTCGGGCATCCGCAGCCCTTCAATGTGCGGTACTGGGAGATCGGCAATGAGGTCTACTGCCGCACTGATGTGGCCCCGCGCCTGACCGCTGAAACATACGCCGCGGATGTGGTGAAGTTCGCCGCCGCCATGAAAGCCGTGGATCCGCGCATTCTTGTAGGGGCTGTATCCATTGATGTCTACTCGCTACAGGACTGGAACGCCCGGGTGCTCAAGATCGCGGCTGCTAAGCTGGATTTCATGGGGCCGCATCAGGGCGCCACGCTGGGTACACTGACGTTTGACACTTACTACAGCCAGGTGACAACCAGCAGGCGAGTCTACTTCCCGGCCTCCGAAGTGTACACATTCTCCGCCACCATGCGCGCCGACATCATGACGGAAGGACAGCCCGCGAGCGAAGTGGGAGTTCCCGCCAAGATGCGGTTCAGCATTGACGGCGTGCCGGTTTGCGTCTGGGACGTGGTGAAAGTCGCGAAGCATGCGTATACGTGTCCTGTCACAAAGGGTTACCACCGCCTCGACCTGGCATTCATCAACGACTTCTGCAATGCCCTATACCAGGGGCGCGACATATACCTGTACGGCCTCACCAGGCGGTCGCGCTCAGTGCCCGAGGAGAATCTCTGGTACCCGGATGACGCGGAGCAGCAGCTCCTCTTCAATGATGGAGTCATCGTCACTCAGAAGATCAAGAAGCTCAGGGCCTTGATCGCGAAGTACTCATCAGGCAGGCGAATCAGCGCGCTGATCACGGAAGGCACCCTGGCGTACAACGAAGGCGAAGTGAGCAGGGGCTATCCCAAGCAGGAGGTCAGGCATGGGCTTCGGATGAAAGCGGCGCTCTGGCAGGCAGGCTTTCTGAACGCGCTGATCCGCGAGCAAGTTCCGATGTACTGCCACTGGCTGCTGTTCGACGGGTGCCATCACGGCATAATACGAGAGCCTACGTGGACTGCCGACGGGCAGCCGATCGCCACGCCTGCGTACTACACGTTCCAGCTCTACTCCATGCTTGGGAACCGCAGTCTGGTGGAGACGCGGGTTACGTCGCCCACGTACGTCTGGCCGGACGGCATCACTCCTCCGCCGGTTTTCGACGGGCGCTATAACGCATCGTATTCTTGTCCCAAGCCCGACCACGTTCCATATCTCGACGTAATCGCGGCGCGTAGACAGGACGGGAAGTATCTGTACATCGCGGTGACGAATCGGAGCAAGGTGCAGGCGACGACTCGGATACAGGTGAGCGCCTTCCGCTGCGGGTCCACCGCGGATGTGGGCACACTGGCCGTCTGGAGACTCGTTCCGCGGCCCGATAGGATCGTGGGGAACAGGTGCGCCGAGCTCGAGGCTTTTTGCGATACGACCACGGGCGGCCTCGTGTTCGAACCGGACGATGTCGGCATCCGCTGGAGTCGCATCAAGAACGCTTCGTCGGACTTCACCTATACTTTCAAGCCCTGGTCCGTGACGATGATAGTCCTCAGAAAGCGATAACTCCACGCGTGGCTCTCCTTGACTCGCGAAGTCCGCTGCTGCTATTGTAGGATGGCGGTTCGGACTGCCCTCTGTTCGTCCGCGGACACCCGGCAATCAAGCGAGGAGAGTCATGCGCGAGATCGTCACTCGGTTCTCAGGCAATCCGATCATCACCCCGGACATGATTCCGGGCGCGAACGCGGTCTTCAACAGCTCGGTCGTTCCCTTCGAGGGTCGTTACGCGGCCGTGCTTCGCGTCGAGAGCAGGCAGGGGTATCAAACCATGAGGCTGGCGTGGAGCGAGGACGGCGTTTGCTTCGAGGTGGATCCCGATCCCATACTCGCGCCGGCGGAGGAGCCGTTCCTGACCTATGAGGAGGCCATCTACGATCCCCGTATCACGAGGATCGGCGACACGTACTATATCTGCTATGCCGCCGAGAATCGGTACGGCTCCCAGGTATCGGTCAGCAAGACGCTCGACTTTCGGTCGTTCGAGAAAGTCGCGATCGCCTCGGAGCCGACGAACAGGAACATGGTCTTGTTCCCCGAGAAGATCGGTGGGATGTACGTGAGGCTCGACAGGCCGTTCCAACCGGGCGGCCAGGGTCACATCTGGATGTGCGACTCTCCCGATCTGGTGCACTGGGGGAATCCCCGCTGCATCATGGAGAGCCGGCGCTTTGCCTGGGATCAGGGCAAGATCGGCCCCGGGGCGCCTCCGATCAAGACGAAAGACGGGTGGCTCGTGATCTATCACGGCACCACGCCCCGATGCAACGGGCTTATCTACAAGGCCGGAGTCGCGATTCTCGACCTCGATGATCCTTCAAAGGTCGTCGCCAGGTCGAGGGAATACCTGATGGCGCCATCGGAGACATACGAGCGCGTTGGGGACGTGCCGAACGTCGTTTTCGTGACATCGGCGATCCCGGATTTCGATAAGGACGAGATCCGGTTATGCTACGGAGCAGCGGATACCTGCTTTTGCATGGCCACCGCTCGGATCAGCGATCTGATCGAGTTCGCGCGCAACGGATGAGGGCGGGAACGCTTGGTGCGCGACCGGCGTATCAACTCTAGGAAGGCGGAGAGCCCTTTGCGGAGGGAAAATGCGATCTCGTAGGCCCATATTGCTGGCGGTCGTGATCCTGGCGGCGGTACTCATCGCGGTCATGCACGCGATGGAGGCGGGCAAGCTGCCTCGCCCGAGGCCGAAAGCGCCGCCTCGCATCGCGACGGCGCGCACTCGCGAACTGTCGAAGCTCACGAATCCAAGGGCGCGGAACTGGGAGCTGTCGCCGAACCTGAAAGTCGTGAAGACCAGGTCCGGGCTCAAGTATCAGGATATGAAGTTGGGGAGCGGCGATTCGGCGATGCGCGGAGATTCGGTGCTCGTTGACTACGTGGGGTTCAAGGAGAACGGCTTCACGTTCGACAGCTCTTTCGCCCCGGGTCGCCTCCCATTGTCTTTTCGTATCGGAGCCCGCCAGGTGATACGGGGCTGGGAAGAAGGCGTGACCGGCATGAAGATCGGCGGAGTGCGTCGGCTTGTGATACCGCCGGATCTTGCCTACGGAGTGCGGGGGTATCCTCCCGCGATTGAGTCGAACGCAACGCTCATATTCGTTGTCCGCGTGCTGGATGTCCGTCATAAGGCCGGGCGTGCGGAAACGGGGCGATCTACACGGCCCTCGGCGCGCTGATCCCGCGTCCGCATGGACTCTCAAGTATTATTGCGAGCTTGCTGGACCCGGCCACAAGTGATATGATATACTTTAGGTCGCCGGCGCTGTTCGCGCCGGGCATTTCGAGGTGTTACACTATGAAAGAAGTTCTAGTCCTGCTGGCGGTGGCCGTGATGGCGTCGGTCCTCGGTGGATGCGGCGCCACCAACCAAAGCAAGCCTCCCCAGCAGATTCCAGGTATCATCATCACGGCGAGCGGCCTCCAGTATCAGGAGTTGAAGATCGGTACCGGATACGCGCCGCAGACCGACGAAGTGGTGCTGGTTGACTATATCGCCTATCTGCAAGCGGATAACAAGAAGGTCGAGAGTTCCACGGACCCTGGCGGAAAGCCGTTCGAGTTCTCCATCGGGCACAAACAGCTCATGGACGGCAGCGGCGACGCGATTGCCGGTGTTCGGGAGGCGGTTCGGGGCATGAGAGTCGGGGGGCA
>Ga0315284_10009079_pt1 | contig 14192 bp, 33 predicted proteins | sample YL17G09_16_MG_FD_203696 | JGI IMG/M metagenome (GOLD analysis project Ga0315284, IMG submission 203696) | Sediment microbial communities from Yellowstone Lake, YNP, Wyoming, USA - YL17G09_16 | ecosystem: Environmental > Aquatic > Freshwater > Lake > Sediment | place: USA: Wyoming | collected... | reverse complement strand
TAAAGTCGTGGACGGGCACGGCGAGCCTCTCGTCGTCTATCACGGGTCAATGACCCCAGATTTCACGCAATTCGACATGGATCGGGTGACGGATGCGTGGGGGGCGCACTTTGGCACCCGCGAAGCCGCGACGACGTTCACTTCCCCTGCGATTGAGAAGAGTCCCGAGATTCTTTCGCGGCACGTTCGACCGTTCTACCTGAGCCTTCAGAACCCGCTGACGATGCGGGACGAGGGCGAGGAGTGGCTGGACGGGGTGCTCTACCAATTGCGCGACCGAAAGGTTATCAAGCCGGAAGCCCTTGAACCCTTGCAAGCGGAGATGGAGCGGGCGCGTAATGCGGCTTTTCACGCGACGCCTGACGCGCGGTTCACTTCTGCGATGCCGAAGGCGCAAGCCCGATTTCTGCGGGATCTACTTCTGCGGTTAGGGTATGACGGGGTGAAGTATGAAAACCGCTATGAGGACGTAGGCTCTACGTCGTGGATCGCTTTCGACCCCCGCCAGATCAAGAGCGCGACCGACAACGTGGGCACCTACGACCCTGAGAACCCGAGCATTCTGAAAAACGGTCGCCGCACCTCGCGCCGCGCCCGCTGAAAAAACGCTCGCAGCCCGCCGCGCCCCTTGCTAGGCTAAACGCCCACGTCCCCGAACGCCCCCACTCGAAAGGTCCGTCCCATGACTTCTCGCAGACGCTCTTCGCGCAGAATGCGTCCGAACGCTTCCATAAAACTCACGGCGAAGCAGCTTTCCGCGTACAAAGCGATGCGGCGAGGCGGCCCGTCCGCGAACGACGGGTACGACTTGCAAGCCTACGGCATGACCTACGCGCAGTACCGTGCGATCCAAAAGATCGCGGAATCGGCATTCGGTATGGGCGGCGACGAATTGACGCTTGCGATCGCAAACAAGCTCCTCGCCGGGGAAAAGGTCGCAGGCACGCGGTTGTCGGACAGCGCGATCGATGCCGTGGCTAACGCTTTCAGCAAGGTTCGCCGCAATTCCCGTCGCCGCACTTCGCGCCGTCGCGCTCGCTGATGCGACGACTGCTCTACCTGTTCGCGCCGTCGCTCTCGCTGAAAGGATCGACGCCCATGACTTCGCGCCGACGGTTGACGCGGAACAGCGACCTTGTTGGCAAGGTTCGCGACGAAATGCTGAAGTTGACCGTCGGTACTGGCGGCAAGCCCTCGCACCGCAAGCTCGCGCCCGATTGGGAGATCAGCTTTTACGAACATCGCGACGACGGCCCGGAGTACCCCTATCTACTCCTGCTGGAGCACTATCGCGATGGCAAGCGTCGCACGCAGAGAGTGCCGCTTCGCAAGGATCAGATTTTCACGCGCAGCCGCGGCGGTTGGAAGCGCGATTGCGTCTGGCGAGTGGTGCCGGAAGCCATCGGGACGTTCGCCCCGCAGATTGCCGCGAAGATCGCCTCCGCGCAGTAGTATGCGACGACTGCTCTACCTGTTCGCGCTGCCGTGGAATCTGACGGTCGCGTGGCCCGTCGTGCTGCTGGTGCGGGCGCTGTGGGGCGCGAATCTGCGGTGGGAGACGCCGCCGTCGCCCCGTCCGGGGAACGCGGCCCTTGTGTGCGATCTGCGCCCCGACTCGTGGCCCGCACGCACTTGGTACGCCCCGTGGGGCGGCACCTCGCTCGGGCACGGGATCTTCTACAACGCTCGCTTCGCGCAAGCGGGCGGGTGGTCACAGATCCAAACGCACGAGCACGTCCACGTCGAGCAATTCGAGGTCTCCATGCTCGGGTCGTTTGTCTCGGGCGCTATCGCCGCCGCTGTCCTGCTCGGGCTCGGGCACCCGCTCCCGGCCGCGCTCACAGGGCTCGGGCTTTGGTGGGCGGGGTATCTGCTCATGGGCGCAAGCGGCTGGACCGTGGCCCTTCTGCGCGGAGAGCCCGCCTACCGTGGCAGCGCGCACGAAGAGTCGGCCTATGCGCAGGCGGACGAGGGGTGAAAGTCCTCGAATTTCGCACGCGCGGCGGTAAAGCGGTCGTCCACGTCGGCGCATCGAGCGAATTTCTTGACACAGACGACCCCGGCGTAGCGGGCGACGTGCTCGGGAGCTTGCAAGGGACTGTGGCGTGGTTGGAATGGATCGAAGCGCCTCGCGGCAAAGGCAGGGAGTTTCTTTCCGAGATTCTTGCGGCTCTTGAGGACATGGGCGTCGATGTAGTCGGCGCACAGGTCGTACCCGTGGGGGTGTCAGAGGACGATCCCGCCGTGAAGCGTCTCGCAGCGTTTTACGAACGGCTTGGCTTCGAGCACGCGCCTCATCTGGCACCGTACAGCGATTGGCCCGTCATGTTGCACTTCCTACACACATAAACCTAGCGCGCCATCAGCGCGACGTAGGAAAACCGCTTGCCAAGGCACTCGTGGATTGAGACAAGCGCGCCCTCGTGCCCGAGCACGTTGTTATCGAACACGAGCGCGTACTTGGGCACTTGGAGCTTGCCTTCGGCAAACCGCTTGCCCCGGTCGGTGAGTCGCCAGAAGCCCGAAGCGTTTTTCGTCGCCACACGCGCGTCGGCGGCCTCGACCAGACTCCAGTACCGCAGTTTGGCGTAGTCGCCCGCTGCGCCGCGCGAGTAGATTTCCGACACAGGTATCCACCCGCCGTTGTCGGTGACGTTGATCTGGTACATGCGGATCAGCGCCGCGGCCATGCTCGCGTGGATCGTGCGCTTGTAGATTTTCGCGTGCTGCCCGCAGCAGGGACAATCGTGCGAGTACCCGCGCCCTTTGGCCTGCCCCACTCGCTCCCAAAACGCCTCGCGCACGACCTCGAACGGCGCGGCCACGTCGATGTTCATCTGTCGGCTCATGCCGCAGCGTATAACACCGTGCGTCGCGTGTGTCCAGCGAGAGATCGCGTGTATTGCAGAGCGGCGCGTTCGCGCCGCAACGCGCGAAAGCAAGGCCGGACGAAAAAACGACAGGGGGCGAAAAAAACTTCTGGACAGACGCGACGGACGTGTTAGAGTGTCCCTTGTGAGCGGCGGAAAACAGCCGCGAAAGGGAGGCACCATGCTGAATGCGACGTGGTCGAAGGGTCGGCAGGGCGATTGGTTGGCGCGGGTCGCGGGCGCGGCGCAGCCGGGAGATCAGGCGATCGTCCGCAGCCTCGACGGCCGCGAGAAGACCGTGCGGCTCGGCCGGATCGTCTGGTCGGGCGAGGGCGTCACCCTCGCGACCATCGCTCGCGAGGGTGAGGGCGAGGGCGGCGGACAGCCCGCGGCGCAGGCGGGCGGCGGACAGCGCGGGCGCGGCGTGCGGGCAGGTTGGCGGCCCTGCGGCTACCCCGGCTGCAATCCGGGTTATTGTGATGAGTGCGAGGGCGAGGGCTACCGCCCCGGTCGCTGACCGCTCCCCCCTGCACGCAAGCAACGGGCGGTCCCTGCGAAGGGGTCGCCCGTTTCGCGTTTTTCGACTGACAACGCTTGACGTCCAAGCCCTTTCGGGCGAAGCTCTACATATGGGCGCGTGGGGAGCGAGAGCGGACGAAAACGATGGCTCCGCGGACTTGTGGGACAAACTGCTGGACGGCTTCCGCGAGCAAGTGCTGCGGCTCTTTTCGGTCCCTGCCGAGCGCGGGGACGCGATGCTGTGCTGGGAGCGGCTGGGCGTGGTCACGCAGCTTGCCGATCGCTTGCCCGAGGTGGCCGCAGCGTGCCGCGAGCAGGCGCGAGCAGACCTCGACGTCGTGATCCACGACGCCGCGTGGCGCGCGACGTGGACGAACCCGCGCAAGCTCGCCAAAGAGATTTTGCGTCTGCGCATCCAGCTTGCGCTGCTCGAAGAACCCGAGCGCGGCGTCGCCGCAGGATGGACCCCGCGCACGAAGGGCGGCAAGCCGAAAAAGCCCGCGAAAGCCAAGCCGAAAGCGGCCCCGAGAAAAAAACGCAAGGCCGCGAAATAAATACTTGACGCACGGTGCAGTCGCGCTATGCTCTAGTCTCGAAAGGGAGGCAGACATGGCGAAAGCGAAGACGGTAGCGTCGGAGTGGCGGCAGGGGGCGAAGGCGGTATCGCGCGAGTGCGACAAGGCGTGGCTCGTGTCGGTGCTCGCGGACGAAGCGGCGCGCGAGGCCGAGCGCGAGGCCGAGCGAGTGCGCACGCCGCAGGCGTGGTCGATGGTCGGGCTGCGCGACACCATCGCGGAAGAGGCATATTGGTACGCCTGCGACACGACGCGGCGGGCCACGCGGGCCGAGCAGTGGGCCGAGGACGCCGCGCAGGCGTCCCGCAGGGCCGCGAGCAAGGCCGCACAGGCGTCCCGCGAGGCGCGCAAGGCGCGGCGGGCGGCCTAGCAGAAGCCTTGCCGGGGTGGCCCTTCCGAGGGCCACCCTTGCGTTTTTGTCTGACAACGGTTGACACCCAGCTTTCCCGAGTGTATATGCGAATCATGGACAATCCGATGACGCCCGAGCGGGAGCGAGAGTGCTGGGAGGCGAGCCGTAGCGGGCACGCGCTCGCGGGCATGGTGGGCGAGCTATTGCTTGCCCTTTCCGTCGCGCGCAACGGCATCTCGCACATGGCGGGCGCGAGCAAGCAGGCGCTACGCGAGCGGGACGCGCTGCGGCAAGCGGTACGCGATCTGCGCGTGCTGCGCTCATCCTGCGCCGACTCCCACGACGGCAATCTGCGCGTCCACCTGTCCGAAAAAGAGTTTGACGCGCTCTGCGCTCTTGCGGGATGCAAGTGAGAGCGTGGGCGCTTTGCACGGCGCTCGCCGCAGTGCTCGCGGTTTCAATCGCAGCGAGCGCACAGCGCCCGAGACAATGGTTTTGCAGCCGCAATTGCTCGACCACGATGCGCGAGTGCCGCGCCGAGCAAGCCGACTCCCGCAGCATGGGCCTCGTCGCGCCGCCGTGCATCGCGACGAGGCGAATTTACTGCACGCGCACGCTGGTCAACAGCCCCGAGGGCATACGCGAACATCGCGAAGGCTACGAACGTCGGCTCTCCTGCTACCGCACGCTGCCCGAGTGCGAGGCGTGGGTTGAAGAGGCGCTGAACCTCAATTGGCTTTACCACGAAAACAACTTGACGCCGACGCCGTTTGCCGAGGTCGGCGAGTGTCACCCGTACTGATCGCTACCGAAGGGGGTTTTGTGAAAATGACCGAAGCGCGAAGGCGGTATCTCCAAGGCCAAGCGCAGGCGGCCGACCCGCAGCCGTGGCGCTGCGCGGCGTGCGGCGTGGCCGTGCGCAAGGGCTATAACGATCCCTGCAAGTGCTTCCCGCGGGCGGGGGGGAAATGATGGCGAAGCACCGATGGTTCGTTCGTGAGGGCAAGACGCCGCAGACCTGTGTGCGGTGCCGCTTTTGCGGTGTGAAGCGCAAGTTGGTCGTGCCCCTGTTTGTGCCGCAGCATGGAAAACCGCTTCGCGAAGGGCGGCGCTTCGTTGTGTACGCCATGCCCCGCGGCAAGGTGTGGAGCACGCTTCAGCCGGAGTGCGTTGAAAGGGGGAGCCGTGAGTGAGATGAAATGCGATGCGTGCGAGACAGCGAGTGATTGGGTGCATCGTCGCTGCCACCATTCGGTTGTGCTCCAAGCGGGCACTTACGAACAGCAGCGTGACAAGGCGCGGGGCGAGGTCGAGATGCTCCGAGGGCGGCTCGCGGTCGAGCGCACCCCTAACGGTGCGGGGAAGTGGAACGCGGAGCGCGTCCTTCGAGAGAGGGCCGAACGCGAGCGCGACGAACTCAAGGCCCGCCTCGACCACGCCGAGGCCGACGCGGAGCAGGCGATCCACAACGAGGCGTTCAACGAGCGCACGAAGATCGCGGCGTGGATTAGGGCGCGGCACGCCCATGGTTCAGCGGACTGCTCGCTGTCGTTGATGGCGCTTGATGCGCTCCGCGCGATGGCCGATGAAATCGAACGCGGGGAGCACGAGCGATGATCTGGCAAAAAGACAGTCTCGCCCGAGTGGGGCTGGAAATCGAGGATTTGGAACGCGAGAACGAGAAGCTGCGACAAGCGTTGACGACTATTGAACGCAGCGGCGCTCCGGGTGCCTCGATCATGGCTTCCCGCGATGACGGGCACTCGTGCTCGTGGTGTCGCGGGAAGTGGACCCCCTGCCCCACGGCAATCGCACAAAACGCTCTCCGACGCGGGGAGTACGAGCGATGACCAAGCACCTCTGCTGGGAGCCGGACTACGAAGACGAAGATTGCGCCCTCGCGATCGACGCTCACGACGCGGAATACGCAGCGCAGATGGCGTGCGAGCGATGGGAGAAAAGGGGTCGATGGGCGGGCGATCCGATGCCAGACGGCATCGACGTTCGCGTGCGCGCAGAAGACGGATCGCTGCACGACGTGAGCGTCAGCGTCAGCTACTCGGTGGACTTCTACGCGAGCAAGACGACGCCCGTGAAAGCGGGCCGTGAGAAGGGCGGTGACGCATGAGCAACTCTCAATGGCACGAGGACCAGTCAATCGGTGAGCGCGCCCTTCGCGAGCACAAGAGGGAGCAGGAGACCCCCCACGCCGACAACGCGAAGCTGCGCGTGCGGCGCTCCGCTGGAGGTGCGCGTGGACGACGAGCGCGCGTCACTGCACGACACGGAGGAGGAGGAGTGATGAACGCTGAACGTGAAGCAGAGATCCGCGAAACGATCAGGCTGATGCGGGCGCGGCTTGCGGAGTTCAACGTGACGCAGCCTGCGACGCGCCTCTCGCTGGCGATGGCCGAGGATCTTCTGGCGGCGCTCAACGAGGCGCGCGAAGCTCTCGAAGAGCAAGAGGCAGACATGCACGCGCGTATCCGCGCCGGGTATGACCGCACCGTCGCGGACGCATGGCGCAAGAAGGTCGAAGAGGTTGAGAATGAGCGCAACGCGCGAGCGCGAGAGGTAGACAAGCTGCGCGCCGAGCGCCGCCAACTTCGACGGCGGCTGGTCGAGTGCCGACCGTGGGTGGGCGTGTGCCCGCTGGAGCCTGCGAGAATCAACGAGATGATCGCGTGCCGCGACCTTGCGAAAGACACGCTGGAAGAGGTGCCGGAATGACCACGAGGAGAAGACGGACCCCGCTTCGCGCCGAGCTTGTGGGAGCGCCGACGCCGACGCGAGAGCCGTCGCAGGAGTTTGAGCAGACGGACGAAGAGCGCGTGAAGTCCCGCGTCTACATCGCAGCGCAGCAGGGGCTTCTCGGCAAGTACAACCCCCGCGCAGCGCGGGCGTGCGTCTATGGCGCGGCGATGCTCTGCGTGGAGGTGGGCATCGAAGCCTCAAAAGCCGTGGACGCCTTCCGCGAGGAGTACGAGCGCGCGGCCAAGGCGTTCCACGGGATCGCCAAGTTCCCTGAGCGGCTGACGGCAGCGGTCGGGCTTGAACGAGCCTCGGCAGTGGATGGAGGGGGGAAGTGATCACCGTCTCCACGGCTGGGCTCGTCATCCTCGCGCTCGCGCTCGCTGCGCCAGAGGTGCTGCTGCTGCCCTTCATCCTCGTGGCGGCAGTGTTTGGGGCGCTTTGGGATATTCTGACTGGGAAAGGGGGCGACCAGAAATGAGACCCGCAGACGTTCACTGGTACGCCTCCGGCGGCGGCATCGCGCGACGTGGACCGTACACCTCGCAAATGGAAGCCTACCTCGCGATGCGCCTCACCGAGAGCGCGCAGCGCGAGCAGCGAAAAACGCACGGGACCGACAGCCCGTACCCGCACGACATCATCGTGTGGCCCGAACCCGTGCAAGTCGAAAAAGAGGAGGGAGCGCAGCCATGAGATACGGAGACCGCGGGCCGCAAGTCAAAGACATCCAGCAACGGCTGCTTTCCGCAGGCTACCCGTTGCCGAAATACGGCGCAGACGGGGTGCTCGGCACCGAAACGTGGAACGCGCTTCAGCAGTACGCCAAAGACTCGTCCCTTCTGTGGGCACCCGAAGTGCCCCCGGCAGTCGTGGAGGCACTCATGCTCGATCCGGTCAAAGTGGTTGATCTCACGGGAAAGCAAACGAATCCGCCCGCCGATTCGAGCAAATTCAAGCTCGACGCCAAGGGCAAAGTCGTGGTGCGCGACCCGAAAACCGTCAACGGGATCATGCTGCATCAAACAGGCGTCTGGTACGGGGTGTCGGCGCAACAAATCTCGGCCGCGGGCGGCGACAAGCACGCCGCTTTGCACAATCGCTCGCTCGGCGTCGCGTGCCACCTCATCGCGTTCGACGGACAAGGCGCGTCGATCGAATGCGGGCACGCCGTTCAGCCGAATCCGCTCCCGTGGTACGTCTACCAAGCCAACACCGCCAACAGCGAATCACTCGGCCTCGAAATCGAAGGCGTCTATCCCGGCCTCGTCTCGATGGGCGGGCAAGAGCCGTCCGAGCGCGTGATCAACGCGGCGCGCGATGCGGTGCGGTGCATGGTCGAGCAAGGCCGCGCCCAAGGGATGCCCATTCGCTACGTCTGGGCGCACCGTCAGTCGTCGGCCACGCGCCGGAGCGACCCCGGAGAAGCGATCTGGAAAAAGGTCGCGCTCGCCTACGCCGTGCCCGTGCTCGGCCTCGAAACCCAACCCGCGCGAACGTGGGGCGACGGCAAGCCGATCCCGGTCGAATGGCAACCCAACGGCGGCGTGGGGCCGTATTGATGGCGCACCTCCCCGAGTGTCCCGCTTGCCACAAACGCAAGCTCCTGCTTGTCGAGAGCACGCGCCGCCCTCGCAGCGGCGAGCGCCACGCGCGCTGCGCTTGCGGCGCGGACGTGTACCTTGTGCGCGAGCCTGACGGCAGCGCGTACTACGTCGCCAGCTTCCGCGCGAACCGCCCCCTGCCCGTGACTATCGTGTGCGCCGAAGAGGACGCCTGATGCCGACGCGCGACGAGATTGCGGCCCTGATGGCCGACCACAACGAAGACGCACGGCTCGCAGACGACCTCGAAGACGCTTTCATCGGCCCCGCCATCCGCTGCGGCCAGCCGACGCTCGCCTGCTACTCCTACGCAAAAGCCGTCGAAGTGCTCACGCGCCGAGACGGCCTGAGTCTCGAAGAGGCGTGCGAGCACCTCGACTTCAACGTGACAGGCGCGTGGGTTGGCCCCCACACGCCGATTTTTCTGATGGACCTGACGGACCCCTAATGCCCAAGACCGCCCGCGAACGCTACCCCTCCCAGAACCTCCCGGTGATTTTCGTGCGCGTGCCCGAGCGCACGCACAATCTCGCCTCGCGCCTCGCTCGCGCCGAAGGTTGCAGCGTCTCCCAATGGGTCGGGCGGCTCATCGAAGCACAACGCCCCTTCGCCATTTCCGCAGGCCACGCGCAGATGGTCCTCCACGACGACGGCCCCCTGTGAGCGCACGCCGCCGCGCCCTGCCCGCCAAATCCGAACGCGCCTTGCTCGTTCGCCTCACCCATGAAGAGCACGCTCGATTTCGAGCCGCCTCGCTCGCCGCAAAGCGCAGCCTCGCAGACGTCGCCCGCGAAGCGTGGGAGCAGCTTGCCCGCGAACAGCCTGCCCAGAAAATAAATACTTGACTCTAGCGACGCGATAGCTATATTGGGCGTCAGGAGGCTGAGAAAATGGGAAGAATCGAGATGGTGCTGACGATGTTCCGTCATCGGCTGGCCGAGGCCGAGCGGCTGGCCGACGAGTCCGAGCGTGCGGCGCAGTCGGGGTCGCCCGAGGTGCGCGAGACGGCGATGCTGGCGACCGCGTTTTTTCGCGGGGTCGCGAGTGCGTACCAGCGCGAGATCGGGGGGATCGAGGACGCGATCGAGTACCGCCGCGAGATCGGGGGGCAGGACGCGCCGCGCGAGCAAAAGCTGGAGCAAAAGCTGGAGCAGGGGCGAGACTGGAACTGATCTCGCGCTCGAAGGGACGTTAGCTCAGAGGTAGAGCAGCGGATTTTTAGCCCGTCGGTCGCAGGTTCGATTCCTGCACGTCCCACCTATGAAAATCAAGAGATTGCGCAAAGGCGACCGTATCGCGGCGTTCGTCGCCGTCCGCGATGCGTTCGGGGACGAAGTTGATCCGCTCTCGCTGCGGCTGGAGTGGTTGACGGTGAGCGAGGTGTACCCGAGCGCCATCGACACCGAGCACGACCGCTATGAGATGGAACACGCCGACGGAACCGTGACCGAGTACGAAACGAAGTACCTCGTCACCGACATCGACGCCGTCGAGCGACGGCTGCAAGCGATCGTCGCGCAGTTGCGAAAAAAGACGAAACGCAAGTGATTTTTCTTGCCGGGAGCATGGATGTTCTACATAGTGCTTGCCCCGACTGTCCTCGTAGCCTAGTGGATCAGGCAGCGGCCTTCTAAGCCGCGCTACGCAGGTTCGATTCCTGCCGGGGACGCCAGATGAAACGCCTTTCGAGCGGGGAGCGCGAATTTACGACCATCGAGGCCGCGAAGGTGCTGGGCGTCTGCATACGCACCGTGCGCCGACACATCCTGCGCGGCGAGTTGCGCGGGCGGATGGTCGGGCGCTACTGGCGCATCCCCGAAAGTGCCTTGGCCGAGTGGAAGGAATCCGAACCGAATGATGCTCTCTCAGATCGTGAAAAAGCAGGCTGAGATGATCGCTGCGCGCAAAGCGGCCGAGGCCGAGCGCGGGCGCAAGCCTGCTGCGCGCCCTTCTGCCCGAGCGGCACCCCGTCCTGTGGCGGCACCCCGTCCTGTGGCGGCGGTGGTGGCGGCGGTGGTGGCGGCGGCGAAGCCGAAGCCCGTGCCGCTTGCGGCGCGTCCCGAGGCGGCGGCAAGGCCGAAGCCCGTGCCGAAGGTCGAGGGCGTGGGCGCGATCACGCTCGCGGTGCGGGTGGATGCGGCGACGGTCGCGCGCATGGAACGGCTCATCGCGAAAGCGCCAAAGCAGAGCAAAAAGGGCATCGCGCGCGAGGCGTTGCGGCGGTTTCTCGCGAAGTACGTTTTGCGGGCGGGCCAGCGATCGCTGCTGGTCGTGCCGCGCCCTGCGAAAGAGGAAGGCGGCGTGACCATCGGGATTCAGGTGAACGCCGAGACGCACCGGGATCTTCTGCGCTGGTGCGAGCTTTCCGGCTTCACCAAGCGCCAAGTGCTGCTCGCGGCGCTGCGCGATCTGCTCTTCCCCGACCTGTGATCGGGGAGCCAACGAAAGGGGACGAACATGGCAAACCGTATCACCTCGATTGGTGACGTGATTGATCTGCTCGACAGCAAGCAAGTGGGCTTTTCCGTAGACGAGTCGGCGGCGCTGATGACGTACCTCATGCGCGTCGGCGAGCGTCTGGAGGTGCTCGATGACCGCGACGAGGCGCAGGTGCTCCTCGCGATGCGGGACGGGCTGGTCGAGGCGCGGCGCGAGCTTGTGACCGTATCGGGCTGCGAGCCTGTGGCGGAGCTTATCGACGCGCTACTGGAGGGCGCGGGCAACGTGCGCGTTGTCGGCGCGGCGCAGGAGATCCGCCGCGCATACGGGAGGCCGACGTGACGCCGAAAGAGATTTCGCAGTGCATGGATCGGCTGTTCGCAAAGGCCGAAAGCTGCCCCAACGGCTTTGACATCCTGAGCGAGTGCGTCGCGCTCGCAGAGATGCTGATCGATAAAAACGTCGCGTATGGCGACTCCGCGCTCTCGCCCGTGACCGTGTTCGCGCACGGACTCGACCCGGAAGCACAAATCCTCGTGCGCCTCGATGACAAACTCTCGCGCCTCGCGCGAGGGCAGGCAGCGGGCGAAGACGTGATCAAGGATCTTCTCGGCTACCTGATCCTTTTGCGCCTCGCCCGTCAAAAAAATCAGCGACAGACTTGACCTTATAAACGCTCGTGCTACATTGTCTGCATGGGCGATCGGGGATCGTCTAACGGTAGGACGGCGGCCTTTGGAGCCGTGAATGGGGGTTCGATTCCCTCTCCCCGAACCACGCTCGAAAACCAGAAAAGGGGCAGCATGGACGACAAGGGAGGCGAGGACATGGCAAAGCAGGCGATCGAGGGCACGAGGCTCAACGCTTTCGGGCTGGACCCGGACGAGGTGGTCATCGTCGGGCTGGACGATGGCGAAGGTGCAGACCATCCGCTCTTCGATGAGCGTGTGGCGTTGCCGCTCGATGAGGCGCTCGTCCGCAACATCATGGTTTTCGGCGTGATCGAGCCGATCGTGGTGCGCAAAAACGGCACCTTTGTCGAGGTCGTGGACGGTCGCCAGCGTGTCCGCGCTGCGCGCGAGGCCAACGCGCGACTGCGCGAGCAGGGGGCCGAGACGCTGGCGGTTCCGGCCATCGTGAAGCGCGGCGACAACGGGCAGATCATGGGCGTCATGCTCAGTACCTTCCTGCGGCAAGACGACGCACCGATCGCCAAGGCGCAGAAGGTCGTGCGGTATCTCGACACGGGAAAGAGCGAGGCCGAGGCCGCGCTCGTCTACGGTGTTTCGACGCAGACGATCCGCAACTGGATGGGCCTTTTGGAGCTTGCGCCGCGGGTGCAGGCGGCGGTCACGTCGGGGCAGATCGGGGCTGCGGCGGCGCTCGAACTGCGGGATCTCCCGCACCGCGAGCAGGAGTCCAAGGTCGATGCGATCGTGGCAAACGGTGCCGCAGCGTCGGCGGGCGAAATGCGCCGCCAGCGCAAGGCCCGCGCCGCCAAGCCCGAGGCCGAAAACGACGGCGAGCGAGCCAAGGTCGTCTCGCGGATCGTTCTGCGCAAGGTCGCCGAGAGCGAGAAGTTCGACGGGCTGCCCGACGAGGCGCGGGCGCTGCTCTTGTGGATTCTCGGCGAGACGGGGCAGGCGCGGCGCGTCAAGGGGCTGTCCGGCATCCTCCGCGCGATCGGCGCGGCACCGAACGGCAGCGGCACGAGCGACGCGGAGTGAGCCTCCACTGACACAAGGACCGGGAAGTGGGCCGATAGCGGGCCGCTTCCCGGTCTTCCAAGGCTTCCAATGCTGGATGACGACACCGCTTTTCTTCTACTCGTTCCGCCTCTCCTCGCCGCCATTTCGGGGGCGGGGGCAGCGGCATTGGTACATTTTCTGACGTCCTCTCCGCTCGCGGGGGTCGCGATGTTTGCAGCGGGCGTCGTGGTTGGCTGGCGCACGGGGCGCAAGATTCTGGAGAGAGCATGAAAAAGAAAATCGAAACACAGCAGTCTGAATCCACGCCCGCGCCCGAGTCCGCGCCCGTGGCGGCCGAAACGGACGAGAGTGCCGGGAGCGCAGTGAGCGTCGAGGCTCTGGTCGCGTCGCTGGGGGAGCTTGGCGAACACGATCTCGCCGAGGCGGTCGAAGTGGCGTCGCAGGGGCTTTCGCACGCGCGCACGGTGGCGCTCGCGACCTTTGGCGCGGCGACGCTTGCCGCGCACCCGACGCTTGTGCTGGAGGTGTACGACCGGATCAGTGATCTGCTCGCAGACCGCGAGGAAGATCGATGACCAAGCGCGACATCGCCCGTCGGACCCCTGAGCAGATCGCGGCAGGCAGGGCGCTTTGGCGGAAAACCGAAAAAATCGGCCGTGTCACGAGCCAGTCGGCCGACTACGAAGCGAACGCGCCGAAAACGTGGATTCGCTACGTCAATCCGAAGGGTGAGGAACGGTGCGTCATCGAGTGCGAGCTTTACCAAGTGCCGCGCACGAGCGGCGCTGTCGAAATGGTCGGCATGGTCGTCGGGATGTGCCCTTCGTGCGGTGAGAGTTTCATCGCGCGCGAGGACAACAAATCGCTTTCGCTCGGGTACATCGACTACCAGCGTGCGCCGAAGTGGCTGCGCACGCATTGGGATTTTCGCTGTCGGCAGCTTGGTAAGCCGCCGATGGACAGTGACAGAATCCCGCTGATCTCTTCGCCGGAACGGTGGGCGTGCGACTACTGCAAAGGCTGGTGCGTCAAGGTGACGGAGAACGTCGCCGCGGACGATCACAAGGGTAATCTCACGCAGCTTATCGTCCCGATGGGTATCCCGACGATCGGGGGCGGGAGCACGGGCGGGGGCGGGAGCACGGGCGGGGGCGGGAGCGCGGGCGGCTCGACGGAAATCTGAGGGGTGTCGAAAAAACGACCCGCCGTAAAATAATACTTGACGCACGCGACACTCGTGGTATATTGTCCCTTGTGAGCGGCGCAAAGGGTGCGACGCTCACAAGGGAGGCTCGCATGACGGCTTCGGTGGGCGCGACCATTGTCGCGCGGTTGGACAGGAAGATCGCGGTCTACGACCGCATGGACAAGGC
>Ga0315284_10009078_pt1 | contig 14194 bp, 10 predicted proteins | sample YL17G09_16_MG_FD_203696 | JGI IMG/M metagenome (GOLD analysis project Ga0315284, IMG submission 203696) | Sediment microbial communities from Yellowstone Lake, YNP, Wyoming, USA - YL17G09_16 | ecosystem: Environmental > Aquatic > Freshwater > Lake > Sediment | place: USA: Wyoming | collected... | reverse complement strand
ACGTCCGCGTACCTCGCGAGCTCCTCGACAAGGCGCTGATCGAAGGTCCGTATCATGATGCCGTCGACGTACCGCGAAAGCACCTTCGCGACATCCCTCGGCGCCTCGCGACTTCCGATCTTTACCCCTGCATCCGTGATAAAGAGACTCGTCCCGCCGAGCTGACGAATCGCGACCTCGAAGCTGAGACGCGTGCGCAAGCTCGGCTTGTGGAAGATGCACGCGAGCACGCGTCCGGGATGGCTGTGGCGGAGGCGAAACGCTCTCGCAAGCGGTTTCTGCTCGGCGCAGAGCTTCAGGATCGTATCGAGCTCTTCCCGCGAGAAATCACGAATGGAGAGGAAATCCTTCTTGCTCAGCTTCATACACGCTCCTTCTTACAGAATGTATCTGGCCAGATCTTCGTCGTAAACGATCGCGTCCAGCTTCCTGTGCACCACCTCTTCGGTGATGGAAATGCGCTTCAGTGTATCGCTAGGCAGCTCGAAGAGATAGTCCTCGAGCAGCGTCGTGAGCACGGTGTGGAGCCTCCGGGCTCCGATGTTCTCCATTTTCTCGTTGACGAGAAACGCGACACGGGCTATCTCCCGAATCGCGCCTTTCGTGAAGGTGACCGTGCAGCTCTCAGCCTCAATGATCGCCGTGTACTGTTTGATGAGCGCGTTCTTCGGCTCAAGCAGGATCCGCTCGAAGTCACCGGCGGTGAGCGCCTTAAACTCGACCCTGATCGGAAAGCGCCCCTGGAGCTCGGGGATCAGATCGGACGGTTTCGTCATGTGAAAGGCGCCCGCGGCAATGAAGAGCATGTGGTCGGTCTTTACGACGCCGTATTTCGTCGTGACGTTCGACCCTTCGACAATCGGAAGGATATCGCGTTGCACGCCCTCACGCGACACGTCGGGGCCGTGCGCCGATCCCCGGCTCGCGATCTTGTCGATCTCGTCGATGAATATGATCCCCGTTTCCTCCGCCGACCTGACCGCGCGGGCGATGACCTTGTCCATGTCGACGAGGCGCTCCTTCTCCTCCTGGGTGAGAATCCTTTGTGCCTCTTCCACCGTCACCGTGCGCCCCTTCGTGCGTCGCGGGAGCATGCTCTCGAGCGCGTCGGGGAACTTGACCCCCATCTCCTCGAGACCGGCGTTCGAGAAAACCTCGATGAGGGGACGTGCGCGGTCCTGCACTTCGATCGTGACCTCCCGCGCATCGAGAGAGCCGCCTTCGAGCTTCGCCTTGAGTTTCTCTCGTGTCCGCCGCCGCCGCTCTTCGAGATCATCGTCCCCAGCGCTCTCGCGAGCGCCGGATGCCGGCAGCAGGAGATCGACGAGGCGGTTCATCGCATGCTCGCGTGAGAGCCCCTCCACTTCCGTGAAGGAACGCTCCTTTTCCATCGTTATCGCAAGGTCGACGAGATCCCGCACCATCGAATCCACGTCTCGGCCGACGTAGCCGATCTCGGTGAACTTCGAGGCCTCAACCTTGACAAAAGGCGCCTGCGCGAGACGCGCGAGCCGGCGGGCGACCTCCGTTTTCCCGACGCCGGTGGGCCCGATCATGATGATATTCGCGGGGCTGATCTCGTCCCGGATCGATTCGTCGACGCGTCTGCGGCGCCAGCGATTCCGGAGCGCGATGGCGACCGACTTTTTCGCCTCAGCCTGTCCGATTATATACCTGTCGAGCTCTTCGACTATCTGCTTCGGGGTCAGCTCATCCATTGCCTCAGATAACCTCGATCGTGATCTCGCTGTTCGTATAAATGCAAATACCGGAGGCTATTTCAAGTGATTTGCGGACAATCGCTTGTGCATCGAGCTTCGAGTTATTTATAAGGGCTCGAGCCGCCGCCAATGCGTACGGGCCGCCGGAGCCGATCGCGAGAACGCCGTCGTCAGGCTCAACGACGTCGCCGCTTCCGCTTATGACGAGGGAGTGCTCCCGGTCCATGACCGCGAGAAGCGCTTCGAGGTGCCGCAGCACCTTATCGCTCCGCCAGTCCTTTGCAAGCTCGACGGCCGCTCTCATGAGGTTGCCGTTGCATTCGTCGAGCTTCTGCTCGAACTTCGTGAAAAGGGTTATCGCATCCGCCGTGCTTCCCGCGAATCCCGCGAGGATCGTATTGCCGCGGAGCACGCGCACCTTCTTCGCGCCGTGCTTGACGATCGTCTGTCCGAAGGTGACCTGTCCGTCACCCCCCATGGCGACGTCGCTTCCGACGCGAAGCCCCAGTATCGTCGTTCCTTCGAACATGCAGCGCCTCCCTGAGTTATCCCGTCGGAACGCCGGAAACAATGCCCCTTATGAAAAAAGTAATGCCTCGCCGGTATTTGTACAAGAATTCCTTTGCGGGACCCCCGCGAGCACAATACCCCCGATGCCCTTCCGCTCGGATCTCACGCTCGGGGATGGGCTTTTTCGTATACCTCCCGCAGCCGCTCCGCCGTCACGTGCGTGTAGATTTGAGTCGTCGAAAGGCTCGCATGTCCGAGAAGCTCCTGAACGGCTCTCAGATCCGCCCCGGCATCGAGGAGGTGCGTCGCGAAGGTGTGTCTCAGAACGTGAGGGCTCATCCGCGAAAGGGACGCGGCATGCGAGAGATACTTGAAGACGATTCGCTGGACCGTCCGCCTGCTGACAGGCTTCTTTCCTCTTCCCGCGATAAGCGGATCCGCGAGAGCTTCTCCGAAAAAGCGGAAGAAGCTTTCCCGCGAGCTCCAGATTGATTCAGGAGCGCCGAACCTGTCCTGAATATAGAGCTTCAGATACTCCGCCGCCTTTCCGCCGAGCGGAAGCATGCGCTCCTTGCTCCGCTTGCCGAGCACCGTGATGGTACCCTTCGCAATATCGCATCGCTCGATCCTGCACCCGACGAGCTCGGATAGCCGCATGCCGGTGCCGTAGAGAAGCTCGAGAACCGCGCGATCGCGCAATCCCCGCTTTGTGTCCAGGGGAGGTAGATTCATCATGCGTTCCATCGCCGCGACACCCGCGAACACGGGCAGATCCCTGCCGGGGCTCGGCGCCGACACACCCGCAGTCGGATCCTCCGCGCAGAATCCTCGCGCCGTGCAATACGCAAAGAAGCTCTTGAGGGAAGCAATTTTGCGGGCGATGCTCCGCTTCGAATAGCCGCGACGGGACAGGCTGCCGAGGAATGAACGCACAGCGAGGTTGCCGGCATCCGGAAAACCCGGTTCACGGGACAGCTCGCTCCTCAGGAATTCGACGAATTGAACGACGTCTCCCCCGTAAGCGCGAACCGTCGCTTCCGATGCCCGCTTCTCGAGACCGAGATGGATAAAATAATCTTTGAGCGCTCGAACGATCACGCCGGAACCATACCATACGCCGCGCTGGCACGGCAAGCGCACATCACCATCTACTTGATCTCGGACGTGCAGTTCGGACACCGCACCGCCTTGATCGGAATCGCCGAGAAGCAGAACGTGCACTCCTTCGTCGTCGGCGCGGCCGCCGGCGCCGCCTCCTCCTTCTTCAGCCTATTGATCTGGCGGATGAGCAGGAACACGGCGAACGCGACGATCAGGAAACTGATGATCGTGTTGAGGAACATGCCGTAGTTGATCGAGACCGCCCCGGCGGCCTGGACCTGGGCAAGCGAGGTGTACGGTCCCGGCGTCGTCCCCTGCTTCAGGACCAAGAACAGGTTCGAGAAATCGACGTTGCCGAGGAGCATACCGATCGGCGGCATGATGACGTCTTTGACGAGTGATTGCACGATCGATCCGAACGCGGCGCCGATGATGATGCCGACCGCCATGTCGATCACATTCCCCCGCATGGCGAAAGCCTTGAACTCCTTGAACATGCGTTCACCTCCATGAATGGAAATACCGCGGACACAATCGCTACATCAGCTTGTAGGTAATGCCGAGCGACAGGGACTCCTTGAACCGTCCCGCCAGGTCCACCTCCTTGTCATAGAGGAATTGCACGTAGAGATTAACCATGAGATATTTGGTGATGTTCGCCGTGAACAGGGTCTCCCAGTTGACGTCGGGGGCTTTCCAGTAATCCATATTGTACCGGCCCTCGAGCTTTTTCGATTCGGAATAGTAGAACGCCTCGTAGACGGACAACCTGCTCGCGATCGTCATCGTGGTATCCGCGAGCGGCGTTTTAAAATCGCTCACGAAAAGAATACCCGCGTCGCTCGTCGTCTTCGTTTGCTTCGTCCCGTTCGCTTCATCGAATATATCTCGATCGAGGTACTGACGGACGGCGCCGCCGAATCGCGCAGTCCACTCGCGCTTCTCGAATTTCGTAAACACCTTCGCGATGCCGAAGCTCTCGGTGAAGAGCACGGGATTGACGAAGCGTTCGTTCGCGCGTTCCCTCTGATCGATGAACTCGCTCTCGATCCTGCCCGAGGCGTACGGATCCACGATGCGCCCAAAGGTGAAACGGAACACCGTTTCGAAGTCGATCCGGTCGGTTGACTTGAACGGCTTCTCCCAGACCTTCGTATCCCTGTTCTGGTTGTGCGTTTGCCCGAAAAACAGCTTCAGGGTATTCTTGGTATTGACTTTCGGGTTCAATTCACGCTCGAAGAGCGAGTTCGAATTGAACACCCACGAGAGCGACCCGACCTCTCCCCCGCTCCAGTTGTCGCTGTATGCGTTCTGAGTCATGGTGAGATTCGCATCGATCGATTTTTGCCAGGGACCGGCATGGACCCCCGTGCTCGACGCGAATAACATCATCGCCGCGATGCAGATGAAACGTCTCATGACTGCTCCTTTGCTGTTTCGGATCCGGCGCTAGCTCTCCCGTGTTTCAGTAAAACAGCGCATTCATGATAACGCGCCCCGATGCCGAAAATTCGATCCCCTCGAGTTCAAGAAGCGTTCGCTTCATCGCGGAACCCCCGCGATATCCCCCGGGATCACCGGTTTCCCTGATCGCCCGGTGGCAGGGAATGACGAGGGGATAGGGATTGGCGCCGAGAGCGCTCCCGGCGGCCCGCGCCGCCCCGGGATGTCCGATGTGTCGGGCTATCCTTCCATACGTGCTCACCCTCCCGCGGGGAATACCGAATTCCGCCAACAACACCCTCCGCTGAAACCGCGGGCAGCGATCGAGATCGAAACGCGCGAGGTCAAAGGTGACGGCATGCCCCGAACAGAGCTCGCGTATGCGGGCCGCGAGATCATCGACCGCCGGGCACGATCGCCGCCTCGCCCCGGAGTCATGCGCTTCGAGAAATTCGCTCATCGAGCTTCGTTCGGATGGAAGGAAGATTCGATGGATCCTCGGACCGCCACCGCCGTCATACCAGACGATCCCGACGTCTCCAAAGCGCGAAGAAACAAACGTGTAGTATGAAGGATCCTTTTCCATCGAGGAATGTCCGTTGCGCTCGGGTGCAGCCGATGAACGGCGCTTCTTCATGGCGAGATCACCGTGCCGAGGCATCCTCGTATCGGCCGCCGAGATACTTCGCGAGAAATTTCTCGGTTGCATCCCAGAACTTCAGACGATTTTGAATCTTCTGGATTCCGCTCCCCTCGTCCGGGAAAAAGAGATATTCGCACGGTACACCGTTCGCCTCGAGCGCGGCCACGATCCGCTCGGCATCGGCAGTAGGAACGTAGCGATCCTTGCCTCCCTGCATGATGAGCAGCGGAGCCCGTATTCGCTCCGCCATGAAAAGCGGGGAGCGCGACTTCAAGAAATCGGCTTCGGTCCGGGGATCTCCGATACGCCTGAACAGCGTCGGACTGGCCGGCCCCCAACCCGGAGCCAGCGCGTTGACCCAGCCGAGCAGGTCGCCCGGACCGGAGATGTCGATGGCGCAGCAGAAGAGATCCGGTGTCGTCGTCAACGCGACGAGGGCCGCGTAGCCGCCGTAGGATGCGCCGAATATAGCCAGCTTTTTTGGATTTGCGATTCCGCGGTCGATCACCCATTTCACGGCGTCCACGATGTCATTCTGCATCTTTCCGCCGAATTCCTTGTTTCCCGCATTCAGGAAATCCTTCCCGTACCCCCGGGAACCGCGGAAATTGACCTGGAGGCACGCGTACCCTCTGTTGGCGAGCCACTGCACTTCGGGACTGTATCCCCAATAGTCGCGAGTCCATGGGCTGCCCCGAACCAGCACGACGAGCGGAAGGTTGCGGTGTTTCTTGCCCGGCGGATAGGTAAGGTAGCCATGGATGACAAGGCCGTCCCTCGCTTTGAACGAAACGGGCTCCATGCGCGCGAGCGTGTAACTGGCAAGTCCCGGTATCTCATCGAAGAGAAAGGTCCCCTGCCTCGTTTTCCGGTCGTAGAGATAGTACGGCACGGGGCCGTCATCCTTGTTGAAGCTCACGACCCACGTCGAATCGGATGCATCCGTGCTCTCGAATTTGAAATCCCCCCGATCCAGCTTCGCGACGTTCTCGAAATCGAGCCGCAGCGAATCGTCGAGAATGGTCCATTCGGTGTGTTCGCGTGCAAAGGCGACGGCTTGCATCCGGTAGGTATCGATCTGAAGGAACGCCGAGATGATCTCGTATCGCGGATCCTCGGCAATAACCTCCACGGAGCTGTCGGCAACCGCTATCCTGACGAGCCGCCCCGTGTTGTATCCGCGTGCATCGAGGCACAAGATGCCGTTTCCATCGCCCGTGAAGCGCAGGACGCCGCTCGAGGCGATATCCTCATGATTCCACGAAGCCACGCGAACCCATGGAGCCTTTTCGTTTGCCCGCACGAGAAGGTCGTATCCCCCCTCCAGCCGGAATGCCAGAGCGCCCCGGATCACGAAGTCGGGATCGGCAAACCATCTGTGTACGTTGCCCGGATTCCCGGCAAGCATCGTGAGGCCTCCCGTCTCGAGGTCGAGCCGGTACCCGTCCGTTGCCGCCCGGTTTTCCTTGTTCATCGAAAGAATAAGCTCGTGCGGAAATCTCCTGCTGTAATCGACAATCGAGACCGAAATGCTGTCGAACGGCGTGAAATCCCTCATTTCCCCCGTATCGACATTGACTCCGTAAAGCCGCCAGTTGCCGTTCCCCCTGATATCCTGCGTGAACATGATGTGTTTGTTGTCGTACGCCCAGAAATGTTTCTTTATCCCGCGGTCGGTGTCCCGCGTAACGGCACGGTCGTCATTCTGACCGATCGTTCTTACCCAGATATTGAGGACTCCGTTGTACGGCGCGAGGTACGAGAGCTTCTTTGCATCGGGGGATATGCCCGGCGACGCTTGCCCCGTATTGCCGAAGAGAACCTTCGTCGGTATGAGCTCCGGTTCGCGTTGGGAGCATGAGGATGAGCACGCGACGATCGCGATGCACGCGATGAGATTCAAGAATGTAATCGTCGGATCCGAATGCTTCAAACCGGAAGCTCCTTCCCATTCAGCGACAACGACTGGTGATGATCCCCTTGCACTTTAGCGGGATGCCGCGAGGGCGTCAAGCACTACCTATTACATGCACTTGCGAGAGAAACGTTCCAAGTTCTCCGAGGGAACGCTCCGCATACAGCCTCTTTCGCTCCGCGCGGCGCGCGGTAACGGCGGGGAGAATGCCGAAATTGACGTTCATCGGCTGAAAGGGGTTCGTGCCCTCCACGCAGTGCCGCTGGAGCGATCCGAGAAGTGTTTCCCGCGGGAAGAGCGGCGCCGCCTTACCCTTGAGGTAATGGATTACGCAGCAAGCGACGATAATGCCGTGCGCGATCGATTCCATGTATCCCTCGACGCCGGCGATCTGTCCGGCGAAAAAGAGCCCCGGCCGTGTCCGGGACATCTGCATCTCGTCGAGGAGCCGCGGGGAATCGAGGAAGGTGTTCCGGTGCACGGAGCCCCAACGAAGGATTTCGGGGGCACGGAAGCCGGGTACGACGCGGAAGAGCTCTTCCTGCGCGGCGCGAGTCAGCCTCGTCTGAAACCCGACGAGGCCGAAAAGCTCGCCGTCACGCGTCTCCTGGCGAAGCTGGACGACCGCGTGCGGCTCCCGCCCCGTTCGCGGATCGGTCAGCCCTTTTGGTTTGAGCGGTCCGAACCGGAGCGCGTCATCCCCGCGCGCGGCGATCACCTCGACGGGAAGACAGCTCTCGAAACAGCGCGTCTCCTCGAAGCCGTGCTTCTGCGACTTCGGTGCGCTACGCAGGAAATCGATGAGCCTCCCGTATTGCGCGGCGTTCAACGGAATATTCCAGTAATCCTCTCCCCCTTTCCCGTAGCGAGAGGCCTTGAACGCATAGTCGGGATCGATCGAGTCGGCGCTGACCGACGGCGATATCGCATCGTAGAAAAAGAGATGCTCCGCCGAGAAATGGTCGCTGATCGCCCGCGAGAGCCCTTCCGAGGTGAGCGGCCCGGTGGCGATCACGGCGCACGACGGAAAATCGAGATCCGTCTGTTCGCGGCGCTCGAGGCGGATCGCCGGATTGCTCTCGATGCGTGTCGTGACCGCCCGGGAAAAGAGCGTGCGATCGACGGCAAGCGCGTGCCCTGCCGGCACGCGGCACTCCTGCGCCGCTTCGAGGAGTTGGCAGCGGAGCATGCGGAGCTCCCGCTTGAGCAGCCCCGATGCCGTTTCAGGGTCATCCGATTTGAGTGAATTGCTGCATACGAGCTCGGCGAGATCCGGGGTCCTATGCGCCGAGGTCGACGTTGCGGGACGCATTTCGACGAGCGTTACCCGGACGCCGCGCGAGGCGAGCTGCAGTGCGAGCTCCGAACCGGCGAGCCCCCCTCCAATAACGGTGACCTCCCGCATCAGGGAGTGACCTCGTGCCGGCACGACGGACACCTGAGGTAACGACCCTTTTTCGCGCTGTCCTTCTCCACGAGATACGCCTTCGAACAGCCCGGGCAGAGCTGCCCCGTCGGCTTGTCCCAGCTCGCGAACGTGCATTTCGGATATTTGCTGCAGCCGTAGAACAGTCTGCCGCGGCGCGTTTTCTTTTCGACGATTTGCCCGCCGCAGCCCTCGAGCGCACAGGCGATACCGAGGGTCACCGCTTCAGTATACTTGCACGCGGGGTATTTGCTGCACGCGATGAAGCGGCCGAACCGCCCCTTGCGGAATACGAGCTGCCCCCCGCACTGCGGACATGCCCGGTCAATAGCTTCATCCGGCTCGATCGGCCGGGTGTAGCGGCACTCGGGAAAGCCGGGGCACGCGAGGAACTGCCCGTTTTTGCCCCATTTCTTGACAAGCTTCTTGCCGCAGTTCGCGCATACCTCTTCCGATTCTTCCTGAAGCTGCTTCTTGAGCTCCGTGCGCTTGTGCTTGATCCCCTCGAGATCGACCGTGAGAGGTTCATAGAAGAGTTTCACGACGGCGCGCCAGTCATCTTTCCCCTCTTCCACCTTATCGAGCTCCGCCTCCATGCGCGCGGTGAAATCGATCTCGAAGATGTCCCTGAAGAGCCCTTCGAGGGTTTTCCATACCTTTTCGCCGAGCTCGGTCGGGTAGAGCGTGGCCGCCTTCTTGCTGACGTAATCGCGGGCCTGGATGACGCCGAGAATCGTCGCGTAGGTGCTCGGCCTGCCGATCCCCTTGTCCTCGAGCTCCTTGATGAGCGATGCTTCCGTGTAGCGCGGCGGCGGCTCGGTGAAATGCTGCGCCGCATCAAGATTCCGTATCGAGAGGGACATTCCCGAGGCGGTATCGGGGAGCCATTCATCCTGCTCCGCTTTCTGATCCTGCATGATCGCCAGAAATCCCGGTTTCACGAGCATCCTGCCGCTCGCGCGCAGCAGATACCGCTCGCCCGCCTTGATATCCACTTCCCGCACCCGGTAGACCGCTGGAGCAGCCAGCGAAGCGAGAAAGCGCTGCCAGATGAGCCGGTAAAGCGAAAGCTGGTCCTTGCCGAGGTGCTGTTTCACCGAATCGGGTGTCCTGGAGCAATCGGTCGGGCGTATCGCCTCGTGCGCATCCTGCGCCATCTTTGCTTTCTTGAAGGTTTTCTTGCCGCTCGCGGGCATTTCGTCGCCGTACGCCTCCCGCAGGTAGGCCGTTCCCTGCCGATAGGCTTCGTCGCTCACCCGCGTTGAGTCCGTTCGCATGTAGCTGATGAGCCCGACGGCGCCTTCGGGGCCGAGTTCGACACCTTCATAGAGCTGCTGCGCGATGAGCATCGTCTTCTTCGCCGAGAAACCGAGTCTTCCCGCGGCCTCGCGCTGCAGAGTGCTCGTGATGAAGGGAGGCTGCGGATTGCGGAGCTTCTCCCGGTCGCTCACCTCGCTGACGGTGAGCGTCTCCCCCCTGACCGCGGCGACGATGCCGTCCGCGGTGTCCTTGTTCGGGATTTCCGGCTTACGAGCGTCGATCTTGAAAAGCTTCGCGGGAAACTCTTTCCCCTCTTCCGTCGCGAGCGTACCCTCGATCGTCCAGTATTCAATGGCGACGAAACGGCGAATATCTTCCTCGCGCTCGCAGACGAGCCGAAGGCCGACGCTCTGTACGCGCCCGGCGCTCAGGCCGCGATAGAATATTCTCCAGAGAACGGGGCTGATGAGATAGCCGACGAGCCGGTCGAGGATGCGGCGTGCCTGCTGTGCGTTCACCTTGTCCAGATCGATGTCGCGGGGGCTCGCGACCGCCTCTTCGAGCGCGTGCTTCGTGATCTCGTTGAAGATGATGCGCTTGATGGGGAGCTTCGATTTATCGAGCACCTCCTTGAGATGCCACGCGATCGCTTCCCCCTCGCGGTCCATATCGGTCGCGAGGTATATCGCGGAGCTCTTCGACGCCTCGCGCCGGAGTTCCGCCATGACCTTCGTCTTGCCCTTGACCGCAACGTAGTGCGGCTTGAAACCGTTTTCGATGTCAATGCCGAGCTCGCGCTCCGGCAGATCCCGGATGTGCCCGACGGATGCCTTCACGGTGTAGCCCGTGCCGAGGTATTTCTTGATCGTGCGAGCCTTGGCGGGGGACTCCACGACGACGAGAACCTGATCCAACGGGTGCTCCTTCTTCAATGCACGTGCCCATCGCGCCGTGCGACGTCCGGCGCCGCATCCTCCGGCAAATCGGAAACGAACCGGGAGGCGAGGTCCCGCACCTCCTCGAGCGAAATCGGCGGCGTGAATTCGAACGCGGAGTTATCGATGATCGCACCGAGCTGCAGTTCGGTAATCCAGCCGAGGCGATGGAGATTGAGAAGGTATCCCTGGGCGGGTATCGAGAGCATGTGTTTCTCGAACTCGCTCAGCACCCGGCTCCCCTTGCGCGAATCGCCTGCGGTGGTCCGATCGGCTACGTCGGAGCCGAAATCCAGCATGCGGAACGCCTGTCTGATCTCGAAACGGGAGTATCCCATGCTCTCTAGCTCCTCCTGCACGAGAGAAGAATCTCTGAGATCCCCGGGTTCGAGATCCATGATGTAATCGATAATGTCTTTTATTCTCTCGCTCATCGCCGATCTCCCGGCCCGGTTTCAGGGGCCTTTCCGGAAAGCATGCCAGTATAATTGCTATCCCGCTCCCTTTCCGCAACATTTTTTATACTTCTTGCCGCTTCCGCACGGACACGGATCGTTTCGCCCGGCCCGCGGGGCGGAGCGGACCGGCTGCGCCTTCGGCGCGGCGATATCCCCCGGCGCTCCCTGCGGCGGGCTCGGGGGAGGAGCTCCCTTCGCCCCCTGGGCACCTCCCGCCGCAACGTACGCGTTGGCGACTTGATGTACGGCGACGCCGGAGTCGGGTCTCCTGCGGGCGCGCCCATCCTGCTCGCTATCGAACCGGGCGTGAAAGAGCGCCCAGAGAATCGAACGATCGATATCCTCGACCATGGCGCTGAACATCAGAAACGCTTCCTGCTTGTATTCGATTAGGGGATCCTTCTGCGCGTAGGAGCGCAGGTTTATCCCCTCGCGCAGGTAATCGAGCTCGTAGAGATGGTCCATCCACTTTTCGTCGATGCTCTGCAACATAATGTAGCTCATGAACTTCTGCTTGATCTCGGCGGGAATCATTGATTTGCGAAGCTCGAACGCCTCGATCACCCTCGCACGAAAATGGTCGTAGAGGAGCTTCAGATCGGCCGAACGATCCTTGAAGATGTCGGAAAAATCGAACGGGGCGAGAAAAACGTTCTCGAGCTCGCTCGCGGCCGCATCGAGATCCCACTCGTCCGGTTGCACGTTCTCGGGGGCATACTTGTCGAGGACCGCCCCGACCGTATTATCGATGAGCTGCGCAACCGTCTCATCGAGGTTCTCGCTCTTTAGAATCTGGTTCCGCCGGCCGTAGATCACCGCGCGCTGTTTGTTCATAACGTCGTCGTATTCAATGAGGTGCTTGCGGATGCCGAAGTTGTACATCTCGACCCGCTTCTGGGCGTTTTCGATCGCCCGCGTGATGAAACGATGCTGGATGTCCTCCCCTTCCTTGACGCCGAGGCGGTCCATGATCCCCGATATGCGCTCGGAGCCGAACAGCCTCATGAGATCGTCCTCGAGAGAGATGAAGAATCGCGATGATCCCGGATCCCCCTGGCGTCCCGACCGACCGCGGAGCTGCCGGTCGATCCGGCGAGCCTCATGCCGCTCCGTGCCGATGATGTTGAGGCCGCACGGGACGTCCGCCTTGCACTCGTCGGGATTCTTCTTCGGATTCGAACAGGATGAGCATTCATCGGGGGTCGTGCAGAAGATGCAGCAGCGTTCGCACTGAACGACCCCGGGACCGAGCTTGATGTCGGTGCCGCGGCCCGCCATATTCGTCGCAATCGTGACGGCGCCCTGCTTGCCCGCGAATGCGACGATCTCCGCCTCACGCTGATGGTATTTCGCGTTGAGGACGCTGTGCTGGATTCCCTCCCGCGTGAGCATCCTGCTCAGCGTCTCGGACACCTCGACCGTGACGGTTCCGACGAGTATCGGAAGTCCCCGCTCGTGGATGCGCTTGATCTCCTGGATGATCGCGTTGTACTTCTCGCGCTTCGTCCGGAAAATGACGTCGTCGTAGTCGATGCGCCGCACGGGCCTGTTCGTCGGGATCACCTCGACGGTGAGCTTGTATATCTTGTGGAATTCCTCTTCTTCGGTTTCGGCCGTTCCCGTCATCCCCGCGAGCTTCGTGTACATCCGGAAATAGTTCTGAAGCGTTATCGTGGCGAGCGTCTGCGTCTCTCCCTCGATCGTGACGCGTTCCTTCGCCTCGAGCGCCTGATGGAGCCCTTCGCTGAACCGCCTCCCCGGCATGAGACGTCCCGTGAACTCGTCGACAATGAGGACGTGGCCGTCCTGCACGACGTACTCGACATCCTTCTCGAAAAGAGTGTACGCCTTGAAAAGCTGTGAGAAGTTGTGGATGATCTCCGTCTTTTCGGCATATTTCCGGTAGGCGGCGTCCTTCTTCCGCGCCTTCTCCTTCGGATCGAAGGACGCGTCGGATTCGATCTCCTTGATCTGGATGCTGAGATCGGGGAGAACGAAGAGCTCCTGATCCTCCGCCGACAAGTTGTTCCGGCCCTTCTCCGTCATGTCGATCGTGTTCGCCTTTTCGTCAATGACGAAGTAGAGCTCCTCATCGAACTCCGGGAGACGCTTGTCCCGCATGAGATTGGCCTCGACCGAGAGCATGAGCCGCTCATAGCCCGGTTGCTTCCGGAGCTTCGTGAATTTCTTGTTCTTCGGATCGCCGCGCCGCGCGAGGAGAAGATTGACGCCTATGTCGTCGCTCCCGGCTTCTTCCGCCTCCGCGCGCTCGACCTTCGTCATGAGGTCGTTGATCATCTGCTTCTGCTTGCGTACGAGGATCTCGACCCGGTTCCGCAGGTACGAGTAATTCTCCGCGAGGGCGGAACCCGAGACGGGGCCCGAGATGATGAGCGGGGTTCGCGCTTCGTCGATCAGGACGCTATCGACCTCGTCGACGATCCCGTAGAAGTACCCGCGCTGCACCTGGTACTGTGTCCCGGGTTTCATGTTATCCCGCAGGTAGTCGAAACCGAACTCGTTGTTCGTCCCGTATGTGATGTCGCACGCATAGACGCGTCGCCGTTCTTCCGTCTCCATTTCGTTTTGCAGGTAGCCGACGCTCACACCGAGAAACCGGTAGATCTCCCCCATCCATTCGGCGTCGCGGCGGGCTAGGTAATCGTTCACCGTGACGAGGTGGGCGCCCCTCTTGGCGAGCGAGTTGAGATAGAGCGGCATCGTCGCGACGAGCGTCTTGCCTTCCCCGGTCGCCATCTCCGCGATCATGCCCTGATGGAGG
>Ga0315284_10009077_pt1 | contig 14195 bp, 8 predicted proteins | sample YL17G09_16_MG_FD_203696 | JGI IMG/M metagenome (GOLD analysis project Ga0315284, IMG submission 203696) | Sediment microbial communities from Yellowstone Lake, YNP, Wyoming, USA - YL17G09_16 | ecosystem: Environmental > Aquatic > Freshwater > Lake > Sediment | place: USA: Wyoming | collected... | reverse complement strand
TGATTTCTGCCCTGGCCGTCATTTTCCTCCTCTTAGTTTCCTATTCCCTGGGCATTTTCTTTTTCGACCATCATTTGATACTTTTCAAGAAAATCCTGCCGGCCAAGATATGGCTCTACACCAATGCGTCCGACCTGGGGCCCTGCCTGAAATATGCCCTGTTTTTTTTTATAGGCTTAGCGGCGGTCACCCTGACCGCGGGGGCCTCCTGGGCCAGGAGGAAGGTTCGGAGCCTGGGAGAAGGCTTCGCCCGGCAGGCCTGGACCCTGGCTCCTTTCCTGGCCTTGGCCTTCGGCCGTCTTCTGTACGGGAAGTCTCTGAAGTACATCATATATTTCCCCCTGTACCCGCTCCTGGTGATCGGCGTCGTGCTGGCCGTCCTCACTCTCAACGCCACCCTTCATTTTGATTTCGGCTTGCGGAGTTTTTTCAGGCGCAATATTTTGGCCAAAGGCGGGAGCCAGGAGGAGAAGAGTAAAACCGTCATCCTGGTCTTGCTGCTGGCCTCGCTCCTGGTGCATCTCCTGACGCTGAGCCCGATGTACCAAAGATATTCAAGCCTGATGATCTTCCTGGGGGATGAACCCAAATACCTCAGGATGACTTACTCGCTGGCCAGCGAGGGCGACCTGGACTTGACCGATGATTTTGTAGGGGACGATGTCGAAGTCCGCTGGCTCCTGCAGAAAGCGAGAGATTCAGGGGAGAAGGCCATCGGGCATTTCTCCATCGTCGGCCGGGACGGCGGGATCTATCATATCCATATGCCGGGCCTGTCCTTCCTGCTCCTCCCCAGTTTTCTGCTCGACCTGTCGGTCTTCCAGCGGGACATCCCCAACACCCAGGCCTTGATGTTCCTCCCGGCCAAAATGATTTTCACCCGCGCCTGGATTTTGCTCCTGGCCCTGGCTTTCTTTTTTCTGCTGGCCCGCTTTTTTTACCGCATGTTCCACTCCCGCCTGATTCTGGCCATACTTCTCCTGGCTTTCATTTTTGCCACCCAGGTTCCGAGCTTCATGTTCCAGGTGTATCCCGAAACGGCGGCCGCGCTTTTTCTTGTGCTCGGGCTCAACGTCCTTTTCTTTCCTTTCCCCAGAAAATGGGTGAACGCCCTGGCCCTGGTGGCCTCCATTGGATATTTACCCTGGCTTCATCAGAGATTCATCCCCCTGGCCGTCAGCCTGTATGTCCTTTTTCTTTTTCAGGAAATCATCCTTCACCGCAACTGGAAAAGGGTTTTCGTGGTCAGCCTGGCCTTGGCCCCGGTCGGACTGGGCTATGCCTATTATTTCTATGCCATCACCGGGAGCCCCTGGCCCTGGAGCATGTACAGCCTGTGGGGGACGAGCTACACCCGGGCGGCCATTTTTCCTTCGGGTTTTTTCGGGTACATTTTTGACACGGGCTCCGGCCTGCTGGCGCTCTTTCCGGTTTTTCTTTTCGCCCTGACCGGAATGTACTGGGGGGTCAAGCTTGACCGCCACCGGGCCTGGATGCTGTTGGCCATGGTCCTGCCCTACTTCTGCCTGATCAGCATCACGCCCTGGCACGGAAGCGTCTGGGAAACGACCCGCATGAGCTTGATCCTGTTCCCCTTGTTTCTAGCGTTTGTCGGCTACACGCTTCGGGCCCTGGCCTCCAAAACCTCCTGGGCTCATGCCGTTTTTTATTTGGCCGGCTTGGCTTTCATTCTTTTGAACAAGGCTCTTCATTTCTGGGAGATCAGTCTGGGGAATGTTTTGATTTTGCCCCATCAGGTCGGCTATATCATTCAATGTGCTTTTATCCTGGTGTTCTTCTACTTAGTTTTATGGGCCCTGGACCTCTGGACGGAAAAGAGGCTAGGGCCCCTGCCCGCCCTCCAGATTGGTCATCTTGTTCGGGACAAATTCCAAAGGCTTAGACGATTCCTCTTTCGTCCTGTTTTGGGGAAAGCCCTACTCGGCTTGGGCTTGACCGTCCAGGTGGTCTATGTTTTGGCATTCTTCAACAACTGGAATGACAAAGCCCTGGCCCAATCCTATTTTGCGGCCCTGGCCAAGGTCGAGCGGTCGCCCCAGGTTCTCCTCCATCGTCAAGGTCAGCCGTCCACGGCCCGGGCCATGGCGGACAAGAAATTTATAGATATTTTCGAGTGGGATGTCCCCTTCCAATTGCTGCCCGGGCAGCAGCGGAAATCCATCCGCCTGGGCCCCGGGCTTATGTTCGACACGTGTCCTCCGGGCTGCTATAAAGTGGACCTGGAACTCTATGACCTCCCCCCGGATTTTACCCTCATGTCCTTGGACTTCATGCGCGAAACGCGCGAAATGAAGGTCAGCCCCGGGCCTGGAAAAACCATCGTTTCCACCATCTACCTGATCTTCGAAGACATGCTCATCTCTCCGGAATTGGTCATGAGATATGAAGCCGTCCTGACCCGGACGGTCAGGGGGAGGATGGTTTTTTTCCCCATCCCCAGCCTGGTCTTCGACAAAAGATTGATGGTACGGCTGAGCGAAGGCCTATATCCAAACTGCCTCCAGGCCTTTGGGCCGCACCTCTACCTGGGGTTTGTGGCCAATGCCCGCAAGGACAATTCGACCTACCGCTTCCACCTTTCACTCCAGGAGGGGCCGACTGGGGGGAGAGATGCCGGAAAAGTCCCTCTGGGCACTTATCCTGTAATATTCCGGAACAGGGGACGGCACAGAATCGAAATCCGCCTGGACCGTCCCGGAAGGGCATGGCCGGAAGAGGGGACCCTGGTTTTTTCCGCCAGCGATGCCCGCGGCCGTCCGATGATCTGCCGGAGCGTTTGGCTGCCCTTCCGGAAGGGCGACTGGCTGATTCCGACGAGTAGCCAGCCAGCGCAGTAGCTCGCCGGCCATGTCCCAAAAAGCTAGTGCCCGAATGATTTATGAGCTTAATGTGGAAAGTGTTGACAGGGTGAGGCGACTTGGGCAATACTATGCTTCCGATCGATCCAATTTCGTAAAGGAGCATTTTATGAAGAGAGTTTTTTTCGGCGGCCTGATCCTGTTATTCTTTTTTACGACCGCCTTACCCGCCACGATGGGCAACAAGGTCAATGTCGCCCACGTGGGAGGCAAAGTCCGTTGGTCCCAGGTGGCCCTGGGCGCGGATGGCATCGCCCACCTGGCCTTCGTGGAAATATTGGACGAGGATGTCCGCAATCCGCTGTACTATGTTTCCTACGACGGCCAAAAAGCTTCCTCGCCCATACTACTGACTCGGTCCCTCGATACTTACGCCATGCAGCCCCATATCGCCGCGAATTCCAGGGGACAGGTCGCCGTTGTCTGGTCCGAACCCCGGGACGGCAGCATTTTCATGAGGGTCCTCGACCCACAAACTAAGACCTGGGGGAGCGAGCAGCGGGTGTCGAATTGGGGCGTGGACGAGCCTTCGGTGGCCATCGATAAAGATGGAAACATCCACGTTTTTTTCTATGACTCAGGAGACGGGCGCTCTTACTGCAGATCAAAAATCAACGGTGTCTGGGAAAGGGAATTTCTCTTGTCCCGGAGCGATGTTCGCTGTGTCCAGGGCAACGTGGCCTTGGCCAAAGACGGGACGGTCTGGGCCTGCTGGCTGCAGCAGGCCTGGGTCGGCAGTTATGCCGAATACAAAACTCATTATCGGAAGCGCCTGCCCAACTCCACAACATGGCTGCCTCAGAGTTGGGTCAACGAATCAGGCGAGAGCCAGGAGCGGCCGAACATCGGCGTCGGGCCGAACGGCATTCCCTGGGTAACCTGGCAGGACGTGGACCCCGGAGAGAGCACCCAGATCGCGATCTGTAAACTGGATGAAAGCAGCAACCCCATGGAGCTGATCACCGGACGATGGACCCAGCATTATCCCCGAGTGGCCGTCGATGCCAACAACAACGTCCATCTCGCCATTCCACAGGGAGCGGGCGACGAGGGCGACGGCATGCTCTATAAGAGCAATGTCGGCGGGGGGTGGAGTGCCCAGGAACTCCCCGGGCCCTGGACCAAAGCCGGTGGGATCTCCGTCGATGATTTCGGCAACGTGGCCGTCTGTGTATCAGCTTTTTTTCAAGCGGACGGGTCGGATGTCCTCCTTTATTCCCTGGAGCCAATCTCGCCCAAGTATTTTCTCCCCCCCGTCAACCTCTCGGTTACAGTGGTCATGGGCAGCCTGAAGATATCGCCCAAGATCACTTACAACCTGAGCTGGAGCGCCAACCCGGATAACTACGACGCGTACCTCAACGGTTATAAAATCTATATGAAGGAGAATACCGGGAGCTATCAGCTTCTGACCTCGGTGACCAAGTCGACCTTCAGCCAGAGCTTCGAGTTCAGCGACATCAGCAAGAAGCGGCGGTTCGCCATCTCTACGGTCAACCTAGGCGGAGGGGAGAGCGTCCTGGTCGAATTCTAGATTGATGAACATGAGCGGCCCGGGGCGACGGTTTGTTCTTCTCCTGGCGGCCAGCTTAATTTTTTTCTGGCTGAACGCGGAAGCTGCCGTCCGTATATCCAATGCCCAGAACGGCTGGTGTTGGTCACCCCGAATCGCCGTTGATTCCTCGGGAAATATTCACGCGGTCTGGCTGGAAGCCTACAGCGATTCCAGCGGGGATATTTTCTACAGCCGGCGGCCGGCCGGCAGCCAGACCTGGATCGCGCCCATCAACCTCAGCAACAGCGGGAGGGTGGCTTGCGAGTCCAAGATGGCCTGCGCAGCCGGCCTCGACGGCTCCCAGCGCCTTTACGTGGTTTGGGGTGAGGCCGGGAGCGGCATAAAGTTGAGGACGCTGTCCGGCGATTCCTGGAGCGGAGTCGAGCATACGGCCTCTTTTGGCGGCCCGGACATGGTCCGCCTGTCCGTAAACAGCGCAGGAGACCTGTTCATCATCTGGTATTCCTATTGGAATGGTGAGGTCTGGTCCCAGGCCCGGGTGGGCGGAAACTGGGAAGCCGAGAGATATATCAGCAACGACCGCTATCGGTCGAAATTCCCCGATATCGCCGCAAACAACGGGGTGGTCTATGCGGTCTTCACCGAGAGGACCGAAGATTACCAGACCGTGTATTGCCGCCGGAGAACCGACTTCAATGCCGGCTGGAGCGCGCCCCTCCCGGTTTATAGCGAATTCCCCTTGGCCCACCAGCACCCTACCGTGGAGGTGGACGACAGCGGCATCGCCCATGCCTTCTATGTCCACGTTCCGGCTGACGACAGCGGCAACGCCGTGGCCTACTCCTATTGGACGGGTTCCGGATTCACCTCGCCGATCGAGCTGAGCGGCTGGTCTTTTAACCACTGGCCGCACGTGATTCAACGGGATGGCATCCTTCATCTGATCTGGCAAGAGGGCAGCGCGGATGCGGGGAATCTTTATTTTCGCAGCGGCCAGAAGAGCAGTTGGTCAGGAACGAACTATGTGCCTGATTCGGGCAACTCCGTCCACATGGATCTAGCCATTGACTCGCAGGGCAAGCTGAACTTTGTTTGGAGCGCTGGTGGGGAAATTTACTACGGGACGGCCACTCCCGGGGGCGGAGGCGGTGGGGGCGGCGGTGGAGGCGGTGGCGGCGGGGGTGGAACCCCTCCTCCTCCCAAACCCAATCAGCCGCCCGTCGCCGCCTTTAATTTTTTGCCTAATACCGGTTTTGCTCCCCTGGAGGTTCAATTCGACGGGACGGCCTCCCATGATCCGGACGGGATGGTGGTCCACTGGAATTGGCTGTTCGGCGACGGCGACTCGACTTCGGGGGGGAACGTCTATCATACTTACCAAACCCAAGGCCTTTTCCAAGTCAAGCTCACAGTTGTGGACAACCAGGGTCTTACTGCCAGCACTGTCAAGGCCATCGAGGTCCTGGGCGTCAATCCCCCCTTGAACGTCCGCTGGCAGACCTTCGTCGATGAAAGCGTCTTTATGACCCGCTACGTGACCGAGGTCAGCTGGGATCGAAATCCTGAAAACGACCGGTACAGCATCATCCGGTACAATATCTATCGCAAGAACAACGAGGAAGGCGGGGGCTGGAATTACATCGGCCAGACCACGGCTGATGTCTTCAACTATCGCGATACGGACGTGAAACAGAGGGATATTTACGCCTATTCGGTGACGGCCGTGGACGTCCAGGGACATGAGAGCCGTGTCGGCGCCCAGGGTGGCGGGACGTCCTCTGTTGCGGTCGGCCAGGGACAAAGCGAAACGTCCCCCCGCCCGCGGTCCGTCGCGCCCAAAATCAGAATTAGAAAAGATTGAAGGCCAGGGCCAAGCCCGCTCCGATCTCTGTCCCACCCAGGTTCACTCGCAGGCCATTCTCTTCGCTGACGACACTGGTCCACCGGAGAAAAATTTTGGCCCTCAGAAGCTTGAAGGAAGGAGTCCCGAAATAGGCTCCCCCTTGGAGGCTGAAGCCGGTGGAGGTGCCCATGGTGTTGTGCAAGGAGCTTTTTTCCTCATAATGATAAACAGCCAAGCCGGCCGAGGCATAGGGCCATAGATACCCGGCGCGGAAGATGGCCCGCAAGCCCAGGTTGAGGGGGGCTATGGAAACCTGAGTCGCCTGGCCGGTGATCGTGGACTGGCCCTCAAAGGACATCTGTTGATACTCGACCCCGACGGCCAAGGCCAGGCGGCCGGAGGCGAAGAGGACCTGGGTAACATCCAAGGCCAGGCAGGATTTCGTCCGATGGCCGAACACGTCTTTGAAGCGCTGGTCGGCTAAGGTCATATTCACCACATCAAACCCGACCAAGGTGGTGGGGGGAGTCGCCGCTTTTTTCTCCGGTTCGGAGACAGCGGGTTGAGGCTGTTCCGGGGCAGGAGGCAGCGGCTGACCGGCCGGGGGCCTAGGGCTCTCTATTCTTTTCTCGCCCGCCCCGGACAGGAAAAGGACTTGGACACCGTCCGGCGTTTTATTGACCAGATAAAAAGGCCGCCGGGCCCCAAACTCGAACACGACGCGAGCCGTGCCGGGTTGGGGCTGGCCCGTCCGGATCTTTTCCACTCCGAAGGCGTGGACGGCAATGGCGCCGGGAGCCGTCACTTCCTTAACGGGAGTAAGATCCAAAACCAAGCGGGGGGGATTGTGCAGCTCAAAGAATGTGTGTTCAAAGGCACCCTCCACCCGGATGAACACTTCCAATTCGGTGGAATGCACGACAGGTTGGACGGATATCAACCGGGAAGAGTCGGCCTGGGCCGGTCCGGCCAGGGCCAGGCCGAAGAGGCAGGACCACAACAAAACCTCAAGCCCCAGGGGGCGGAAGCTGATGTTCATGGCTGAACGTTCTTAGTAAAGCGTGGATTTATAACATGGCCTGAGGCCAAAAGCAAATGAGGCGGCCTTGACCTGGCCTTTGGGAAAGGGCTAAACTAAACTGTCATGTGCATTTCCAATTCAAGAAATCATCGGGCGCCGGCGGCCGTCGTTTTTTGTTTCCTCCTGCTCTGGATTGCCGCTTTCGTCGGTTGCTCACCCGGGCAAAAAGACCGCCCCGAGCCTCCCGATCAACCCCTCGACCTGAGCCGCCTGCGGGCCCAGTTTGATTTTCAGGGTCGGATCATCTTTCAGTCGGACATGGACGGCGACAGCGAGATCTATTGTCTCACCGCGGACCGCCTGGTCAAGCTCACCGACAACGACTGGCAGGATGAGTATCCCCGCTGCTCGCCGGACGGCCGGCGGATCTCCTTCAGCGCCAATCCCGGGGGGAAGTTCCAGATCTTCACCATGAACATGGACGGCACGGACGTCGTCCAGGTCACCAACTCTCCCCATGACGCCATCGAGCAGGCCTGGTATCCGGACGGCACACGGATGGCCTATACTCGAGAGGCCCCCGGCCGTAATTTTTCAATTTGGGTTCAAGACCTGAAAACAGGAAAAGCGGAGCAGCTCCTGCCTCAATTCTCCGGCTCCAACGCCCTGCCGGATTTCTCCCCGAACCAACCGCTGATGGGTTTCACCGGCAAGCGGCTGGCCGGCTGGGACGTTTATCTTCTCGAACTGGCCACCGGCCGATGGCAGGAGTTGGTGAAGGGCGGCCGGAGTTGTCGGCCCCGCTTTTCGCCCGACGGCCGGAAAATCGTCTATGTCTCCTCCGAGGCGGACGGCAAGGGGGATATCTGGTTGATGAACCCCGACGGGAGCGAGAAGGTCAGGCTGACGGAGAGGGACGAAACCTACGACTACTTCCCTTCCTGGTCTCCCGACGGCAAATACATCGTCTTCTGCTCAGACCGCCTGGGCCGACTGGACCGGGGGCATTGGTCGCTTTATCTGATGAAGGTGGCCACCCGCCGCGTCTTCCCCTTGTTCCAGAGCGGCCGCCGCGACCTTTTTCCCGAGTGGAGATAGATTTAATTCATCCGCTTGAACAAGAAGCGCCACAGGTATTCGGTGGGAATGCCCAGGAACTGCGGACGCCACAGCCGGTCGCAGCCGGAGCAGGTGGACAGTCCGGCGATGTCTCCCTTCACGATTTTTCGGCGCAGGTCCACCATCTGCCGGCCGTTCCACAGCGAGGCCAAGGAGGCTTGGCCCACGTTGCCCAGAATGGCTTCGCCGTAGAAGTCCTGGGTGCAAGGTAGAACGCTGCCGTCCCAGAAAATGATCAGCGCCTGCCATAGGAAGGTGCAGGGCAGGTAGCGACCCTTCTTGGGCAGCTCCGGAGCCCGGCCCGCCCAGTTGTGGAGATTTTTGACCTTGACCTTGTCCAGGGGAAGACCCTTGAACCGGGACAGGAAGGCCTTCCGTTTCTTCTCCCCATCGCCCCGGAACAGGCCGGGGAAGTCGATCAGCTCCAAGATGGTGACCGGTCGGCGGGAGCCCATCTCTTTCTTGACTTCCAGGAAGCGGATGATGTTGCCCACCGTCTTCTCGAAGTTCCCCTTGTGGCGGATGCGCTCGTACGTTTCCCGATCGTAGCCGTCGAAGGAGAAGGCGAACTGGTCCAACCCCGATTCAATCAGCCGGCGGGCCTTATCCTCGTCGAGCAGCGTGCCGTTAGTGTGGAAGCGGGTGACCAGGCCCGCCTGGTGGGCGTAGCGGACCATCCGGAAAAAGTCCGGATGCAGCAGGGACTCTCCCCGGTGCAGGAGGTGGACGTCGAACACGAAGCGGGAGGCCTCGTCGATAATCTTGCGGAACAGTCCGAAGTCCATGTAGCCTTTTTGACTTTTGTCCAGGTCCTGGTTGGGGCACATGACACAGGTCAAATTGCAGTGGCTGGTCGGCTCCACCCACAGCCGGACGGGAAGATAGGGCAGGACGGTTTTTTTCCGCCGGTAGCTCCAGAAGATCCAAGCCAGACGGCGGTAGTAATCCAAGGTGTCCATAGGCTGAGAGGCTCTATTGTAGCGGGAAAGCAGAACCCTGTCCATGAGCCGGGTCTCGTTTCATTGACTTCGCTGCGAGCCTATGGTATCTTCCCTTTCCATTTTTGTCCCTGCAACAGCGGAGTCCATCATTGAAAAACAACCGATGGCGTCTGGTGTTGATCAGCCTGATCATCGGACTTCTGAGCCTGGCCTATTACCTTTCCTATTATCGGTACCTCGAAGTGGACGTGGACGAAGGTTTGCTCATCCAAGGGGCCGACCGGGCCCTGGACGGCCAGGTCCCCTTGAAGGATTTCCACCAGTATATGCCCGGCCGCTACTACCTCCTGGCTGTCTGGTTTCTCATCTTCGGCAAATCCGTGGCCGTGGCCCGGCTTCTTCTGGTCCTGGTCCATACCCTTAAAAACATCCTGATGTTCCATGTCGCCCGTCGGCTCCTGCCCTTGCCCTTCAGCCTGATCCCGGTCGGGCTGATGCTGATCCTGCCGGGTTTCTGGGTGAAAGCTGATATCAGCTCCGTTTTGTTGCTGAACACCCTGTTCCTCCTGAAATTTTTAACGCCGCCCCACCGGACTCGGCACCTTGTCTTCCTGGGGCTGTCGGTCGGTTTTTCGGTGATGTTCCGGGAAGATATGGCCGGCTACGGCTTCCTGACCGTGGCCCTCGTCCTCCTGGTCAAAGGCCTCCTGGACAGGGAACGGTTGTGGTCCATCCTGCGGAAAGGCCTTCTTTTTTCTCTGATGGTTCTGGCCGCCTTGGTCCCCCTTTTGCTCCTTTATATATCCCAGGGTGGATTGACCAGGCTTTTCCAGGGCATCTTGGAGACGGTTCGGCTGGGCCATATCGAGTCGTCGCCTTTTCCGCCGCCCAGGGCCGTTTCCTTGATATCGGCTTGGATTTTTCCTTATCTGGCCATTCTGCTCTTCCTGATCATGATTCCGATTCTTATCTTCCGTTTCCGCAGCCGCCGTCAGGACGACGATCCTCCCAAGTATTTTCTCCTGGCGGTCTTTGTTCTGGCCGTCCTGTCTTTTTTTCACATCTGGCATTGGACCCATGAATTCCGCATCGTCCAGACGGGCGCGATGATTCATATCCTGTGGGCCGCCCTTATCTATCTGGCTTTCAGAGAAGCCGGCCGCTGGGCGCGACGGGGAGGCCCGGCTGCCTGGGCCAAGTCCGCCGGGCTAAAATTGGCGGCCTTCCTGGCCCTGGCCGTCCAGGTCTATCTCCTCGTTTTCAGCTTGGCCGACGGCTATGCGGTCCAGTATGACGCCGGGGGGATTTCCCTGAGAGGCGGCCTCCACCGACCCATCACCGGCACGGATCGCGCCGGAATCCTCCCCCCCATCCAAACGGCCCAATCCCAATCCCGTCTGGTGCAGTATATCAACAGCACCACTTCGCCCGGGGATACCATCTACTGCTTCGGGGAAAGCATCCTGTATTTTTTGACCGGGAGGAAGAACCCTACGGAATTCGACAACGGACGCATTCCCGCCTATTTCCCCGACCAGCGAAAAATTTTCGTCAGCCAGCTCTGGGGACGGAAACCCAAGGTGATCATCGTCCGGGACTTTGAGATGTTCTGGTGGTCGAAAAAGATGCCGGAGGTCTTCAAGGCCATCCAGGAAGACTATTTCCTGGACGGGGAGCTGATCTATTATTATGTGTTTTCGCGCGTCACCAACCTCGACCCCTGGATCCGGCGGGGCAATTCCCTTTTTTGGAAGGCCGATGTGACGCAATCGGCCAAGGCCTATTGGACCGCCCTACAACGAAAAAGGGACCATCCGGAAGTGAAAAAAATCCTGAGCCGCTTTTTCTTTTCCAGGGAATTGGCCGAGCGCTGTTTGCCCGTCCTGGAAGGCTATGCCGCCAAAACAAATGAGAACACTTGGTATTTGCGCTGGGGAAGCCTCACCGGGCGGCATTTCACGGGCACCGTCAGTTTGCCCGGCGGAGGGGATTTCTCCGGCGTAGCCGTTTTTCCCCAGGGCCAGGACCGGGTGAAGCTGACTCTCCGGCCCGGCCGGGGCCTGGCCTTTGACTCCCGACTCCAGGGCAGCTCGGCCGGGCTGGACATCACTCTGTCCGACCCGTCCCTCATGAGCGCCCTCCGCCTTGACCTCCGCCTGGACGGGAAAAAAGCCGAGTTTGTTTTTCTCAATGAACGCGGGCTGGTTCCTGCCGATGAGGTTGTGAGCAACGCCCCTGTCTTCTGAGTCTTCTAAGGGGCCGGGCCGCCGGCCTCACTTCCGGCCGGCGAAGGAATACAGGAATCGCACGGCCGATAGCCCCAAACCGAAAATTTTCTTCAAGCCGAACAGTCGGAGGTAGCTGGTCATTTTGGCCGGCCTGAGGTAGAAACCCAGGTAGGCCCGGCGCCGGGCCTTGGCCAGGTCGAAGGGGTAGCGATAGGGGTCGTAGTCGTAGCGAATTTTTCTCCAATCTGGGGGCAGCTCTGTTTTCATCGATTCGAACAGCCGGCTGCCGGGGAAAGGCGTGGCGATGTAGAATTCGACGAAGTCGGGGTTGACCTCCCGGGAAAAACGGATGGTCTGCCGCAGCGTCTCCCGGGTCTCGCCCGGGAAACCCAGGACGAAGTGGCCGATGGAGATCAGCCCCGCTTGACGGGCCACGGTCACCGCCCGGCGCGACTGTTCCAGGGTGATCTTTTTATCGCACCGGTCGAGGATCTCCTGGCTCCCGCTCTCAATGCCGAAGGAGACCATCCAGCAGCCGCTCTTTTTCATCAGGTCCGCCATCTCCCGGTCGAAGGTGTCCACCCGGCTGTTGCAGATCCACTCCAAGCGGAGGCCCTGCCGGATCATTTCCCGGCACAGGCGCATTACGTAATCTTTGCGGAAGGTGAACAGGTCGGTGTGAAAAAAGACCTGGTCCACGTAGCGCGACACGGCCCGCAGCTCCTCCATCACCTCCTCCACCTCCCGGAAACGGACCTTCCGGCCGCTGTAGTAAGGGACGACGCAGAAGGTGCAATTGAAGGGACAGCCGCGGGCGGTGGAGACCAGGACGTAGCTCTTCCCCTTGATGGGGATTTTATAGCGGCTCAGGTCCACCAAGTCCCAGGCCGGGACCTTGAAATGAAGGTCCTTGTCCCGGGGAGGAGGGACGCGCACCGCACCGCCCTTGTCGCGGTACACGGCGCCGGGCACGGGACCCGAGGCGCCCGAAGCGATATGGAGGGCGGCGAACTCCGGGTCGTTGAGAAATACGAAATCGAGGTCGGTCTCCCGGATGAGGTCTTCGGCGAAATAAGTGGCATGGACGCCGAAGACGGCCGTCCGGCAGCCCAGCTGTTCCTTGATTTGTTTTAGGGCCTGGAGGTCCTCATTGACCGTGGGGGTGGAAATGGCGGCGATGACCAGGTCGGGATGGAATTCGCTAAGCCGGCCGAGGACCGCTTCGACGTTCAGCCCCTCGGCGATGGCGTCGAGGAGGATGATCGGATGCTCTTCCCGTAGAAAAGAGGCCAGAGTGGCCAGGGACAGCGGCGGATAGATGGAATCCCAGATGGCGGTTTCATGCTGGCAGCGGCCTTCCCGGACGACTTTGTAGGGATAAGGAGGGTTGAGGAGGGCTATTTTCACTTTAAGACAAGAGGTATTTCAGAAAGCTCCACACGTAGCGGAACCAAACCCTGCGTAGTTTGATGACCGAAGCGCCGTGCGCCCGGGCGTATTCATGGGTCGGCACCTCGCTGATGCGGAAGCCTTTTTTCAAGCACTTGATGGTCATTTCCTGCTCGATGGTGGTGATGTTCTCTTCAAGCCTGAGGCTGCGAGCAGCTTTGGTCCGGACGGCCCGGAAACCGTTCTGGCTGTCCGTCAGGTTGACCTTGAATTTCTTGTTGATGCCGATGAGAATGATGTCGCTGCCGATCATGCGCAGCAGCTTTTCCACGTCGCCGTGCAGTTCGTCGGAACCGCCCATGCCGCGCGAGCCCACCACCATGTCGGCCCGGCCCTGTTTGATGGGCTTGATGAGCTCGGGGATATCGTTCGGGTCATGGGAGCCGTCGGCATCGATAAAGACCAGGATGTCGCCCTTGGCTTCCTGGATGCCCACTCGGATGCCGTCCCCCTTGCCCCGGCCGTGGTCCTGGACGACCCGGGCGCCCAGCCGGCGGGCCACCTTGGCCGTGCCGTCCCGGGAATGGCCGTCCACCACCAGGATTTCCTGGGCGTATTTTCGGCATTTGGTGATGATCTTGCCGATCGATCGTTCCTCGTTCTTGGCCGGGATGACCACGGTTGTCTTCATGGCCTTCATGGTGCGGGCATTGTAGCATGGGGTATGAAAAGTTGTCAAAAAAGCGATTGGGCGTGCAGCATCTCCGTTTGTGTGAGTACCTAGCGGTGCCGGAATCGCCCTCGGCCCCTGGGGAACCAGTCCCGTCGGTTCCCCCCGTCAAAAAAACGACGGGGCCCCCCTCCGCTATGGGGCCTTGGGGCGATTCCGACACCGCTTTGAAACCACATTATTGGAGGCGCTTCCATTGGGTGTCCTGGAGCTATGTCCGGGCATCTTTCTTTGAATGCTAATCAAGAGAAACCCGATCTTTTTTGACAGTTATTCTGATGAAGAGGCGAATGAGCTGGTCGATGGGCAGGGATTCGGCGCGGACCTTGGGGTCGAGGCCGGCTTGCCGGAAAGCGTTTTCCAAGGCTGCTCGCTTGAATCCCGCGGCGAGAAGATTGTTCCATAAGGTCTTGCGGCGATGGCTGAAAGCAGACTGGAGGAAGGCACCGAACGCTTCCTCGTCCGGCAGGAGGAAGAGGGGATGTTCGCGTTTTTCAAGCCGGATCAGGGCCGAATCCACCCGGGGCGG
>Ga0315284_10009076_pt1 | contig 14196 bp, 20 predicted proteins | sample YL17G09_16_MG_FD_203696 | JGI IMG/M metagenome (GOLD analysis project Ga0315284, IMG submission 203696) | Sediment microbial communities from Yellowstone Lake, YNP, Wyoming, USA - YL17G09_16 | ecosystem: Environmental > Aquatic > Freshwater > Lake > Sediment | place: USA: Wyoming | collected... | reverse complement strand
CCCAACCGGTAAGGGTGTCCAATCTGGATCACTTGCAGCTGGTGGTTTGTACGATCTCGTGAACGTCGGTTATTCGAAGGTTCACTCTGGTTCATATGCAATCTCAGGCTCAAGCCTAGAGCTTGGTTCATGGACAGGCGCGAGCAATGCATGGACCGTTGGTGGTATCGTTAGGTCAGAACTTGACTTCTCAGGAACCAACGCCCGCATGTTGAACTTTGATCCTCAGGTTGAAGTTGATTTGAGCACCGGTGCCCTCGACCTCTGCTTCCTTCACATGCCTGTCACGAACATCTCATCGAAGATCACTCGCGGAGACTTCCTCGCTGTTGAGCAGATCGCACTCTTTGCGTTCGCAACTGCTGGCGGAGCGACGGCATGGGGTGAGCAGTACCAAGGCGGTGCAGGTGTCCTTAACCTTCGTCGACTCAACAAGAGGGGAGATTGGAATGAGGTCTTCACAGCTCCTGGAACAGTCGCTGGAACAACATTCACGTTGAACCCACTCAATGGATCGCACATTCAGATGGTCATTCGTTTGACCAACGCTGGAGCAATTCCTCAGATGGGAACTGCAGTTCAGATCATGTCAATGGCAATCGCCGCAAACCTATCAGTCGATTCGACTTCAGGCGCAACTTTGACGATCCCGTCGTTTGAGTCTGACTTCGCGTCAACTCCTTCGCCGGCAATCCCAGAGATTGACATCAAGATCGAGGCAATCTCGATCACTGCAACGACCCGTAAGCTACGAGCCCGCTGGTCACCAGAGCTCGCACAGGACCTCAATGCGTACCATTCGATGGACGCTGAGGTTGAGTTGACCTCAATCCTATCTGAACAGATTGCGATTGAGATCGATCGCGAGATCTTGAATGACCTCGTGACTCAAGCAAACGGCGCAAACATGTACTGGAGCCGCAGCCCAGGCAGGTTCGTCAACAAGCTGACCGGCGACCGCCAGTCACTTGCCTCGAGCCTTTCAATCGGCCCGCAGTTCACCGGTACGGTGCGTGAGTGGTACGAAACGTTGATTGAGACGATCATCGACGTGGCAAACACCATTCACAGGAAGACACTCCGAGGATCGGCCAACTTTGTTGTGACCGGCCCGGACGTATGCACCATCCTCGAGAGCTCAGTGCTCTACAAACCGAAGTTCTCGCTTGACGGCGAGGGTCAGGTCGGATCGCCCTTCACCATCGGTGCAGAGGCAATCGGAACCCTGTCCAACCGCTTCACGGTCTACAAGGACCCATACTTCCCACGTAACCGTCTCTTGATTGGTTACAAGGGTGGCAGCTACCTCGAGACGGGTTATGTGTACTCACCGTACGTCCCCCTCATCGTGACGCCAACGATCTTTGCACCCGAAGACTTTACGCCAAGAAAGGGCGTAATGACGAGATACGGCAAGAAGATGGTCAGAAGTGACTTTTATGGAACTGTTACCGTGCTCGACATGAACATAATCTGAACGATATCAACCATTCAGGTTGATCAACTAAGACTGAGAGGCCCTTTGGGGCCTTTCGTCGTTAATGGTATTATGACTTATACAACGTGGTATTATGACTTAATGTTAGCTCATGCCTTTTGGACAAAGTAACAAATGTAAGTGTCTTGAGTGTGGGTGTTTATTTCATCATGCCAAAAAGATGTCAGAACACATCAAGAAGTTTCATAAACTCTCGTCTATTGATTATGTGATCAAACATCGTTATGCAAATGTCAGACCTATATGTCTCCATTGTGGACAGGAAACACGATTTGTTAGCCTGACTGAAGGTTTCAAAAAGTATTGTAAATTGGATCGAAAGATTGCTGAGAGTATAGCAGGTCGCGTCGGTGGAGCAACAAAGAAATCATGGAACAAAGGTCTAACAAAAACAACCGATCAAAGGATTGCATTAACTGCGATCAAAACGTCAGGTGAAGGTAATGCATTTTTTGATCATCATCACACTGTTGAATCGTTGGCGCAAATGGCGATCACAAAACGATTGCCATACGATGAGATCAAGACCCGGATTGCTGCCGCAAATGCAAACATTCATTCAACGTATGATGTTTACGTCGACCAAAACTCATTGCTTAATGTGTCATGTCAAACGTGTGACGTTCATGATAACGTGTCATTATTTAACCTTGAACGATGCTGGCGTTGCAAATCGTGTTTTCCAGTCGCTTCACGTCAGCAGTTAGAAGTTTCTGACTATGTCAAATCGTTAGGATTTAAAGTCGAAGTTTCAACACGAAAAATCATCTCGCCTTTGGAACTCGATGTCTGGATCCCATCAAAGAATCTAGCCATTGAATATCATGGATTGTATTGGCACTCGGGAGGGAAGAGTGGTGTCTTTGACAAGGGTCGTCACCGCCAAAAGCTTGAACGATGTCGCCTTGACAAGGTTCGCCTGATTCAGTTTTTCTCCGATGAATGGATCAATAAATCTGACATCTGCAAATCGATGATCTCTAACGCCTTGGGTGCAAATAGTGTCAAGCTAAATGCACGTGACTGTAAAGTTCAACACATCGACAAACAAACAAGCAAGGCGTTCGTCGATGCCAATCATATCTCTGGTTCAACACGGGCCCATCATCACGTTGGTCTATTACACAAACAGTTGGGACTAGTTGCAATTGCGACAACACGAACACCAATCCAGAAGAAACACGGTCACGTGTGTGAGCTCGCCCGAATGTGCTTCCTCAGGGGAACGAGCGTCCGCGGCGGCGCGTCCAAACTGTTGACATATGTAAAATCGTTGGCACAAAATGATGGATTTGATGGAATGTTATCATATGCCGAACTTCGATTTGGTGATGGAGGCGTATATGAAAAGTGCGGTTTCAAGTTGATTGGCGAGACATTAAATAACTACTGGTACACAGACGGCTGTGTTCGCTTTGATAGGTTCAAATTTCGTGCCCAACCCGGAAAACCTGAAAAACAGGTCGCTAAAGAAGCAGACGTCAGGCCGGTATGGGGCAGTGGGAACCATGTCTATCTCATAAAATGGTGACGTGTAACTGTCTTACGTTCTAAGGTTGCTGATGACCGCGAATTCATAAAAGGGAGAAAAGTGGCTCCACGAAGGTCTACGAGTGACCCACAGAAAAAACTTCTTTTCTCAAGTGAGGTTACATCGGTCTGATTTTACGCAATAGTTAAAGGGTGAGGATTAAATTTGGAGCACTCCGTCGATTGATTGCCGAACAGGCTCAAGATGACGAAAAAGAGGAGTTCGACTACGGGATCCCGGGAAATGCTCCCAAGTGTCCTGCTGTTCCTACGCTTAGTTCGACTGATGTCAATGTGCCTGACATAGACGATTGGGAAAAGAAAGTCACGATTCCTGTCCCGCTCTTGCATCAGGCATCTTCATGGTCGTGCGGAGCTGCAGCACTGCAGGCATCGTTCTTGTATTGGATGCCGAATGACTATCCGTATGAGACAGAGGTCGACATGTGGGAAGACCTGAACACGACAGAAGAGAACGGGACTGAACCCACTAACATTGTCAATGTCGCTCGAGCGAGCGGGCTCGCCGCAGACTATTACTCAGACATGTCGATCGACGACGTGCGGAAACACTTCAATGCAAAGAAGACAGTCATCTTGTGTTTTCAAGCATGGCCCGGGCGAAGGATAAAGGGATGGGAATTCACATGGGTCGACGGGCATTATGCTGTTCTTGTTGGGATCGATAATGACAACGTCTACATGATGGACCCGTCTACGCACAGTTCCTACGTCTGGTTGCCGATTCCAGAACTGATCAAGCGTTGGCATGACGTCGATGAAGGTGTTCCAAAGTTCGGATTAGGTATCGTGATTTCAGGTCAGGATCCACGTCGAGATTTTCCAGGTACGCTCAAACGTCTCTGTTGAACTCTATTTGTACACAGTTTCTTATGGTGGTATAGTCTCTCTATCGGCACTGAAGGGTATTGATGCCCTAATAACACAGAGCCTTTAGGAGATACATTAATGGCACGTAGACACACCCCCAAGAACAAGAACGCCACGATTCGTCAGCGTTCGACTCGCAATGGCAAGTTCCGCACCGAGACCTTCGGCCGCGATCCCCGTTCGATCGAAGCGTCGGTCAGCACCAACCCGCGGACCAACAGCACGCAGGTGTTCATTGACATCGTCAAGGCTGATGAGCCCGTTCGTTTGAACGGTCGCGAGGCCCGTACCCTCTATCGTTTGCTGCAGAAGCACTACAGCGCGATGGACAAGACCTGGTAATTCAGGAACGAGTTCGGTGATGGTCGCATGTCGAAAGGCATGCGGCCTTGCCGCATTAGAAGAGGTAAGCACGATGAGGTTGAAGAAGAGCGATGCATTGTTTCTTGTAAAGGTTTTGTTTCACTATGAATGCATCGCTTTTAGCGATAGCGTCAAAAATCGTGTAAAGAGCATTCGTTCTGATCTCAATGATTTTTTGCTCACTGGCGATAACGTTGATGCTGATCTCACATCAGCTGAGGTTGTCGCCGATGAAGCGTGGCACTGTTCCGACGCTGGTAAGTGTTCTGGTTGCAAGTCTCACAAAGAAGAGGATGATGACGATGTACAAGATGAAGTCAAAGAAGAAGATGGAAGCGAGGACCAGGAGACTGAGGATGAAAGCGTCGAGGAAGAGGAAGAAGATGATGAAGATCTCTTCCCGGACGTTGACAAAGTCCTTGACCCTGAGGACCTTCATGCGCTCAAGAAATGCGAAGCGCTTGGAACAGAAGAAGTCAAAGAAGGCGACACGCTTGAGTTCGAAGCCTGTGAAGGCGGAACGGTCGACTTCCTAATTGATTCAGGATCAACGATCCTTGTGAACGTAATCTGTCTAAAACGTGAGGCAAAAAAGTTCACCATTTGGACGGGTGACGGAGAATCGCATACTTTTGAAGTCTCAAAGTTTCCTAAGGATTGGACGAAATTGCTCAAGGTTGGCGTCGTCTACGGTACTTGTGAGGAATGATGAAGCTGAATCTGAACCCAAAGGAATTCCTGTCGCTCTACAACGTCCTTCGTGACGCTGTGGCGGGTAATGGAACAATCCAGATGGAAGATGAAAAGCAAGTCCAGCAATTGTACAATCGATTGCGTGCTTGTCTGATCTCTTCTTTATCAAAGGATGGTCCAATAGGTTCAGATTCAGAGCTCTTTGTCCGATGGCAGGAGAAAGAAGCAGAGAAGATTGCTAGCCTTCGCACGCAATACGAGAAGCAACTTGAAGACAAAGAAGTTGACAACGAAAGAGACTTGATGTCTGAATTTTCGACTGAAGATGATGGTCACCGTGAGTATCCGAAAAGGGTCTCAGTGCAAAAGGGTGATAAGGGCAAGCGTCGCTAGATACTTATCGTAACAGAATCTGTTCTTTGACAATTGAATATGCAATGACGTATCCCAAAATTTTTGGGGATGTTCAGGTTTCGACATGGTAAAGAAGCCAATTATTGCAGGCACAGGTGCACGAGGATCCTGTATAAATTCCAAGTGACGTATAAACGCCAACGACAACGGTGTTGCTCCTCTCGCACTAGCTGCGTGATGAACGGGTGTCCAACGACCTAGGAACAGAAAGTTGGATGGTGCTGGTGACATGCGTCAGCAAAACGTCGCTCGGACGTAAAGCGAGAACGTCTAACGCTGCGAAAGACGTAAATCAAGGCAGCTAGTCCTGCTTGAGGACGATGACGTAGAAGAGCAAAGCCTGTGAATGAAATGATTGACAGGCATATTATGGACGGGGGTTCGACTCCCCCCATCTCCACAAAGGAGGGTGTTGTGACACCCAGATTTAGAAAACAAAATAAAGAAGAATTACAAAGATACGTTGCAATGCAAGTGATTGGAATGCAGCTTGCACAGGCATTTACGACATCAAGATCCTCTGGGTTAAGGCTCAGAATAAGGGAACTTGATGGTATTGTACGTTCAAAGATGCAGCCAATAGATGATATATCAGACCTTTCAGTGAACGTGACAAACGGTCTCGTTTCCGCGGCCTGGCTGGGTGAACACCGTCCCAAACATGGTGTAAAGTAAAGAATATGAGCGCATCAACGGAGCTATTGCTCGAACAGATCAAGTCAACAGAAGAGGCCATCGTGGCCGCGGAAATGAACAAACAACCTATATCCTCGCTCAAAGAGGATTTGAAATTGCTTCGAAAGAAGCTTCATGCAGCGAATGAGGCCCTGACTGAGGGAAAAACGCTGCTAAAAGGTTGACTGCACGTGAAACATACTTGTAACAAGTGTCCACGTCGGGCAACGATGGAGATCCCAGAAAGCCTGTGTTTCATTCATTGGGCTGAATGGTGGGTAGACGGATTCGAACCTATAACAAAGAAACAGCGTCAGCTTCTCACAAAAGAGACGCTTGACAACATGAAAGAACAAAATGGCCGCACAGAACGTTGACCTATACCAGCCGATCGTGGCATCTAAAGTTGGACCCGCTCCCCTTGCACTTCGCATTGGGATCACGGCAAACAACAATTCAGTCGCCGGAGGCATGCCGATGTCGAACCTTAAGGTTGAGACATACGTGCTATTGTCAGCGCTTCCTGAGGAGCTTCGACGTCGAGTCGACCTCGCGATTCAGGCATTGATCGCGGGAATGTGATGGAACGACGAAAATATCGCACGATACGCATCATCTTCAAAGAACGTGATGGCACATACGTAGATGAAACGCGTTTGTATAAGTTGGACGTTGAAGGTAAGAAACACACCCTGATCAAAGTCATTGCTCATCATGCTCGTTTTGTTGTGTGTGCTTGCAAAAGTGAAAAACACAAACATGATGCACGTGTTTATGATTCATGGACGTTTGAACCAATTGATTTGAAAAGGGTGGGATAGTCAAATAGCATATCACGGATATTTAAGCCTTCTCAAGAAACATCTAGCCTCTTTACAACACTCGCCAAGCATTCTAGAAGTTGGCATCGATCGTGGTGTCTCACTGATCCCGCTCGTCGTGTTTCTCGCCCGGACTCGTGAGGAGTTCCTTGCGGTCGGCGTCGATGTAATGGTCCAAGAGGCTTTGAAGATCACGATGGCAAACATCGATCTCGGACCAAAACAGTCGTCATTTCTTGTCCAGGCAAATAGTCTTGATGCGCTTCCGAGGATGATTGAACAAGGAATGAAGTTCGATGTCATGCTCTTGGACGGTGATCACAATTATCACACAGTTTCCCAAGAATTGAAGTACCTTGATGCACTCATCAACCCGACAGGAATTGTCTTGATCGATGATGTATACGGGCGCTGGAGTGAAAGGGATCTCTGGTACGTTGAAAGACCTGGATACGAGGAAAATAAGCTTGCAACGCCGAAGATCGATACAGAAAAACACGGCGTAAAGACAGCCGTAGATGAATGGCTCGTCGTTCATCCAACATGGAGCATGACCCAGCCCATCATGGGTGAGCCTGTCATGTTGACTCGAACAAAACCATGACAGGAAAATGGGTCACCGCCGAAGAACTTCAGAGACGTGTACACAAGATACACCACGGAATGGTCTTGTTGGTCGAGAGCACGTACGTAAAGATGGATAAAAAGGCGCAATTCATTGACGTTGAACTTGGGTCATGGTGGACGATACCGGGAAACGTTGTTCATAGCAAAAGTGGTCATCCGTCGCGACGTGCATCCACACGAAGAATGTTATGTTTGGCAAATTCTATTGCGATCGCAAATCGACCTATTGAAAAACGTCGATGGTTTGATGCTGAAGATGTTAAAAAACGATTGCATGAAACTTATGGACAAATCGTTTCACTCGACGAGACAACGTACGTAAAGATGTGCGCGCCAGCCAGATTCATCGATGTCGAATTTGGTGAATATTGGATGTGCCCGCATGACATTCTTAGGGGTGGAAGGCAAAAAGGACAAGGGTTTCATCCAGTTCGTAGAAAGACACAAAGAGAAACAAACAAGAGAAACATTGACCTAACACGCGTTAAAGACAAGCTCTTGATTGTTCATAATGGAATTGTGACCCTTGTTGACGACACGTTCGTCAAAATGAAAACAAACGCAACGTTTGTTGATAACACATTTGGGAAATGGTCTGCCCATCCAGAAAACGTCATTAGAGGCACAAGTCACCCGAAACGTAAAATGCAAAAAATCGTCAAATCATCGTTTGCTAGCTTTGTTGACGAACATTGGAAAACTGGACAAAAACTGTTTTGCCACGGTTCATATGAAGTTGCCGTTGTCCGTTGGTTGAATGATCATAACTATGATTTTGACTGGCAGGTTGCATTTGATACACCGTTTAGAACGCCTAAAAATAAGATATCTCTTTACTTTGTTGACGTTTTGATCAAGACGGGTCCATTTTCAAATACATATGTTGAAATAAAAGGCACGTGGATTAGGAAAAATGGGTACGTTGGAAAAGCAAAATGGGAATGGTTCCACAAAGAACACCCAAATTCTCAACTGTGGATGAAGCCTGAACTGACGAGGTATGGAATTTTAAAATGAGTTATTCAGAAGAAGTTCTCAAGAGGTTCGAAAATCCGATGCACGTTGGTTCGTTAGACAAGAGCGATCCGAACGTGGGAACAGGTCTCGCAGGCTCGTCGGCGTGTGGAGACGTTGCTAAGATGCAGATCCAAGTCGATCCATTGACAAATAGGATCACAAAGGCAACGTTCAAGGGATTTGGTTGTGGTTCGCTCATAGCATCTTCCCAAATGATGTGTGAGCTTGTTGAGGGAAAGACAGTCGATGAAGCTTCTGAGATAAAGAACTCTCAAATCGTTGAGGGACTTTCACTTCCTCCTGCGAAAATTCATTGTTCTGTGCTCGCAGAGGATGTTGTGAAAGCTGCGATCGCAGACTGGCGAAAGAAAAGAGAAGAGAAACATGTTTGATTATGAAGTCAAAACCGGCGCACAAGGTGAACCGATCGTCGTCGCAAAAGAGTTAGAATTTGAAGATGTGACAAAGATTGCAAAAGAACGACTTAGCAAGCAGACGGAAAGAGCGATTGACAAAGTTTCATTGAGCCTCAAAGAAGAGATCACTGAAAAGATGCTTATTGACTTTTTGACATCTGGGCCAGTGACTGGTGATCATCCGTTAGAGAATGATCCTGCGTCCATGGACAATAGGATAAAGAAGCTCAATGATGACGTAAGAGAAGATCTGAAAATCTCAAGGGTTGTCACACGGTCATTGATCGATCAGTTGTACACAGAAATTGCTAACAAAAAAGCATCAAATAAGATCCTTGAAGAGGCGATCGTACGTGAGCACGATTTGAGCGTTCTTTTAGTTAACGTAACGGGAAATTCACCCCGCGAGGCTGCAAAACGCACACTCGAAGTAAAAGAGAGATACCCAGAACTTGAAGTTGAACCCGTTGATATAACGGATGTGTTTAAGGATGTCAAGCCTCTTGCAGAAGTTCACATCGACGTGCTGAGTTCACACATGTGCCTGCAGAAGCCGACTGATGTAAATAATTTGCCCGACAGGATCAAGTTTGCAATTCCTGATCAGGATATTTCAGCTACAATCGCTGCCACTGGCGGAGAATATGTACCGATGTCAGATGTTGCGTTTGAGACAGTTGAATATGTGCTCATTGACTCGATGCCGTCTGAGCTCGCCGATGTTATCAGAGCGTACCTTGCTGCAAAGCGCACTCAGAACGTGAATTACTTCAAGAAACGTGTGAAAGAGCTAGCTGAAAAGACAGAACTTTTGCCATCGACTGATCCATTGGCATCCATGAAATAGAAATCTCGTGCTTCGAGCGCCACTACGTTGGCTCGGTTGGCTGGGATCGCAAAGTAGTGTAATTCGTCTCCGATTCAGCATACTTATCGTAGCTACCGAGCGGAGATAAACTATGTCAATTAAGACGAAGATCACAAAGAATGGTGTTCAGCAGATCAACAATGACACGGGCCTAGATGTCACACCGACGTCAACGAACATCGGATTCAGACCCTTCCAATTGTACCCACGAGTTGCAAATACAGCACAGGGTCTATGGACCGTTCCTTACCCAGGATTCTGGTTCGTAAGCGGTTCATCACAAGGCGGTGTTGGTTGCACAGGCTCACTCCCAGATCCAACTGCCAACCCAGGTGCAGAACTTGATCTAGTTTGCAACAATAACTTCCCGTTCTGCATCTCTGGATCACGAACGACGACTGTTCTTGGTCAAATGCCTGCATTCCATGTGGCAAACTCGAGCTCAGTGGGCCAGGGCGCTCAACGTGGTTGTCTAGTTGATGTTCCTGCAGCAGGATCAATTCACTTGAAGTCAACCGGTTTTCAGTGGTTAATCACTGCAGCATCAGGTTCTCTCCTCGTCAGGCCATAATAGGCATTCTCCCCTGTCCAAGGGGGTGTGACACAGTATTTATCCTCTATGAGGGTATTATACATCGGTCAATCAGGCGACGACGTACGTGCATGGCAGGTCTTTCTCCGTGGACTAATCCCAACTAGCGTCATTGAATCGTCAGGTGTCTTTGATGACACTACAAAAGCCGAAACTCGGGGGTTCCAACGTGCAAGCGGTGTGACCTCTGACGGCGTTGTTGGGCCATTGACACTTTCAAAAGCCCTAGCGGTCGGATTCAATCCTCTTTCAGATGATAGGACGTCTGAAAATAGTTCGTCTTGGCCTGCACCTCCTGCGTTTGGACCCATGTCTGCACATGATAGGCAAACGATCTTCGGCGTCTTTTCATACATTTCAGCACCCGTCCCAGGAAATCCGGAAGCGATTCAGATAACGAATGGTTGGGCGACATCAAACATCGTCTATCCTGTAATTCCGCAGTTTGCGAACGTATCTGGCGCCCCTGGGTCTGGGAAGGTTCCATTTCATGCTGTCGCCGTACCTCAATTCATCAAATTGTGGGCAGATTGGGAACAAGCAGGTCTGCTTCCACGAATTTTAACGTGGGGCGGTTCATGGGTCCCACGCTTTGTCCGCGGTTCTCGCGTCTATCTGTCGAATCATTCATGGGGAACTGCGTTTGACATCAATGTTCAGTGGAACATGCTCGGTTCGATGCCTGCATTGAAGGGTCAGAAGGGTTCAATCAGGGAACTCGTTGAGATTGCAAACGACAACGGATTTTACTGGGGCGGGCACTTTGGTGGAAGACCCGACGGGATGCACTTCGAAGTGGCCAAAGTGATGCCATGAGGGTCTCGAGATGACACACAGAAAACACACGGTAAAAAGAAGGTTGACCACAGAAGGCGTTTTTGGATATGAACCCACAGCTGCCAGAAGCGGCATGATGTGTGCGGACGAAGAGGAAGACGAAGACCTCGAACAGATGAACGATTCTGATGAGGTCAATGAACTTCGTCAGCTGGTTAGGATGATAATTCTTGGCACTTGACGAGCCAAGTCCTCGCGAAGCCGTATATTTCTGGGGCAGGCACAGCAAAAGATGACCGCAGTCAGGGTAATAAGCGACCACACGGAACTCGACAATGTCGGCACAATTTCACATGCTAACATCGACGGGTATCTGAACACGACTGACTGGGTGATCGTCTCAGGTTCTCCAGGACCATTTCCACCTTCAGCTCGTAGATTAGTAGCGGGTTCAGGTTGCACGCTCACTGACACAGGTCCAGGCGGTGCCCTGATCATAACGTCAACGCCAACGGGCACGGGAACATTCATGTCGTGGATGGAAGTTCCTGTCGGTTCAGCAGATGGAATAAATCGTGACTTTACGCTTGCACACGCACCGATCCCACAGGCAACGCTCATGTTTTTTGTGAATGGCGTTCTGCAGATGCAAGGATCATTGAGCGATTATGTCCTGACTGGAAGTGGAAACACAGTACATGTCAACTATGCATATCACAGTGGAAGCAATTTGTTCGCGACTTATCCTTACTAACGTAACTAACGTGCCCGGTCTGACAACGATACTTAACTGATAGCAAGATGCCGCATACATTCATCACACAGAGGACACAGATCTCAGGATCTGAACTCTATGACGACGGACTGACGCCTGGCATCGGTCTGGTGACCGCGTCATTTACGTTAGAGAGCGATTTGAATTCGCTCAGGACACAGGTCAGACACGTAATTTGGGGGCACTCTTCTGGAAGTTGGTTTGATGCGATCCCAGGAAGGGCAACTGTTGCACTTGATAAGGATCTTACTGCAGTTGAGACCGTGCTTTCTGGCGCGCTTCAGACTGTAAATCATGCCACATTGAGGCAGTTCATTCACCTTGCTGACAACGACGGTCCAATGGATGGATTCACATCGGGTGCATTTGAAGAGACGCTTCCTGTTGGAAGTGCATTTCCAACGTCAAAGATCTGGTGGACAGACAACGGAAAGACGTTGAAGATAGTCGAAGAAATTGTTGCATTCAATGGCGACAAGACAGTCGCAACAGACGTGTGGAAGATGTATGCGACTGACGGTGTGACAGTCATATTGACAATGACAGATACGTTTGACTACACGGCTGGAAAATTTATGACCCCCACACGCACTAGGACGTTGGTCTGATGGCAAAGTCACCCGTAGCTATCATCTTTGGAACGAATGCTCAGGAGCTTACGCTCACTGCAAGTTCAATTGCATTTTCTGGAACGCTTGGAACAATTGGTGCAGGCGTCGACGAAGCAGGAATTGTCAGATTCAGCCGCATAGATGTTTCAGGAAGCACATTTGTGACGGGAAACATCGTCGCGACGCCTGAACGAGCTCCAGTTTCAACGCAGGTAAACTTGTCTGCTTCAGTGACATCGATAATTTTGTTGTCAGGGAACCTTCGACGTGCGCAAGCGATCATATTTAACGATTCACCGTCAGAGATGTACATCATGCTTGGACCAAGTGCATCGTACTCTGCAGGATTTACATACGATATGTGGCCATACTCTACGCTTGAACTTCCACAACCAATTTATAATGGTGTCGTCTCTGGTGTCTGGCAACAACAAACAGGCTCTGCACGAGTCACTGAGCTGAAGTTCTAATGCCAATATACGGCCCATCTAACCTAACGATCAACACTTTCACCGGACCTCCTGGCGTTACCGGTGCCACAGGTCCTGCAGGTCCTCCAGGTTTTGCTGTTGGTGTGAATTACTACCTTGATGGTGGTTCTGATATAGGCGGTTATGAAGCCCTTAAACGATCTCCTCCTGGCGCCGGTGAGGTTGACGAGTATGTTACGTGTACGGGCGGTGGTGGCGGATCATGGGGAACACCTGTTCTGATTGATCGATACGTAACAGATGCGTTTGATCCTGGTGTCACGATAATTCCCCCAGGTGAATGGAACTTTCATTTTTGGACGTATGTAAACACAGCTTCAGCCAACAATCGGTTGGTTTATGAAGTATATACGCGAACTGTTGGTGGTGTTGAAACGCTTTTATTTACAACATACAGTTCTGACATTACATCGATTGCAATTGCTACACCAACTGAACTAAGTGATACATACACGACAAGTTCATCAACAATCATTGTTATTACTGATCGAATTGTCGTAAAAACGTATGCACAGACCGATGCATCCGGTACTCGAGTAATCCACTACTTACACAGTGGTAATACTCATGCATCACATATTCAGGCGCCTATAACCCAAGGTTTGCAGGGATCACCTGGTATTACCGGTGTTACGGGAGCAACGGGTCCTGTCGGTGCAACTGGTGCAACGGGACCCGCGGGCACCGTTGGTGTTACGGGAGCGACTGGCCCTGATGGCGCGACAGGGGCGACGGGTTCTGCAGGACCAACTGGCGTTACTGGAACTCCAGGGCCCACTGGTGTTACGGGGGCGCCGGGACCGACCGGGCCGATTGGAACGCCTGGAATTACAGGTGTGACCGGTGCTACAGGACCTATCGGTCCTCAAGGTGTTACTGGTCTGACTGGAGCGACGGGTCCGACAGGACCCATTGGAACGCCTGGAATTACTGGTGTTACGGGAGCGACTGGTCCTGCGGGACCTCAAGGTGTTACTGGTGTCACAGGTGCTACGGGAACTGCAGGACCAACGGGTGTTACAGGAGCCACAGGACCAATCGGTCCTCAGGGCGTTACTGGTTTGACGGGTGCAACAGGACCGACAGGTCCTGCAGGCGCAACTGGTCTGACGGGAGCCACAGGACCGATTGGACCAC
>Ga0315284_10009075_pt1 | contig 14197 bp, 16 predicted proteins | sample YL17G09_16_MG_FD_203696 | JGI IMG/M metagenome (GOLD analysis project Ga0315284, IMG submission 203696) | Sediment microbial communities from Yellowstone Lake, YNP, Wyoming, USA - YL17G09_16 | ecosystem: Environmental > Aquatic > Freshwater > Lake > Sediment | place: USA: Wyoming | collected... | reverse complement strand
TACCGACTAAAGCCAAACCAGAGTTTCGACAAAGACACCTTCACCGCAGTTGCCGCCACAGGCCATCGCGAAGAGCAGCCCTGTCATTTGACGATTCTTGACCAGAACATCTGCCAGACAAGGTGCATACCCCTGTTCGCCGCACCCTGCATCACGTTTTGTCCCGGCGGAGTCTATGAAACCATCCAGGGCGAGGTCAAGCCCGCCAACCCCTCCAACTGCCTGCACTGCAAGACCTGCCAGCGCAAATGCCCGTTTGATAACATCCGCTGGACTGTCCCCGAAGGCGCCGGCGGCCCGAGATATAAAAGAATGTAAGTTTGCACATTTTACCACAGTATCACTTAGAGCGTGTTAAAATGGGGAGTTTTTGTTGAGGGAGCAAAAAAAATCACCACAGCGAGTATGCTTCGCTTAATCTAACCCTATTTTCTAAGGGTGCAGGGTGCTAAAAGCTTATTGGCACGGCCCGCCTGTTGCGGGCCGTGCCAATCGAGAAAATCAATTAGTAACCCCCTCTGTCCCGTCCGCCGCCGTAGCCGCCGCCGCCACCGCCGCTGCCGCCGCGACCACCACGACCGCCGCCGCCGCCGTAACCGCCACCGCCGCCGCTGCGACCACCACGACCGCCGAAGCCACCGCCGCCGCCACGCTTTTCTTCGCGAGGCCTGGCTTCATTGACGATAATCGACCGGCCTTTCATGTCCTGGCCGTTGAGCGCCTCCATCGCGGCCAACGCCTCGGCCTTGCCCGGCATCTCAACAAATCCAAATCCACGCGGCTCACCGCTGAATTTGTCTTTAATCAAATTGACTGTCGTTACTTGGCCATGGGCCTCAAAGGCCAGGCGAAGCTCGTCTTCTGTCACTTCACGTGCCAGATTCCCCACATACAGATTCACAATAGGACTCCTTCTGGTTAAAAAAAGTTAAATAGGTTCGCGGCTGGCTAACCAGCCCTGTCATTTATTCACTTTTTACGGCCGCCATATTCTACACATTATTTTTTCTTTGCCAAGTGTCTAACGCCCCGACTTTGTAAGCCGGCCGGTAAACGTCAGCATAGTATAACCCACTTTGCTGTCAAGGTAAAAAACTTTTTTGGGATGAAAAAAGAACCCCACACAGCCCCTTCGACAAGCTCAGAACAGGTGGGGTTCCAGTTTTGGCTTGTAGTTTTGCTGGGAAAGGCCAGAATAACCATGAAAACCCCGACAGACGACGTCGGGACGGGCAGCGGAAATATACCTGCGAACAGAACGTATTATGAAGCGAATTGAGAAGATTATTATTACATGCGTCGTTTTATATGCCGGGCTTACGGTCGCATCTAACGTCGTGCGAGGCGAGGATTCCCAAAAGGCCAGGGCATTATTTACGCATCCGCCGGCAGAATACAGTTCCGCCCCCTTCTGGGTCTGGAACGATATGATGACCGACGAGATGGTCATCTCGACGCTGCAGGATTTGGCTTCTCAGGGTATCAGGCAGGTGTTCATACATCCAAGGCCGGGCCTGATGACGCCATATTTGTCGGATGAGTGGTTTCGGCTTTGGAAGCTCGCGCTTGCCGAGGCCCAGCGACTCGGTATTATCGTCTGGATTTACGATGAGAATTCATACCCTTCCGGCTTTGCCGGCGGTTTCGTCCCTGAATTGATGCCCGATTCGAGAGGAATGGGTTTGACTATCCAGAAGGAAAAATTATCGCCGAAATGGTCGGCTGATATCGTGGGGGTTTTCAGACCCCTGCCCGACGGTTTTGAAAACATCACTGAAAAAATCAAATCAGGCGAACTAAACGACGTTCCCGATTGCCTCGTGGCCAGAATCAAGCAGGCCGACAAGTCCGGCTGGTACGCCAACAGGACTTATGTCAACCTGATTACCAAAGACGTTACGGAAAAATTCCTCGAAGTAACATTGGACGCCTACAAACGCCAAATCGGAGACCAGTTCGGCAAACGTGTACCGGGCATCTTTACCGATGAACCGCATATTTTGCCCGCGGGTCAATTGCCCTGGGCTAACGACCTGTCCGAAGTTTTCGAGAAACAATGGGGCTATTCGCTGATAGAAAATCTCCCTTCCCTTGCCAAGCCCGTCGGCGACTTCAAACGCGTCCGTCATAACTATTACGCGACGCTGCTTGAGCTTTTTATCGATAGATGGGCAAAACCTTACTATGAGTATTGCCAAAATAATAACCTCGAATTTACTGGCCATTACTGGGAGCACCAATGGCCCGGCTGCAGGCAGGTTCCCGATAATATGGCGATGAGCGCCTGGATGCACAGACCCGGTATCGATATCCTCTTTAACCAATACAGCGAAAACGTTAACTCGCAGTTCGGCAATATCCGTTCCGTCAAAGAAATCGCTTCCCTCGCCAATCAGCTCGATAGACATCGGACGCTTTGCGAGGCATACGGCGGCGCGGGCTGGGACCTGCGTTTCGAGGATATGAAACGTATCGGCGACTGGCTGACGGTACTCGGCATAAATACAATTAACGAGCACTTGTCTTTCGCGAGCATTCGCGGGGCAAGAAAAGCCGACTATCCGCAGTCATTTTCATATCACGAACCCTGGTGGGAGGCATACCACGTCCTCGTTGAATACTTCGCGCGCCTATCCGCCGCGATTTCACAGGGCGAGCAAATAAACAAGGTTCTGGTTATAGAACCCACAAGCACCGCGTGGATGTATCAGTTCGACCCTAATCAAAACAGGAACCTCGAAAAAATCGGTATCGAATTTCAACGCTTAGTCGTCTCGCTGGCAAAGCAGCAGGTTGAATTTGACCTCGGCTGCGAGGATACAATCGCCCGATATGGCTCTGTCAATGGAGCGTCGCTGACCGTGGGAAAACGTGCTTACGATGCGATTGTGCTTCCCCCATTAATGGAAAATTTGAATACCCGGACAATGGACCTGCTCGGCCAATTCACCGCAGCCGGCGGACAACTCTTTTGCTGCGGCCAATTGCCTTCGCTCGTCGATGGTAACCAAAGTAATCAACCGGAGATGTTGGCAAAAGGCCCCGGCTTCAAACAGGTTTCAATCGACGACCTGCCCGCGATATTGTTAGAAAAGTCAAATAATGGTTTTACAATTACGCTCGCGGAAAATGATAAGGGTATCCTCCTTCATCAAAGACGAAAATTAGACGATGGCCAACTTCTCTTTATAACCAATACAGCCCTCAACTCATCCTGCAAAGGCGTTATCGTTTCCGACACAAACGCTATCGAGCAATGGGATGCCCTGACAGGAACAATTTCACCCTTCGCCTTCGATAAAACCGACCACGGCGTAAAAGCCGACTTCAATCTTGCGCCCGCGGGCAGCTTGTTATTGTTCCTTTCGCAAAAACCTTCTCAACCCGCTAAAACCGAAACCGTCGCCGAATCGCCTGTTTCGCCCAAAGGCACAATGAAAATCAAACGCGTCACGCCGAACGTCCTTACGCTGGACTTTCTCGATTTAACCCTCGGCGATAAAACGACCCCAAATATTTATTACAACCGTGCCGCCAAACTTGCCTTTGGCAAACACGGACTCAGCGACAACCCCTGGGACCACGGCGTGCAGTTCCGCGATGAGTTAATCAGTAAAACATTTGCCCCCGACAGCGGTTTTGAGGCAACGTACAGGTTCTATATCAAGGATTCGACCCCTAAGCCGTTGTTCGTCGTCATCGAACGTCCCGAATCCTACACAATCACCTGTAACGGCAAATCTATCAAACCAAAATCCGGCCAGTGGTGGCTCGATAAATCTTTCGCCAAAATCGATATCTCTTCCTGCGCAAAGAAAGGCGAAAACAAGCTGACGATTAAAGTCCAGCCCTTTACTGTTTACGACGAAATCGCCGCTGTTTACGTTCTCGGTAATTTCAAGCTCAAACCCAACGACTCCGGTTTTGTCATTACAAAAGATGAGCCGATGCAGCCCGGCCCATGGAATAAACAGGGCTGTCCCTTCTATGGAGATGGCGTCTCGTATAAGCAAAGTTTTAAGGTCGCGGACAAAAATGCCAAATACCTCGTTCGCCTCAAAAACTGGTATGGCAGCACAGCCAAAGTCGTCGTAAACGGAAAAGAGGCCGGCTTCATCTGGCATCAGCCCTGGGATTGCGACGTCTCAGGCAATATCAAAAAAGGAGATAACCAAATCGAGGTTATTGTCTTCGGGTCGCTGAAAAATACTCTCGGCCTTCATCACAGCGGACAAGCTATCGGCCAGGTCAGCCCATCGGCCTTTAGAGAAGCACCGTCCGTAGGCCCCCCTCCCGGCGCCAAATATCGGAATATCGCCTATGGCCTGAACGAACCCTTCGAACTGGTGATGAAATAGGTGGTCCTCGATACTGGATTGACTCGGTGGGGCAACGCTGCGTCAGTTGAGAATGGAGCCGCTTTCGACGTGTCCGCAGGCGACTAACTGCTTCATCTGGCGTTCGTAAAGAAGGTTGGCCTTTTCTATCAGGTGGGCAATCAGGCCGACCTGGCTAAGCATTATCTCGATAAGAGTGATATTGGCCAGGGTGGATTCGGGGCTGTAGTTGGGAAGGGCGAGTATGACGTAGCCGCTGTTGGTGCGGTCGGTGGCGAGCGTCGTGGCGACAACGCTGAAGTCGCTGACCTGGGTTATGACCGGCTCTTCTCCGTCGTCAACCTTGGCGCACAGGTCTTTTAGGAATCCGTCGGTAATGCCTAACTTTGCGAACCCTTCGGCGTCGCTGGGCCAGTAGTTGCCCTGCTTGCTGACGATTATCATTACGGGGCCGTCCTCGGGCAAAATATCAAATATCTGCCGTGCAATCTGCTCGTTCAACACGCAACTCGGTGAATACGCCGAACTCAATATATCCATTCTGCCGACTCCTTGCATAAACTTTCTGCACTACCAGCAGGCACTTCGGCATTACGGGGAGGCGACTTATACAGCAACCGGCCTCCCGGCTGCACCCTTGCGAAAAAGCAGCGCCGCCGGCGACCAAACTTATTTTATGGGACGTTAGAGAAGTTCTGCGAAATGCCACTCAGTCGAATCAATGCTACAGGTTTGATTTGAGCCAGGACATTGGGAAACGCCTGCCGGGGCAATCGGTGGTATGCCCGCCGGGGACTGAGCCGTGTCCGTAAACCCGGCTTCTGGAAATGCCATATCGCTGCTGGAGAAACCGAACTAATCTGACGAGTGAATCCATTTGTCGGGCGGTTGGCGCGGTGCGGTTGAAATCACCGACTAAGCAGATTCCGATGCCCTCCTCGTTTGCCCAGTTGCCGGGCGTGCCGCCGGCGTGAGCGCCGGTCAACTGGCCTCGCCATCGATACGTCGGCTCGACCGCTCCGTCTGGGCTGTCTGTGCCGTTGCCGATGACAAAGTCATAGCCGACGCCGTTCCAGCCATTCTCTTCGCGGTGCCATTTATCGAATATGGCGGCATTGCCTTCGCCGGTGGCGGAATGATGAATTACTATCGCCGACCACGCCCTTTCGGGTCGTGACGGCACCCACGCAGTGGGAACGGGGCCTACCAATATCGGTGTGGAAGGAACGGGTCTTGTCGGCGTCGGCAGCGAGGGCGTTATCTTTGGAGCAGCGGTGGGAGTGGGTTCGTAAACAACCTCGGGCATCGGCGACTCGGAGGCACAGCCGGCCAATCCGAGCATTACGACCAGCAACAAACCTGTTCGGAATATATAAATATACCACTCATCCTTTTCTTGGCGATTTGCAATAGGATATTATCGGCTATGTGCCGATTCTGGCTGCACTTTTTGACGGACGCCTTTTTTCCCGGTATCGAATCATCCGGACACTGTTGCCCTGCTTGTTGTATTCGACAACGTCCATAAAGGAGCGCATCAGAAGCATCCCCCTGCCGGCGGGTTTGTAGAGGTTATCACCATATCGCGGGTCTGGAATCACCTCGGGGTCGAATCCCTCGCCTTCATCGGTTATACAGATTTCGACTTTGTCGGACTCGACCGAGTAATCGATTTTGACGGCCTTGCTCGACTCCAGCTTGTTGCCGTGCTTGATGGCGTTGATAAAGGCCTCCTCAATGGCCAGATGCACGGCAAAAATGTCATCCTCGGTGAAATTATTCACCTGCAAATTCGGCGCAATTTGCCGAAATACGTCAACGACAGCGGCGGGTGTGCTCGATACAACTACAGAGCGACTAATGGGCATATTTGAAACCATAGACCCGCGCGTCTAAAAATTCCCCAACAAAGATTGTTCCCGCCGGACGTTCCCGGCTACTGTAAAACCGCCGATAATATCAGGTAATCCCTTAGCTGAATTTAGGGACTGCTACTGTGCCTTTGCCAGACTGGCAACAGCCGTAGCCCTGTCAGGATATATATCGAAAATTTTGGTCAGTCGGGTTATCTTGAAAATCTCGTAAATCCTTGGGCTTATCTTGCACAGACGAAGCTGGCCGTCGCGCTCATAAACCTTTTTACTGACTCGAATTAGAAGCCCGAGGACGGCGGAGGACAGGAACTTCACAGCGGAGAAATCGAGGACGAGATTTATTTTTTCCGCCTGCTCGACAACGCCCATAAGCGATTCCTGCAGGTCGGCGATGTCCCGCTCCTCGAGAATCTTCTCGTCCGTGAAGGTTACAATGGTTGCCTCTTCGCCATACTCAACACTGACTCTTGGTTTTAATTGCGCCATACAAAATCTCCCTAAAACAGTCAATTCCCACCCAAAACCGTAAGCTGTGAGGACAAAATATCAAATTTTTCGGCGTTTGGCAAAAGATTTTAATTTTTTTAATCCGCCTTGTGCGCGCCATAACGGCCCCTTCGTCTGCCAATTCAGGAAAGCTCACCCCGAAGGCAGGCAAGTCGAGGGGCTAAATACAAATGAGAAAGAGCAATAAATCCCGACAAATTTTTTCAGAAAAACCCTTGAATTGTCGGAGGTATTTTGTAAAATTCCAATCTCTATATTTTTTTTGGATAAAGTTATTGCGTTTTGCAGTTGACAATGGATAATGGCGGCATAGCCCGTGGGGCGGTTGTCGCGCAAGTCACACCTGAATTCGCCAGAGGCGGATAAATGTCCACACCCCGTGGATTAGAAACTGTGGACGTGCATGTGAGCACGACGGAAAAAGATGAATAGGAAAAGCCAAATTTTATTCAAAGGAGGTCGAAATGAAAATCAGTAGATCGACTGGCTACGGATTACTGGCGGCCGGGTATATCGCCAGGAGTGAGAAGGGCGGCATTGTGCTGTCGCAGACCATTTCCAAAGAGTACAACATACCTCTGGAATACCTGCTGAAAATATTGCAGCAGTTAGTCAGGGGGAACATCCTTCGCAGCAAGCGTGGTCCGCGCGGCGGGTTCGTGCTCGGCAAGCCGGCGAGCAAGATTACAATGCTTGAAATCATAGAAGCAGTGGATGGCCCGCTGGCAAGCCAGCTCAACCTCGATGAGCACTCCAAGAGGGACAAGTTCAGCACCAGGGCGGAGAAGACATACGCACAGGGCCTGGCCGCAGCCAGAGCGGTATATCAAAAAGCCAAATTGTCGGACCTGCTCGGCTAAGAGCGGCTCGATAACAAGAGCAACCAGACCAGCCGCAGTCCCGGTGCGCCGGGACTGCGGGCTGGTTATGTTTGTAATGTCGGCCACCTAAAAATGCACATCAAAGAATTCCAGCGGTTCATCTCCGAGAAGTACGAGAAACGAGACCGGCAAAGAGGCGTCCCCAAAACCTTTTTGTGGTTCATAGAAGAGGTGGGCGAACTGGCGACGGCATTGGCAAAGAACGACCCCAAAAACAAACGTGAGGAGTTCGCGGACGTCTTTGCGTGGCTGTGCACGCTGGCGAATATCAGCGACGTGGACATGGAGAAGGCCTGCAAAAAATACACAAGCGGCAAGGTCAGGGGATTCAAGCCGAAATAGCCGTCGCCGCAGAGCACGCGAATGAAAAACGCAAAACGCCACACACGACATTCAAAATCAACTGCGGCCTTTGCTGAGGCGATTGAATATCTGCCCGGCGGCGTGAACTCACCCGTGCGGGCATTCGGCGGAGTCAACCAAAAGCCCCTTTTCATTGCCAAAGCCAAGGGTTCTAAAGTTTACGACATCGACGGCAACGTTTACATCGACTACGTCGGCTCCTGGGGGCCGATGATTCTTGGGCATGCTCATCCGGCGGTTGTCAAAGCCGTCCAGAACGCCGCCAAAAAAGGCACAAGTTTCGGTGCGCCAACCCCTGCAGAGACCGCCCTGGCAAAGAAAATATGCGCTGTCTTTCCTTCCATTGAAAAGGTGCGATTAGTAAGCAGCGGGACCGAGGCGGTGATGACTGCTATTCGCCTCGCCCGTGCATACACCCGAAAGGATTTGATTATTAAAATGGCGGGATGCTATCACGGCCACGGCGACTCGCTGTTAGTCGCCGCCGGCTCAGGAGCAGCCGAACATTCCGTCCCGTCAAGCGCAGGCATCCCCCCTGCCATTGCCAACCTCACTGTCGTCATACCATACAATGATATCGACGCAGTAAAAAAGGTCTTCCAAACTCACAAGGGAGAAATCGCGGCGGTGCTGGTTGAGCCAGTGGCTGCGAATATGGGCGTCATTCCGCCTGCCGATGGTTTCCTGCAGGGGCTGCGGGATTTATGCGACGCCGAAAAGGCGGTGCTGATTTTCGACGAGGTGATAACCGGCTTCCGCATTGCACTTGGCGGCGCACAGCAGCTTTATGGGGTAAAGGCCGACGTTACCTGTTTAGGCAAAATCATAGGCGGCGGTCTGCCTCTGGCTGCCCTCGGCGGACAGGCACAAATTATGGATATGCTGGCGCCAATCGGCCCAGTCTATCAGGCAGGCACACTCAGCGGAAACCCCATCGCCACGGCTGCTGCAAACGCAACACTCGAAATTTTAGCTAAAGGCGACTGCTACAAAAAACTCGAAGCCAAATCCGCAATGTTAGCCGATGGATTGAAAAAGTCGGCCAAAGAGGAAAGAGTCCCTGTTGTTATCAATCGCGTCGGCTCGATTCTAAGCTGCTTTTTCACCGACAGGCCCGTCCGAAATTTTGAAGATGTCAAATCCACCAATATCCGGCTGTTCAAATCCTTCTTCGCCGAAATGCTCACACGCGGCATTTACATCGCCCCAAGCGCCTATGAGGCAATGTTCGTCTCACTGGCCCATTCAAAAGCAGATATCGAAAAGACCGTTGAAGCCTGTCGAGCCAGCTTCGAAGCAACCCAAAAATAATCGATACGTTTTCCCCTTTGCATTTCCGCGAAAAAAGCTTGAACTGGCTGATGTCGAAGAACATAATGGTAGCCACTATGGAATTTGAATTTGAAGAAAAACCGGAAAATGGGAGAGAGAAAATGAGCCAGGAGCCAAGAACGGGTAATCTGGTTGATACGACGGATTGCCTCGAAGCGGTCAGCGTCATTAAATGCTGGAAGAACCTGCTTTTCATCATCATACTGCTGGGCCTTCTGCTGTTGCAGGGCTCGTTTTGGATGGTGAATCTCAAACTTGCCAAGGCCGACGGCGGCAAATCGGGTGTTACTGTTGCCGAGCCGAACCAGCCGGTATCTGCCGTGCCGGCCAAAATTAAGCAGGCAGCAAAAAAAATCGCAGCCGAGCCAAACGTCCCCGCCGAGCCGAACGCCCAGCAGGCGGGTGCAGAGCCGCCGGTTGAGTTCACGGTCCGGTTCGAGCTGACGGTAAACCACGTAAAAGCCCTTGTGCGATTCCTGAACCTTGTTCTTATACCAGGCGCGGTGCTTTATTGCCTGACGATACTCTTTTCGCTCAAGGTTTCCCTGATAGGCCGATTAGGCGGCATAAACCACATCGCCAGGGCGTTTTTCCTGTCGCTGTTGTTCGTCGTATTGCTGCTGCCGTGGCAATTATTGTTTTCGCCGTTATTTGGCGGGGCGATGTTCACGCCGACGGAGCTAATCACCGCCTGCCAGGCGCAGAAAACCGCGCTTGCCCTGGCGTCTTTCTATCTGCGATTTGTCGGCTACTGGGTGCTGGTCCTGCTGCTGCTGTTAGCTGCACAGATGCGCAGTATGCGCTGGGCCAAGGCAACTCTCCGGCGACTCGAAGTGGTATGAAACAGCCCCCGAATAAATTCGGTGGCTGAACATTCTATGACAAGCCCGGTCTTCGTCAAAAGAAAGAAGCCCAAAAGGAAACGCAACGTCGTTATCGACTGGCTCGCCTTTGCAGGTCTGCGAATTCTTGTCGGCATCCTTCTTCTATTCAATGTCGAGACCAACCTGAGGTTCGCTCGTTTTCTGGGCCGATTACTCTGGCGGCATTACCGCCGGGGCAGGGAACGCGCATTGGAGAACCTTACTGCAAGCTTTCCGGACAAAACCGAACAATGGGATGAAACGATTGGCCAGAAGTGCTTCGAGCAGCTTGCAATGCTCGTGGTGGACGTGATTTTTACGCCGCGATTAGTCAAGAAAGATAACTGGCGACAATACTCCCGATTCAAAAACGCGGAACGCGCCAAATGGCTCAGTAAGGAGGGAAAGGGACTCATTTTTGTCGGCGCACATTACGGCAACTTCGAAATCATCGGCTATATGATGGGGCTTTTCGGATTCAACGTTTACAGTATCGCCCGGCCACTTGATAACCCCTTCATAAGCAATTACCTTTACGGTGTGCGTGAACGCGCCGGGCAAAAAATCATCGACAAAAAAGGTGCGGCAGAATTATTCGATAAGGTCGCCTCATCGGGGGCAACGGTGTGTTTTATAGCCGACCAGGACGCGGGCGACAAAGGAATCTTCGTTGACTTTTTCGGCAGAAAAGCCAGCACCTATAAAAGTATCGGCCTATTGGCCATCACGAACAATATCCCGATTGGCGTCGGCTACGCCAGAAGAATAGATGACCGATTTTTCTTCGAGATGGTGGTGCAGCGAATAATCTTTCCGAACGAATGGGCCGACAAAGATGACCCCCTGCTATGGGTAACAGCCGAATACACAAAGGCAATCGAGGATTTTGTCCGCGAAGACCCGACTCAGTACTGGTGGATTCACAGAAGGTGGAAACACAGGCCGAAAAATGAGCAACTTGAAGATACTACTCAAGCGGCTGGCGGGCGGTGATGGCGTCGGAGAGCATACGGCCACTGGCATATTCGAGGGTTGTGCCGGTGGCGAGGCCGCGGGCGAGGCGGGTGATTTTGACGCCGGTGGATTTCAAAAGCGAACTGATGTAAAGGACAGTGCCGTCGCCGACCAGATTGGGGTTTGTGGCCATAACAATTTCCTGGATGCCCCCTGCTTTTACTCGCTCGACGAGTTTATCAATGGTCAGGTCCGCTGGCTCGATGCCATCGAGGGGGGCGATGTGGCCGCCTAAGACGTGGTAAACCCATTTGCACTGGCCGGTTTTTTCGAGAACAATCACGTCCTTTGGCTGTTCCACGACGCATATCCTGCTTTTATCCCGGCGTGTGTCTGCGCAAATGTGGCAGGTATCAGTTTCGGCAAAGTTGTAACAGATTTTGCACTGTTTGATTTTGGTTTTGACGTCGCTGATGGCCTGTGCCAGGGCCAATGCCTCCGGCTTTTGCGACTTGAGAATATGAAAGGCAAGCCGTTCGGCGGTCTTGGGGCCGATGCCGGGAAGCTTTCCCAGCTCCTCGACAAGCTTATTTACTGTCTCTGTATAGCCGGCGGTCATAACACCTCTCGGTTTATCAATCACTATCGTTAGCATAACCAACATCTTGCAAAAAAGCAAACCGCCCGCTAAAATCCCGGCACGATGAAGGAACGTTTGATTTCAATTACGATTCTGGCGATATGCCTCGTCGGGTGCAAGGAAACAGTAAAACCCGGTGAGCCGAACCCGAAATCTTAATTAGGTGATTCACTACGTGAGATTCAAAAGAACCGTTCTGCTAATTTGTAAGTCAGCGCTGCTATCGCTGCGGAAGCCGGGATGGTTAATACCCATGCCCAAACTATCCGGCCGACCACGCCCCAGCGGACGGCGCTGAGCCGCCGCAGCGACCCCACTCCCATAATCGCCCCAGTGATAGTGTGCGTGGTGCTAACCGGAATGCCGAAGGCGGTTGAAATCAGCAATGCTATGGCGGCGCTGGATTCGGCGCAAAAGCCATCCACCGGTCTTAGTTTTGCCACTTTCTGCCCCATCGTCTTGACAATCCGCCAGCCGCCAAACATCGTCCCCAGAGCAATAGCGGTATAGCAGAGGAGCACTACGGTTAAAGGAATATAAAATGTCTTGCCCAGCAGGCCGGCGCTGAAAAGCAAACTGGCGATAATGCCCATGGTTTTTTGCGCATCGTTGCCGCCGTGCCCTATGCTGTACAATGCGGCCGAGAAAAGTTGACCTTTTCGGAAAATATGGTCAACCATCCTGGGTGAGGATTTTCGACAGGCCCAGTAAACGATGTTGCCGAGAAACCATCCTAATAAAAGCCCCGCCACCGGCGAGACGAATATGAATGCAACCGTTTTCATAATTCCCTGCCAGACCAGGGCCTGCGGCCCTATCTTAACGAGCGCCGCGCCTATCAGCCCGCCGATTAGAGCATGGGAGGAGCTGGTCGGCAGTCCTAAATACCACGTAATCACGTTCCAACTGCAGGCACCAACGAGCGTCCCGAAAATAATCCTCTGGTCCACAATCGCGATGTCGATGATACCCTTGCCTATAGTATTGGCAACATGGAGGCCAAGAAACAAAAAAGCGATAAAGTTAAAAAACGCTGCCCAAATCACAGCGTATTTCGGCCGCAGAACGCGAGTGGAGACAATCGTGGCAATAGAATTGGCCGAGTCGTGAAAGCCGTTTAGAAAATCAAAGACAAGCGCCAGAAGGATTAGAAATAAAATGCTCAACGTCATAGTCAGGCCTGTTTGACCATAATGGAATCAACGACATTGGCTACATCTTCGCAAACGTCCAGCACGGTTTCAGCATCTACATAAATATCTTTCCATTTTATCACCGCAATCGGGTCCTTCACGGTCGCAAAAAGCTCCATCAGCACCTTGTCGCGCATTGCGTCACCGACATTTTCCAGACGGTTGACCTCCACGCAGGCGTCGAAAACCACCTTGACATTTTTGATGTTCCGCAACCCCCCGATGGCCCGCGCCACGGCCTGCACCGACTGCTCAATCACTACGGCGAATTCCTGTAAGTTCTTGTCCACGCCGGTGATATTATAAATTCTCATCCGGTTCACAATGGTATTTATCATATCGACGATGTCATCAATTTCCATCGCAAGAGCATGAATGTCTTCCCTGTCAATCGGCGTGATGAACGTCTTGTTTAACTGTTCGATAATCGTGTGCGCCACGTCGTCTGCCTGGTGCTCAATCGCCGACATTTTGCTCAGTGAATCCTCATTCACACAGCCCTGGGATACCACTTTCTTGAAGAAACGAGCCGCATCCACAGCGCAACTTATCTGCTTTTCAAACAACTCAAAAAAGTTGAAATCTCTTGGGAAAAACTTAGAAAACATTCACATCTCCTCTGGCGACAAAATTGCACCCCATTATGTAGCTTGAGTCAACCCGACCAATTAAAGGCCGCTGATACGAAATATGCATTGATATCTTTATCTGCTTAAACAAGCATTCACAAACAAACAGACCGTTGCTTACAATTCATCTAACCTGACATTTCCCGTATTAAATGCTCGGCGACACAACCAAGCCTTCCAGTTCTACGGTAATATCACAATCTTCCCGGAATTATAACCAGTCGAAAAGTGTTACGCAACATTTTAAAGGATTTTGGCCATGCCATTTTAGTGTCCATTTCCGCTGATTAAGGGAGACAAAAAATGCGCGAAAGTTTTGAAGGACATATCAAAGGGTTAAATGCAGAAGTTGTCGCTATGGGTGAGATGGTGGCAACGGCGACTATCTGACGAATATCGCACAATCGGTGATAGGCGGGCTGCAATGGGATGGGGTCGAGGCAAAGGCCTACCCGCCCGCCCAGTGACGCATTTGTGACCTTACTCCGCTTATTGTACCAATATAGAATATCCTGTTGATTTGACCCCCACCGCTCCTTCGATTACGCTCAGGACAGGCGGGGTGGGAGCTAAACATCTCGGTTTATCAATAACTATCGTTCGCATAACCAACATCTTGCAAAA
>Ga0315284_10009073_pt1 | contig 14199 bp, 10 predicted proteins | sample YL17G09_16_MG_FD_203696 | JGI IMG/M metagenome (GOLD analysis project Ga0315284, IMG submission 203696) | Sediment microbial communities from Yellowstone Lake, YNP, Wyoming, USA - YL17G09_16 | ecosystem: Environmental > Aquatic > Freshwater > Lake > Sediment | place: USA: Wyoming | collected... | reverse complement strand
ACGATGGAGCAGCACTCGGGCGCGTGCCGGCTGCTGCTGGCGAGCTCGAGCCTGTCGCGGGTGATCGAGCCGCTGCGGTCGCGGTGCCTCTGCGTGCGCGTGCCCGCGCCGACGGAGGCGGACCTGGAGACGCTGCTCGCGCACGTCGCCAAGCGCGAGTCGCTGTCGCTGCCGGGGCCGCTGGCGCGGCGGGTCGTCGCCGCCTCGGGCCGGTCGGCCAGGCGCGCCCTGCTGGCGCTGGAGACGGCCCGCGTCGCGTGCTACCCTTTCACGGACGCGCAGGAGGTCGAGCTCCCGGACTGGGAGCTCTACGCCAGGGAGACGGCCGCGGAGGTGCTGCTCGAGCAGTCCCCGCGCGCGCTCTACGTTGCGCGCGGCAAGGTCTACGAGCTGCTGGTCAACTGCGTGCCCCCCGACCTGGTGCTGCGGACCCTGGCCCGCGAGATCAGGAACAGACTGCGCGAGGCCGCCGACAGGGCCGCGGAGAGGTCGCGCGCCGCCACGGCCGGGGGCTCCTCGGCGGGCATCGCCGCGCCGGGGCCCGCGACCGACGCGGCGCTCGACCCGCTCAAGGCCAAGGTCGCGAGGTCGTGCGCGCGGTTCGAGCACAGGATGGCGCAGGGGTCCAAGCCCGTCTTCCATATCGAGGCGTTCCTGGCGAGGTTCATGGTCGACTTCAAGGAGTGGCAGATGGCCGCGGAGAGGCAGAGCGTGAGGAGGTAGGAGAAGAAAGGAGAGGAGGAGGAGGAAAGAGACTGAGTTTTCGGAGAGAGAGAGGGTTAGCAAAAAATGAAATCAATCAAAAAAAGCAACAAAAAAAAATCAGAATCCATCTTGCTTGCTTGCTTTTCTTCGAAGCCTCCTCCTTTTTTCTTTCTTCCTCTTATCTCTGTCTCGTCTATTCATGCGCCAGCGCGCGGCCTCGGTGACGACAACGACGACGCACGCGAGCCTCCCGGACGTCTACCTGGTCGTCCACTTGTGAGTGTTTCAGAAAGAGAGAGAGAGAGAACGAAGCGAGCGATGCCGTCACCGCAGACGACGACGTTGAAGCCCGGCGTCTTCAATCGATGCCCCCCTTTCCCCTCGTGATCCCTCCTCTTCCTTGCCTCGATCTCTCGCGCGTTGGGTCCAATCTGAATCTTTCTCTGATTTCCACGCGTTATGAGGGGATGAGAGTTCATGAAAACACGGAACGACGAACTCGTGTTTTTTTTCGAAACGTCGATCAGCCGGGAAAACTCGAAAAACTTGCTCTCACCCGCTCCCTCTTTCAACTCTCCCTCTCTCTCCAACTCGTTTCAGCGCCTTCGACGGCGACCGGTCCCTCAGGCTCACGCCCGAGATCGCGGCAGCCACCTTGCGCTCCGCGACCAAGACCCTGCACGGCTCTTCGGGCGGAGCAGCTCTCCCCTTTGTCCTGCTCTCCGTCGACTCGGAGGCCTCGACCGCGACCGTCCGCGTCTCGAGGCGGCGCAAGGGAGGAGCGAGCGGCGGCAGTTACTCGAATTCTGTCGACCCCGTCGCGGCCCTCGTCGCGTCGCTCGCCTGCGTCACCCGCTCCCCGCAGCTGCTGGTGGTTTCCTCCGCGGACTCAGCCGCAGCAGCAGGGGTTGGCGCTGAGAAAACCCTCCCCCCGCAGCCGCTCGCGCTCACCGTCGTCAGGCGCTGCTCCTCCGTCGCGTCGCTCGCCTCGGACCCGCGCTCGTTCGACCCCTGCGCCGAGATCGACGAGTCCGCCTAGTCGTTCAGGGCTTCTGAAGTTTTCCAAGCAACACCATGGACTTCGCCCCTCAGTCGGTGAGGGACGCCTTTGCGCGACTGCGCTCGATGGCCTCTTCTTCTTCAAACGGCGCGCGCGGCGACGACGGCGAAGAAGCTTCCGTTCTCCTTCCTGGTTCCCTTTCCTCCTCTGCTACTGCTCTGGCTTCGTCGTCGTCGGCGGGAGGAGGAGGAGGCGCGCAGCTGCGAGTCGGAGGAGGAGTGTCGGGAGGACAACAGCAGCAGCAGCAGCAGCAGCAGCAGCAGCGACTCCCCGCCTCGAGTCAGGGCACCACCAACAATGCTGCACACGCTGGCACCAGGGGAACGCCGGCGAGGGGCGGGCTGCTGGCCTCGGCGTTCCCCGCCGCTGCTCCGCCGCCTCAGGAGAAGCCGTCGCCGTCGTCTTTCCTGCCTCCCCCCCTGTCCCCTGCGCGCGTCGGCCCTTTGGCTGCTTCTGCCTCGCTCGTGAGCTCGGTCGCGGCGTTCTTCGGCAAGCCGTTCCCGTCGTCTTTGTCGGCGTCGGCCTCGTTCCGCAGCCGCCAGACGAAAACCTCCTTGGCTCCTCCTTCCCCCTCCTCCTCTTTCGCCTCCTTTCTCTCGCGAGACGCCGTCCTCACTTTCTTGGTCGTGGCCGCCTGGTACGCAGCCAACACGGGCATCCTGCTGATGAACCGCGCGCTGCTGTCCAACTTCGGGTTCAGGAGGCCGCTGCTGCTGACGCTGCTGCACATGACGGCCTGTGCCGTGCTGGGCAGGGTCTGCGAGCCCTGGGAGGAGCGCCTCGAGAGGAAGCAGCGGGGCTCTCCTCCTTCCTTTTCCCTTGCCGAGAGGGTGAGCGAGAAGGAAGCCGCGGCGAGCGCGCCTCCTCCTCCTCCTCCCTCTTCCTCCTCCTCCTCCTCCTCCTCCTCCTCCTCCTCCTCCTCTGCGCCCGCGGGCCCGGCAAAGTCCAAAATCGCCGTCCTCGCCGCCACCTTTTGCGCCGCCGTCGTCCTCGGCAACGTCTCCCTCAGGTTCATCCCGGTCTCGTTCGCGCAGGCGATCGGCTCGACGACTCCCGCCTTCACCGCGGCCCTCGCCTTTGCGCTCCTCGGAGCCAGAGAGCCGCTGAGCGTCTACGCGACGCTGCTGCCCGTCGTGGGGGGCGTCGTGCTCGCGACGGGCTTCGAGCCCAGCTTCGACGCCGTGGGATTCGGCACCGCCGTCGCGGCGACCGGGGCGCGGAGCCTCAAGGCCGTGCTGCAGGGCGCGCTGCTCTCCTCCTCCGACCCTTCCGGGAGGGACCACGTGGGATCCATGGCCCTGCTGCGACTGATGGCGCCCGTCGCGGCCGCGATGCTGCTCCCGGCGACGCTCCTTCTGGAGCCGGGGGGACTCGCCGCCACGGCGGCGGCCTGCCGCCGGTCGACAGGGTTTGCCTGTTTTCTGTTGGCCAACGCCGCGCTCTCGTACGTTGTCAACCTCACCAACTTCGTCGTGACCAAGAGGACGAGCCCCCTGACACTGCACGTTCTCGGGAACGCCAAGGGCGTGTTCGCGACCGTGGTCTCGGTGGCCGTCTTCAAGAACCCGGTGTCGGGCGTCGGGGCGCTGGGCTACCTGTCCGCGGTGGCGGGCACGCTGCTGTACGGACTCTTGAAGTCCAAGCACCGGAGGGGGCGGGGCGAGGAGGGAGGGGCGAACAACGCCAGGGAGAGGAACAGGGCTGCCGCGAAGATCGGCGCGGTCCACGCTCTCTCTTCCGACAGCGACGGCTCGATCACGATCAAGGCCGTGGCCGCGTGATTGCGAGACGAGACGAATGATTCGATGTACTTTTGAGATGATTTTCGACGGTTGTGATTTTGCTTGTAATTTTTTTCCCCCGTTTCTCAATCATTTTTTTACTTTTGTGTTTTTTTTTTGAAAACTCTTTAGAGCCCCCCCCCCCCCCCGCCACCCAGCGCTCCATCTCTCTCCATCTCTCTCTCTATCACTCGCAACACTCTCTTTGCTCTCCCTCTCTCTCTTCTCTCTCAAAATCGTTGTTCTTTTAAAAAACATGAATCATTCGGCGTCAAAGCAAAATAAAGAAATAAACTCTTTCTAACTCAGCGCAGCAAAGCCGCCGCCGATAACGCCGGCGCCGCCCTTCGCACCGCCGCCGCCCTTCTTCTTCCCTCCAGCGGCGGCCTTCCCAGAGGGAGCGATGCTGCTGCTGCTGCCACCACCGCCCCCGGGCGTGTCCTGCCATCCCGTCTCTTCCTTGGCGGCCCTCGGGGGCGGCGGAGGCGGGGGAGGCGCCGGAGCCTCGACCAGAGCCCCCGCCGCCGTCGCCCCGCCGCGCTTCCTCCTCGCCTTGCGCCCGCCGCCGCCGGCGCCCTCCCTCGCGGCGCTCGCCACCTCGGCGCACTTGCGCTTGATGAACTCCGCGGCGAAGGCCGACGCGGCCGGGTTCGACGACCCGAAGTAGGCCGCAACCGTGTCCGCGATCTCGCTGTTGGATGCGAGCGACATCAGCCACCGCGGCAGCGCGAGCGCGTCGTCGCGCGTTGCGGGCCTCGTTTGGGGCGAGAGCTCGGCGACGCGCGCGGCGCACCAGTCCTCGAACTCGAGCGACATCGCGACGCCGTCGATGACGAGGGCGTCGCCGCTGGTCCCGGCTGCCTCAGCCTCGGATCTGGCGATGGCTGCGGCGAGGGCGGCGTCTTCCGCAGACTGCTGGCGCTGCTGCGGCTGGGGCGCTGCTCGGCGGGAGGCCGCAGCCGCCGCCGGAGCGGCCGGGGCGGCGGCGGCCCTCGGCGCCGGCGGCGGGGCCCTGCGAGCAGCGGCGGCGGCGGCTCCCCCGTTGGCGCCCCCTCCTCCGGAGGCCGCCGCGGCAGCCCTCGTCGCCGCGGCAAGGCGCTGCGCGAGAGAAGGGCCTGGAGCCTGCGGGGGAGGAGGAGGAGGAGCGGCAACGGGCCTCGGCGGCGGCGCGGCCAGAGCTCCGCCCATTCCGGGAGGCGGCCTTGTCGCCGCGGCCGCCGCCCAGGCGCCTCCCGCCTTTGCCAGGGGCTTCGGCTGCGCCGCTGCGGCGACAAAGCCGGCGCCGCCGGCGGGCGCGACCCTCCCTCCGATGCCCCCTCCCGTCGGGCCTCCGTAGTCCCAGAACATACCGTCCTCGTCTGCCGCTGCAGCCGCGTCGTCGTTGGAGGCGCTTTTCGCGCTGGTGCTGTTGTTGCCCTTGCCCTTGGCCGCTGTGGCGGCCTTCTTCTCCTTCTTCATCGCCGCCGTCGCAGCAGCCTGCTGCTGCTGCTGCTTTCCGCGGCCCTTATCCGCAGACAAAGGCGAAGGAGAATCTCCGCGAGGGACGCCAGCGCCTCCCCAGGCCGGTCTGGCCCTGTCGCCTCCTTCGCCGACCGAGAGCTGCGCCGAGAGCGCCTCTCCCAGGGTCATCGCCGAGGGAGGCAGCGTCGCCGGCTGGCCCCTCGCGTCGAGGAGCTCCGGCGCACCGTAAGGAGCAGAGGAAGCCAAGGAAGCAGAAGGAGAAGCAGACGAGGCGGGAGAAGGGAGCGCGACAGCAGCGGGAGCGGCGGCATCGGCGGGGACGCCCCCGCTCCACGCGCCGCCGGTCGCCGAGGGGCCCGCGGCGGCGCGGGCCCAGCCCCCCGCAGGCAGCCCCGCGGCCGCGTGCGCCGAGGCAGCCTGCTGCGCCGCGGCCCTCGCGCTCGCCGCCGCGGCCTCCTCCGCCTGGATCTCGGCCAGGGACTTAGCGGCGCGGGCCGGGGCCGTGACGGCCGCGGCGGCCCAGGGCGCGGGGGTCGGCTTTTTCGGCTGCGAAGAAGCGGAAGGAGAAGGAGAGGGAGCAGGAGAGGCCGCGGCGGCAGCGGCAGCCGGAGCGGCGGCGGCGCCGACTTCTTCCTCTCCCTCGTCGTTCCCTTTCCCCCCGCGGCCGCGGCGCCTGCGCCCGGCCTTTTCCTCCTGCCCCGCAGAGGCATCTGCAGCTTGAGCAGAAGCAACCTGAGCAGCGGCGGCGGCGGCGGCAGCTGCCTCCGCAGCGGCTTCCTCCTCGGCCTGCGCCGCGGCCTGCGCGGCGGCGGCGGCGGCGGCGAGCGCCGCCGCCTGCTCTCGCTCCCTCCTCTCCAGCAGCTCCTGCTGCTCTCTCAGCCGCTGCATCTGCTCCGGAAGGCTCTCTCCCTGCTGCTGCTGCTGCTGCCGAGGGAAACCCTCGGGGGAGAATTGCTGCGGAGGCGGAGGGCCACCTCCGCCTAGGAACTCATCGTGCGGAGGAGGGGGAGGACCGCCGCCTCCGGCCATCGCGGCAAGCGCCGGCGGCGGCGGAGGAAGGTTGGGCAACGGCGGCACCGCGCCCGCGGCGACCCACCCGGACAGCAGGGCGGCGACGGGGGCGAACGGCCCCTGCGATCCGGCAGGGCGGGTGGGGAGCCCCGGGGGGAAGAAGCCTCCCGCGTACCACTCGGCCATGTCGCCTGATTTTTGTTTTTGAATTTTTTTTAAATTGTTTCTTCGGTTGGATTTTCTCATTTTTTTTTTCCTTCGCCGCTCTCGAAAAGAAAAAAAGAAAAAAAACTCTACTACCCACCTGCGGAGAACGGGCCCTGCAGTCTCCCTTGCGGGTCCTCGTACTCCCACGCGTCCTGTGACAGCAACGGAGGCTGAGGCTGCTGCTGCGGCGGGGGCTGCTGAAACTGCTGCTGCATCTGCTGCTGCTGCTGAAACTGCATCTGCTGCTGCGAGACGATCGCCGGGTCCAAAAACTGCTGCTGCTGCTGCGCAGGACCCACCGCCGCCACTCCTCCTCCCGGCGCGCCCAGCCTCTGCTGCTCCGCCTCCGCGGCGGCGGCAGCAGAAGCCATCGCGTTCAGGTCCAGGTCGGCGCTGCGGACGGGCTCCGAGGCCCAGGCTGGCTCGTTCTCCGGCGCGGCGGGCTGCTGCTGCTGCCTCTTCCTCTCCAGCTGTTTTTCTTCTCGGCGATGCGTCTCCGCCGCCGCCGCCGCTGCCTCCTCCTCCTCGGGCGAGGGGCCGACGAGAGCGGAACGGACGTTGGCGAGAGGGGCGGCAGCAGAAGCGGAAGCGGCGGCAGACGCAGACGCGCGCGACGAGGATGAAGCAAACGCCGCGCGGTCGTCGCCGCCCATCCCCCCGCGAGGAGAGGGGCCCCCGCCCGCCGCCGCCACCCCGCCGCCGCCGGCGACGTTCCCGGGCACGTGCAGCCCCGCGAGCACGTCCAGCACGTCGGGCTGCGACCCCGGGTCCGAGAACATCAGCGCGGACTCGCTCCCTTCCCGCGCGAGCAGCTCGGCGGGGGGGTCGAGCGAGCCCTCGCCGCGGCGGCGGTCGAGCTGCCGGTAGACGTTGACGGCGTCGCGTTTTGGGTATAGCCTCGAGGCCGAGCGCGAGCCCAAGGGAGGCATCGGGGCCGCGAGGAGGGCTGCGAGGGCCGGAGGGGGGGCGGGGCCGCTGGAAGAGCCTCCTCCTGTTCCTCCGCCGCCACCGCCGCCGCCGCGGGAGAAGCCAGTGCCTCCGTAGTGGTGGTGGTGGTGGTGCGACGGCGGCGACGCCGAAGAGGCGCCGGCCCCGGGGGTTCCGGGGCCCCCGGCGCCGGCCGAGTCCCAGCCCCCGCCGCCGCCGCCGCCCCTGCCCCCGCGGGACCCGATGGCCACGGGCCGAGAGGACGCCGCCCCCCCCCCGATCGCCGCTCCTCCGGTAGCGCCTACTCCCCTGCCCCGGCCGACACCGAAGCCCCTCCCGCCCGCGGCGAACCGGTCGCGGCTCTCGCGATCGCGGTGGTGGCCGCCGCCGTGCTCGCCGCGCTCGCCGCCCGCCGCCGCGCCGCCGCCGCTCGTGCCCCAGCGGGAGCCGTAGTCGGCGCCCTCGGAGGGCCCCCCCCCGGCAGCTGCTGCCGCTCCGGAAGAAGGAGACGCGGCGGAAGCGGCAGCGCCGGCGGCTGAGCCGGCAGCTCCACCCCTCCCCGCCGCGGCCTCCTTCTCCGCCGCGGGGCCCCACTCGCGGTGGTGCGCGTGGGCGAAGCCGCCGCCCGTGGAGCCCCCCCAGCGGTCGCGCTGCGCGCTGCCGCCGCCGCCGCCGCCGTCGATGAGGGCCGAAGAGGAGGCGTCGCCGGGGGAGGAGGAGGGAGGGGCAGCTCCGCCCCCGACGCCGGGCGGGGGGCCTCCCCGCGCGCCGCGGCCTCCGGCGCCGGCGGCCCGGGCCCCTCGGGCGCCGCCCTGGGGGCCCCCGGCTGCCGCGGCGCCGTTGGACGAGCTGCCCCCGCGATCGTCCTGCCACCTTTGGGGGGGAGAGGGGGGAGAGTGAGGGATTCGGTTGGAGAAAAGGGGGAGGCGCGGGAGGGAGCTGGTGAGTGCGAAGAAAGGAGAGGGAGCACGGGAGGGAGGGAGGGGCACGGGTCGAGAGGAAAAAACAGGAAGAAAAACGTCCGCGATCGGCGACGAACAACTCACCTCGAATTCGAGGGCCTCTCCTCTCGCGCCCACTTGCGCTCCTGGGAAGGCGCCGCAGCTGCTGCTGCGGCGGCGGCGGCAGCGTTAGCGGTAGCCTGCTGCGAGGAGCTGCTGCTCCCCCCGCCCTTGGTGACGGTGGACCAGCCTCCTCCGCCGCCGCCGCCGACCCTGCTGGAATTGTCGCCGACGAGCGCCGACGACGCGGCGGCGGCGGCAACGGCGGCGGATGTCGACGAGGAAGCATCGCTCCTGTCGCCGCCTGCTGTCGATGGCGACGCTCCGGTTCCCGTTCCAGGTGCTGTGCTGCCGCCTCCTGCAGACCAGGCCGAGTTCACAAAGCCGGAAGAGCTCTTGTCGGACGCGGAGGGCTTCTGTGATGTCTTGATGGGGGAGGGAAAGAGAGAGAGAGAGAGGGTTAGAGGCAAAAAACCCGACGACGAAGACGGTGATGACTCGACACCAAAGGACGCTTCCCGATCGCTTCCCGCTCTCGATTCGGCGGCATCCGTGCCTCCGACCCCACGGCGGCGATCAAGAGACCGTAAGAAAAACTCGGGCGACAGAGGGAGGAGGATCAGGAGCGTTTTCGGCTCGAAAGCGCGTTTGAGCATTCCGCAAAGAAAAGAAGAAGAGGACGGGCGATGGTCATCTCGAGGTCGAAGAGAGAGAGACGCCCGATCGTATCTCTCTCTCTCTCGCTCGCTCGCTCGCTCTCGCCCCTTCCCACAGAGATGGGAAACCCGATGGTTCAACATACCGCAGGGTTCTTCCCCGCGACCAGCCATTGCGGCGTCAAGGCAGGAAGGTCGCCGGACATTTCCAGCGGGAGAGAAGGAGACGCGAAAGAAAAAGAGAAAGAGAGCGACGGCGACGTCAAACGACGGCCGAAGCGAAAACACGGAGAGAAGAGAGTCGGAGGGAAAAGTGATTTTTCTTTCCTTCTCGGCTCTCTCCCCCTCGACTTGCTCCACTGCTCTTCCTCTCTCTGGGAAAAGGAGGGGAAAAACGGACAATGTCGTCGCAGTCCCTCGCGGCCCTCCGGGCCTACGTCTGCGCTCCGGGACAGGCCGGCGGCGCCAACCAGGCCGAGTCGACCGTCCGTCTCAACGTCGAGCACGTCGCCCTGAAGGCGACGCGGTTCGCCGAGCTGCGGCTCGACAAGCACGTAAGAGAAGAGCATCGGGTTTTTTCCTGATTGGCCGATCGCGGCGTTTTTTTCTTGCCTCGTGTCTTCTTGCATTCCCACTTCGAACCTCGCGACCGACGCCTCCTTTTCTTTCCCCGTCGCAGAGAGGCACGAAAAGAGAGGGCGCTTGAGGCTTGCATCCGAGTCGCAACCAAAAGCGGATCAAAGCGGCTCCGCGCGGGAGCGAAACCGACCCCGCTCCCGTCGACGACGAAACCGGAAAAAAAAAAAAAAAAAAACGTCCGAGAGGCGGAAGGGCAGCAGTCTCACCGGAGCCCTCTTCCTCTTCTTCCGAAAAACCCCGCCAACGACAGTTGACCATCGCCGCCCTCAAGCACAAGCTCGCCTCCCACACGGGCACGGCAGCCGAGGACATCGTCGGGCTCACCCTCCTCGACTCCGCCGGAGCCGTCGTCGCCAGGCTCGATTCCAAAGGAGACGAAACGAAGCTGGGCTTCTTCTCGCCCGGGGACGGCTTCTGCCTCCGCTTCGACGACAACAACCCGTGCTCTCTCGCGAAAGGGGGCTGGCTCGAGGACACGAGCCTGGTACAGAAGTACGAGATGAACGACGAGACTTACGACAGGAGGGAGGGGACCTTCCGGGAGTTTGCTCGGAAGCGCAGGGAGCAGGACCCGGGCTGGACGCTGGAGAAGGAGATGAGTGCGCGGAGGAACGGCGGCGCTGCCGCGGACGCTCCCTCCTGCGCCTCTGCTGCCGCCCCTCGTCCCGTTTCGGAAAACAGCAACCCCCTCCTCGACGGCGACTACCAGCGGGACCTCGCCTCCTCCATTGAGCCGGGGGACCGCTGCGAGGTCAACCCGGGGGGCAAGAGGGCGCTCGTGCGGTTCGTGGGCAACGGCGTCGAGAGCCTGCCCGAGGGGTTTTGGGTCGGGGTGGAGTACGACGAGCCCGTCGGGAAGAACGACGGCAGGCCGCCGAAGAGCGAAAGGAGGCTGTTCGAGTGCGCCCCAAACCACGGGGGGTTTGTGAGGCCCGCGAGCGTGACCGTCGGGGACTTCCCTCCGGCGGACGGCGCGCTCTTCGATTCCGAGGACGAAATGTAAATGTCATTATGAGAGGGAGTTTTTTTTTTCTTCTTTACATTAATTTTTCAGAAGGTACACCACTGAGGCACGATGGAGTAAGGAGGCGCTGAAATTATCGCGAGAGAAGCCAAGTTGACGCGGGGATAAGAGAAAAGGCATGATAGAAGACAGAACGAGAGGGGAAGAGAAGGAAAGAAAGAAAGACGCTTTCACGCCACTGGCACCTTCCCGGCGCCGGCGCAGGCGGTCGCGATCATCTCCGAGATCTCCCCCGCCCCGGTCCCGGCGTTGCAGGCCCTCGCCACCAGCCTCGAGTGGCGCAGCGCGTACTGCGAAGAAGGGGAAGCTTTCGAGGTAGAAGGAGTGCTGCACCCGGGGGACTCGGTGAACGCCCTGACCCCGGCGCGGAGGCAGCCCCAGTCGTCGACGACCGGGAGAGGCCGCGCCGTCTTGTGCCGCCGTCGGAGCAGCGGCGCCTCGACGAGCGCCGCGACGGCCTCCGCCGCTGCTGCTGCTCCGGGCACTCCTTCTTCTTTCCCGATCCCGTGGAGCTCCGAGAGCTCGTCGGCGAGGCGCCTGGAGACGAGGCGCCTGGAGACTTCGGTCGACGAAGAAGGGGAGGGGAGGGCTGCGCTGCCGCCGCCGCCGCCGCCGAGCAGCAGGAAAGCCGCGACCGCGGCCGCGGCGCCGTCGACCGCCTCCCTCTGCCTCAGCTCGAGCCCGAGGGCCTCTCGAGCTGCTTGTGCTCCGGGGCTTCCGCGACCCGCGGCGAGGCGGAGGTGGAGCAGGTCCGCCTCCCTCTGCGGGACCGCGGGGGAGGAAAAAGGAGGCAGCGGGGGAGGAGAGGCCTCGCCCTCTCCTGCTCCTGCTCCCGTCGCAGCCTCCCCCAAAAAGGCCGCGGCCCGCTCCTCTTCCTCCTCCCTCCTGTCTCCGTACTCGGTGACGTGGCTGCCCATCTCAAAGGTGCCGTTCCTGCTCGTGGCCTGCGCCACGACGCGCGCGAGCTCCTCGAGCGACTCGGCGGGCTCCGCCTCGGGGTCCTCGGCGGCCCGCATCCACGAGACGGCGAACAGGTCCCCGAGGCAGGTGTCGAAGCCCTCGGGTAGCGGGAGCGAGCCCGCGGGCCGAGGCATTCCCGGACAATAGACCCCCCACGACGACTCGTGAGGGTTGGCGGCTGTCAGCGCGAATATCCCTTCGCCGTCGTCGCGGTGGAAGCGGCGGCGGTGGGGAGAGCGGGAAAACGCATCTCCCGTTGCTCTCTCGCCGCCGCCGCCGTCGCCGCCGTCGTCGTCGTCGCGGGCGGAGGAGGGCAGCATCCCCTCGAACATCGACCCGGCCTCGCAGGCCTCGACGAAGAGCACGATCTCCGAGAAGGTGGCGTTTCCCGGGAGCATCGCCCTTTCCTCCCTCTTCTTCTCCTTCTTCTTCGTCTTGCCGTGGCGGTGGCGGTGGCGGCTGTGGGCGGAGAGCAACGCTCCGTCGGCGCCCTCCCCGGCGGAGGAGGTCGCGGAAGCCCCGCCCTCCTCCCCCTCCTCGCCCTCCTCGGCGTCGTCCCGCCGCCGCGTCATGTTGAGCAGCGCCCCGACGAGCTGGTCGGCGAAGAGCGGCGGGCCGCTCGGCATGCCCAGCAGCCCCGGCGCGCCGTGGTCCGAGTAGAAGACAAACACCCTGTCCTTGCGCGTGGAGGCCAAGACCCTCCCGGTGCCGTTGGGCGCGACCCTGGCCACCTTCTCCGAGTCCCCCAGGAGCACGGCCAAGAAAGTCTCCGAGGTCACTTCCTCGCCAGAGTAATCCAAGGGCACGCCGCCTCTGACGTCGTCGCCCTCGGGAGAGTTAATGAGAGTTCCAGGTCGAGGGTTGAGAGGCGAGAGGGCCGCGTCGTCGTAGGAGAGGGTGAGGATTTGCGAGGGCTGGACGCCGTGGCCCGTGAGGACGTGGTATGCCTGGTGTCGTGTGCGTGCGTGCGTGATAGAGCGGGAGAGAGAGAAGAAAGGGAGAAAGAGAGTGAGCGACAGGCAGACCAACCGATGCAAAACGCCTCCTCCTCAATCTCTCCTCCTCCCTCAAAACCCAATTCCACACGCGGAATGTATGTTTTTTGTGGCCGAGCTTCATCAGGTTCTGGAGGGGAAGAGGGAGAGGGATCACACTCACGTGCATGACGTCGGCCTGGTGCCGGTAGTTCCCGTAGCCGGACGAGCCCACGACGAGGAGTGCATGGATGGAGGAAGCGTCGACCGCGGCGTCAGCGTCGTGGGCGTCGTGCGGGAGCCTGAGGAAGGCGGGGAGTGACGCTGCTGATGCCGACGCTGCAAGCAGCAGAAGCAAAAGCGGTGTCGACGCGCAGCAGAGGAGAAAGGCTCGCATTTTGGGAGGTAGCAAGTTCTCCGCTTTTTCTGCGAGCAGCGACGATTTCGCGAAACGAAAAAAAAATCAACTGCGTCATAAGGAAACAGACTATCTTGGTCCTCCATCGAGCTCTTCTCTCTCTCTCTCGTTCGTCGCCAGCAGCCATGTCTCCTCGCGCTCTCTCCACGACGCCGCCCGCGACGGCAGGCACCTCCTCTGCGCGCGCGGCGGCGCCGATCGCAAGGGGCGCCGCACGCGTTCCCGCTGAACCCCTTCGCCGCCGCAGCGTCCTCGTCCGCGCCGAAGAGAGCAAGTCCGAGCTCTCGGGCGCCGAGAAGGTCATCAACTCGATCACGTCGTTTCTGAACAATTCTCCTCTCGCCCAGGGTACGTCCGTCTTATGAGCTGGAAATCGGTGGATAGAGAGAGAGAGAGAGAGGGCAGTTTGGGCAGGAGAGAGGCGTCAATTCAACCGTTGTTCTAGAACGCGTTTGCTCCTCGATTCCACAAACGACCCCGACCTCGCTTCTCACCCTCGCTCTCGCTTTCGGTTCCGCCTCCCTCGCCCCGCCCTCGCGCTCTCTCCGTCCAAATACAAAAAAAAAAAAAAAAACATCGCAGGCAAGAAGGCCCTCGCCATCGCCCAGGCCGGGTCGGACTACGACCCCGCCCTCTACGCCTCGAAGGTCGACGCGGCGATCGCCTCCGCGAAGGGCAACACGATGGTCTTCAGCTGGTCGGGCTGCCCCTTCTGCAAGAAGGCCAAGGCCCTGCTCGACTCCAAGGGGGCCGAGTACTCGGTGCTTGAGCTCGACCAGATGGACGACGGGCAAAAGTACCGCGCCGCGCTGGCGGAGAGGACGGGCAGGACGTCGATGCCCAGCATCTTCATCGGGGGGGAGGGCGGGTTCATCGGGGGCTTTGGCGACGGCTCCCCCGGGCTCAAGCCGTTGAATGACAGCGGGGAGCTGGACGGGAAGCTCAAGGCGGCGGGGGCTCTGTGATTGAGAGGAGAGAGAGAGAGAGAGAGAGAGAGAGAGAGAGAGAGAGAGGGGGAGAAAAGAGAAGAAAGAGAACTGTTTCTCAACCTTCTCCTTCCGCTTTCCTTTTCCCGTGCTCCCTCCGATAGTTTTCCTTTTGTCGAGTAGATTTTGATGATGTTTCCGATGCGCCGAGTAGTTGATCTTATCGATTGCATTTCGTTTTCCGTTTCTCTCTCTCTCTCTCTCTGCCTCTCTTCCGTGATGGAAAAAAAAAAAACTCCTCTCTTCTCTTCTCTCTCTCTCTCCCCCCTTTTCTCTCCCCTTCTCCTCGTCATCCCTCCCCAACCCCAAACGCAGCAGCAACCGCCCGCCTCTGGCCCGCACTCAGCAGCGCGCCCCCGACCTCCTGCAACCACCGCGGGTAGAGCGCG
>Ga0315284_10009072_pt1 | contig 14201 bp, 26 predicted proteins | sample YL17G09_16_MG_FD_203696 | JGI IMG/M metagenome (GOLD analysis project Ga0315284, IMG submission 203696) | Sediment microbial communities from Yellowstone Lake, YNP, Wyoming, USA - YL17G09_16 | ecosystem: Environmental > Aquatic > Freshwater > Lake > Sediment | place: USA: Wyoming | collected... | reverse complement strand
CGACAAGAAGATTTCATCGGCATAATATCTTCAATTAAAATTTTGTCATCATTAACAGGAAAACGATCATCAGTAATTTTTCCATTTTTAAGAATGCGATAATGAACGTGTCCACAATTGGGACAATGGATTCGATAGTTGCCGTTTAAAGATGTGTTGAGAACAAAATCAAAATACTTTCCGCAACCACCTGAGCAATACCATTCAAATTTTTGTCTAGGCATTATGCAGCTATTGCCATCTTGAAGACATTACCAAGTTTCTTAAACTCTTCTTCATCAAACTCAATCAATGTCTTGAAAGCAATAACATTATCTGTTAGCGGAATATTCGAATCTTTTATTCTTACACAAACTTCTTCTATGACTTTGCCATTGAACCAAACTTTAGTATGGCTTCTGTTCCTGAATACTTGATAAGTTTTTCCGCTTTTGCTTCTTACAAGAACAAATCCGTATTTCAAATAGCGTCTAAATTCTATTTCTGAGACTTCTTCTCTCAATGTTTCAAGAGCTGTTTTTTCATTTTCTGGCATGTTTTTAAGGAAATCATTGCTTGCTCTGCTCTTTACAAAAATGAGAAGATTGGATTTGAGTTTTTGTTTCTTTGCTTCTTTTTTATAACTTTCTGAATCGTATGCACAAATATTATTGTCAGTGTCGAACGTAAACGGATAATATGTAGTATTTGTGCCATTTACAAAAATCGAATTATTGTTGATTGTAGTAGTATTTGTATAACCGAAATTTGTTTGTTGTTGATAATGTCGATAAATATCATTGCTAATAGCAGATATCGTTTCATTATTAATTATTTCGCCGATATAACGTTGTCTAAGCATTTCATCTAGCGTAAGAACGTCTGTAGTTGTTGAAGTACTATAAAAATTCGTTGTATCGTAATCGCTCGTAATTACGTGAGGAGTAGTATAATCAGCTGTTGCCATTATAATGTTCCCAGAAATTTCGTCAATTCACTTTCGTTGTTTGTGTTGTTGACGAGCATAAAGTTGATATTATTGTTTTCTTTCAAAAGAACTAAATCTGCTCCGCAACCATCAACCTTTATAGCTCCTTCGTTATCTTTGAATTGAGTCAAGGCATCCTCAATTTTAACTTTGAAGTCTGAAGCTTTCATTTCGAACTTCAGTTTGCGCTGATCATCATGAATGTGAATTTCTCCGTTGTCATTTTTCTGAAAACGAAGTCCACTGATTGCAGCTTGATCTTTACTCATCTTTTTCTCCTTTATCCTGCTACGGTTGCTGGAACCATTAAAATTTCTTCTGCATCTATGTCAAATTCTGCTATCTTTCTGTTTTTCTTTCCTTCAGCATCAACACTGTAAGCTTTATAACCTTTTGCTAGCTGTTCCATGAATCTCACTTTTGCTTGTTTAGCTTCCATACCGTTGTCTTTGTTCCAGATAATACGTTCATCACCTTTTTCACAAAGAATTTTCAAAACTCTTTTTCCAATAATAGGATGAGCTTTGACAACAACTTCACCAAGGTTTTTGAAGTGGATTAATTTTTCTCCAGTTGCTGTAATGACTTCATATCCTTTTCTGATGAAGTCTTTGATTCTTGTCTTTGCTTCTTCAACTTGGTTCATGTCTCCTGTGTCCCAAGGAAGACGCAAATCCATTACGAGTTCGTTGTTCATTTGCTCTCCTTCTTTATAACTTTTCCCTTTTCAACAAATTTCTTCAAAGCTGTGATGAGACCATGTTCTTTCTTTCTTAAAGTTATTTTAAGGTCTCCATCTTCTTGTTCTAATATTAAATTATCATTATCTCCTGAACCGAGAATTACAGCTTCTTTGAAACTGTCACCGAGACTCATTAGCTGCTTTTCGAATTCTTCAGGATCTTTCTTGAAGACTAATCCGTTAGAATCGAGAATATGAATAACGCCACGTTGATAAACTCGAATTGTTAGATCACCTATTTTGCCTTCTTCAAGGATGTTTTTGTCTGAACTTTTTGATGTTTTGATTTTGCTTTTGATAAGTGGAATGATTTTTCCCATAGTATTCTCCCATTTAAATTATATATTTTTTTTCATTTAGTTTCATCATTTTATCTTCAATATTATGCACAAAATCTACAAACACTTGAGTCCGTTTTAAGGGCAGAGTTCTATAATATGGCAGCGGAACTTGTATTCTTTCTACAATTTTTCCCGGATTAGAACTCATAATCCAAATTTCATCTCCAAGATAAACTGCTTCAGAAATATCATGAGTTACAAAAATAACTGTTAGTTTTAATTTATCCCATATTTGAGCTAATAAATCTTGCATACTAAGGCGAGTATGTGTGTCAAGAGATCCGAAGGGTTCATCCATTAAAAGAATTTTAGGGTTTGATAGTAAGCTTCTAGCGATGGCTACTCGTTGAAGCTGGCCACCAGATAATATTGGATAAAGCGCGTATTTCTTTTCATGACCTTCAAGTCCTACAAGCTTGATTATTTCCATTGCTTTTTCTTCTCGTTCATCTTTTCCTACACCAGCAAACTTCAGTCCTAAAGCAACGTTATCAAGAACTGAAAACCATGGTAGAGAAGAATACTGTTGAAAAACCATGCTGATATGATCATCTTTAAGATTTAACGACGTTCTTAATTTTCCGTAGACTAGAATTTCACCAGAAGTTGGTTGTTGAAGTCCTGCAATGTATCTTAATACAGTAGATTTGCCACAACCTGAATGACCTAAGATAACCACAAATCTTCCTTTATCAGGTGGATTTTCAATCAAAAGATTTAGATTTTCAATAACAGTAGTGTTGCCATATTTTTGAATAATGTTCTTGAGTTCTATGATATCAGGTAATATAGTATTATCGAAAAGCATGTTTACTTCTTCTTTTTTGTATCTCCCATAAATTTCCAAGGAAAGATAATTTGTTCCATTTTCTTTAAAAGTAAATCTTGCAAAAAGCCTACTAAAATAATGACAAGAAGAATTGCAAATACTTTATCAATCCTACTCTGACGAGCAGCTGTATAAGCAATTGCTCCAACACCACCTGATTTATTGACGAGTTCTGCTACAATAATATATGTCCAAGAAATTGCTACTAGAACTCGTATATCTACAAAAGCTTTAGAAATGACATCAGGAATAAAAACGTTTTTAATCATTTGCCATTTATTTGCGCCTAATGTTTTTACTGTTTGTTGATATACAGGAAGAACTTCACTGATTCTTTGAACAACAACTGGAAGGAGATAAACCAAAATACCAAAAGCTAAGAAGTGAACTTTCATTGCATCTTCAATTCCGAACCAGACAATAAAAAGTCCAACAACTGCTGTCAGAGGAACAAAACGAAGGGCATCGATAGGTTTGCTGAATAGTCCATGAAATATGGGAAATAAACCAATTGCAAATCCTATAGGAAAAGAAATCAAAACAGCTTCTAAATATCCAAGAAGGTTTAGTTTGATAGAATAACAAAGGTTACGTATAAGAGCATCTTCAAAATGTAATTCTCCAAAAGAGAGAAGTACTTTCCAAGGAGAAGGCAACAAAGAGGGCATAGGAAATAGAGCTGTCACTAAACTCCATGTTCCTATTAGAAAAATCACGCCTATCAAGATTAAACTTTTTTCTTGTTTGGCTTCTAGTTGGCCGTTGATTTCAAAATAGTTATTCATTTTAATCTTATTGTCGAACTGAATAAGCCTTCACAAACACATCCTTCAACTTGATAACCAGAAATAGATTTGGCTTTAAAGCCTGTAGCCCAAATTTCTCCCTTATGGCACATCCACCAATTATAACCAGTCATCTGGATATCAGTATATCCATTTTGTTTAAGAGTCATTGTTGCTTTTTCTGGATGTGTGCATCCTAAAAACAACAAAGAGATAAAGATTGAAAAGAGAAATTTCATTTTAGTCAAGAAGAATAAGATCAATCCTTCTGTTCTTTTCTTTGCCGTCTTCAGTGTTGTTGTCACCAACTGGTTTGTCTGGGCCATTTCCAACAACTGAAATTCTAGCAGTTGGTACGTTATGCTTCTGAACTAAATAATCTTTTACTGCTTGAGCACGTTTCTTTGAAAGAGTTATATTACTTTCTCTAGAACCAACGATATCAGTATTGCCTTCAATTCTAATCATGTTGGTTGACATCTGAATGATATCTGCAAACTTGAAATCAATGATTGTTTTAGCGTTAGCATCGAGAGCTGAAACGCCTGTTGGAAAATTAATAGTGATACCTTTTGTCGAAACAGCTTTAGCTGTTTTAGCAGCAGACGCTGTGTATACCACAGCTCCTTCTGCTTCTTGATTTCCTTCTGGAGTAATAGTATTGAAGCTAGAAATGCTTATGACATCTGAAAATGAAGGAACTTCGCCTTTGACATAATTGATTGATCTGTAGATTTTCGTCATTTTATTGTAAAGGCGTTCTCCTGTCATTCCACTCCAATTATCGAGACCGAAGAAACGTTTGTTATCGCCTAGATTGCAAAGACGTGTATTGTTGATTGCGCTAAGACAGAAAGCTTCATCAGTATTAAGCCCTGCTGCTAGAATTTTTGCTGCTTTCTTCTTAGCAATTTCTGAAGAGTTGATTTCTGCTGCTCCTGTCATCCATCCTTCTATTAAGGATTTCAGTTCTTTCTGATGAGTATTAATCCATTGTTCTTTTGCATAAAAGACATCAGCAATAATATATTCAGCTTTCTTGGTGCTCATAAGGACTTTTGCACCAGGAACTGAGTCTGTGCAGATTTGATCATCAGGAGCCCAAACAACTGCTGCATCAACTTGTCCGCTTTTGAACATTGCAGCAGCATCGATAGCATTTGCAACTTCTTTGATTTCTACATCACTGGAACTCAGATTGCCAGCGTCGAGTGCATAAAGTAGAAATGTATGAGAAGGAGTACAGAATGCAACTGCAATCTTCTTTCCAATAAGATCATTAGCTGTGTTGATGCCTTTCCTTACAACGATTGCATCTCCACCTCTGGACCAGTCTGCTTGAAAAACTACTTTTGGAGAAAATTCAGCGAGACCGTTAACTTCCGTAGGGAAAGCATCGATGGTACACCAGAGAAGGTTGACTTCATCAGCTTTCCAAGCTGCTCGGCTGGCTAAGAAATCATCCAGAACTTTAAACTGAACTTTGATGTTGTACTCTTTGAAATAGCGAGATTGTTCTGAAGCTTCGAAGCCTTCATTGAAATATTGGCCACCAGCGTATCCACCCCAAGTGACTACGCCGACTTTTAGAATTCCATCATCTTTACTGCCACCAAAAATTCCTTTTGGAATAGCAGTAGTCGCCTTTCCTTTCGGAGCTATCTTGCTCATAACTCCTGTATATTGTAGGATGGTAAATAGCCCTCCTACAAGAATCAGGATAAGCAAGAATTTCGTGATTGGCTTCATTCTCATTTTAAAAACCTCCTTTTAAGTTTTAGTTTTTGAATAAACCTTCGAATTGATTATTTCGAGGAACTTTTTCTTTCGTAATGGGATTATCGAGATCAAGTTCATCATTGTCATCTGCAGCACGAGCAAGAAGAAGATCTTTATTTTCTCTCAGAAGGGGAGAAGGTTGTTTCTCCCACTGTTCTAAGAGCTCCCAACCTTGCGCTTCGAAGATGCCGTTCTGAAGATCAACACCACTCAAGAAACCTTCAGAAACTTCCATGAAGTGTTCAATATCTCCAACTTTGTTTCCAACATCTTCAGCCATGAATTCAAGAGCAGCATCGAACATAGCTTTTTTGTCATCTTTAGGATTAATGATTTTCATAGCTGATTGGATTGCACTGTGGCTAGCAAGAATTGTTTTACGTTCAATTTTCTTGACTGAAACATCATCTTCAATATCTTTGATTAAGAAATCTGCAGCTTCTTGAGTTTTGTTGAGACATCTGTAAAGTCCTTCAAGTTTGACAAGAAGTTCTTTTAAAGTTTTATTTGATTCTTGCAAACGTCCAGCAGATCTTGTTGCAAGTTTTTGCTGCAGTGCATAGCGTTTTGGTTCTTTTAATGCTGCTTGAACAGTTCGCATGTTTTGTTGTACTTGATTTTCGTTAGAACTGATTTGTTCTTTGACTATTTCAATTTGACCGCGTAAATTAGAAATTTGAAGGTTGATCTTCTTGAGATTATCTTTAAGTGTATCGACGTAGTTTTCTATAATACCAATAGGATCTATAGTTACAAAGACGCTTGTTACTGCTCGCATGCCGCTTTTGTAAGCATAAAAGAGAAGATTGCGGAACTTAGGATCAGCAATAATATAGACAGTTCCTGCTAACCCGAGGACAAGTCCAATGAGAGTGAAGAGATTTTGTGTCAGAGTGATTAGAAAAGGAAGGACTTTGAAAAGACCGATTCCTCCTCCTATGAGTGCAATGGCACCAAAAATCATGCCAGTGTTGCCTTCTGGCCTTTCCCAAAATGATTTGGGTTTGAATTCTTTGAAGTCCATGTTACTTCCCTTGGTTTAAATATGAACTGATTTTGTTTTTGTCAGCTTCGATATCTGTAACGACTTTATTGAAAGTTGCATTGAAGTTATTTTTGACTGTTTCAATTTTAGCTCTTTCAGCAACTGCATCATTCTGTTTGATTCTGCTGACTTCTTGCAGTTTGTTTATTTCCTCATTCAATAATGTAATTTCTTTCGTTTTTGCCACAATCATCTCTTTGATTTTTGCAGCCTCTGCTTCTTTGTCAGTTACTTTAGCATCAGTGACTTGCTGAACATATTTGTCGAATTCAGCTTTCTTTTCAGCGAGTTTTGAAAGATAAAAATCAGCGCTTGAAATGATTTTGTCGATTGAAACGATCGAAGAGACTGCTGCAAAAGCTGCTTTGAATCTGTCTCCTTCGGCGGGTATGACACTCCGCATGTTCTCTAAAGAGCCACGGAATTCGAAATAATCATACCCATCAACATTATTTTCACTCAGAACTCTTATGAGCTGAGCGTAAATGTCTTTGTCAAGAACAGGTTGTGCTGCAGAAGGTGTTGAGAGCGTCGTTGAAACTGAAATTGATTCTGTAGGTTCAGTTTCATTTTCTGTTTTAGTTTCGTCTATTTCAAAAAAGAGACTTTTGATTCCGCCTTTTTTCTTTTTCTGATCAGTAGCCATGTGTGCTTCCTTTCTTTAAAAAAATATATCATGCAGAAATCTGTTAAAAGCTTAAAGAATTCAATTTTAGCTTACCAGCTTTGAAATATCTCAAATAGGGTGTTTTGAAATATTTTCCGTAAATATCAGAATCATCAATATGAAGATCAATTTTATTTTTCAAACAATACCAAGCTTTTGTTTTGTTCCATACTTCTCTCTTGATCCACCAACCTCTGCTGTCTTGCCAAGCTCTTGTTGTTTTGTTTTGAATATGATAATCAAGAATCGAAAAGATATGAGTAAAATAAATTTGCAATTTGTCGAGGTGTTTGTAAATTTCTGGAGTGATTCTTTCACCTGTTATGACGTGAATTTCTCCATTGTTGTGGAGAATTAACAAAGACAAATTAGAAAACAGTTTTGGGTTATCTGTAATAACGCCATGATAATCAAGACCTAATTTTATCATGTTAGTTTTTTTAATACATTATTATATTGGTGAATTTTCAAAATTGTGCCTGGCAATAGATTTAAAGTCATTTGTTTTGTTTTGACTGCATCAACAAGAAGTTGAATATCATTCTCAGTTAATGTTACTTCTTCAGTGACTATATGTTCTGTTATAGGTTTTTGTTCTTTTTCTGCCTTTGTTAAAGTTGTATTATGAATCCATTTGAATTTTTGACTTTTAGCCCGTTGAAGTCCTTTAGAAATGAAGTCTAAATGTTTCTTTGGCAACTTGCGCCATAATTGAATGACTTCATTACCTTTGATAAGAGCCCAATAATTTTGATTTCTGTTTCTTGGTTTGATTCCTGAATAAAGATTGAATTGCCAATTTTTTATTTTTCTAAGTTGATAATTTTTAGGGTTATTTCCGAATAATGTCCATTCGACAGGCAATTTTACAGAATTGCAAATGTCATTGTCATAATATGATGAAACTATACCATGAGTTAGAACACCTCTGCTTAAAGCTGCTGTTATAAGTTCAAGATCTCCTTTGTAAACTTTTGTGATAGTTGGAAGATAAACAAACACAACTGAATATATTTTGCTTTTTGATTTGTATTTTACTTGAGGGAATTTCATAAAAAAGATAGGTGAGAATGCGAAGCTGTTTGACAGTTATTTTGTTACACGTTATGTCAATTGAACTTCAAACTAGCTTGTAAACAACTACTTACTAGTTTTTTTGTAACATTCTCAACCTATCCCTTTAAATTAAAAATATCAGGGTATTAAACACACTCATTTAATTGTGTCACCTGGATTGTAAGTATAAACAAAAGCTGGTTCTATTATTTTAAGTAGATTTCCTTTTGAATCTTTTACTATGACACTTCTTTCACCTTCAAGGTTAGTTTTGGCTATGACAATAATGGGACGAGTCATTCTCTCAAGTTTGTTCAAGGAAGAACAACTAAACATCAAAACACAAACGATTACAAAGATAAAATGCATTTTCATTTCTTCCTTGCCCAGCGATGCCTTTTAAAGAAATGACACCCTTTATCAACTAATGTGTTTGAAATTTCATTTGTTCTGTCTTTGAACGTTCTTTTCATACATCTACCAAAAAAATAATTTCCACTAAGTTTGTTGAATTTACACCACCAACAATTTCTTTTTGTCTTTTCCATTTAAAAAATTATATATTTATAATATGGAAGAAGATAAGATAATTCGAAACTTGTCTGTTTATAATCAACATATAGACATAATTGAAGCTATGCAATGTGTTAGCAAAGCAAAGTTGAAAAAGGGAAGTGAACGTTGTGTGTTATTAGAAAAAGCAAAAAACAAATTGTTTCCTTTCAGTGGTGATCAAATTATCTTACAATCAATTGTTGACATTGACAGAATAAGATTATATTGATTGTAATTTGTTGCAAATAAATTTCAACACTTCTTTAAGATTTTCTTCAGAATATTTTTGTTGTATCGCTTTGACTCTTGTTTCAGTGTAATTTGGACAATCAGTGTCTTTATCATAATCAGAACATCCAACATCTGTTCTTTCTTCAATATTGGCGTCATCCATTTCATGTTTTTTCAAACACTGCAAAGGTTTGATTTCAGTTCCTCTTAATTCTCTTGTGGCATTTTTGCAATTATAACATGGTGAAGTTCTGCTTAATTCTTCTATTTCACTGCTTTCTAGTTCTTCAGAAAAAGCAACTATTTGACTCTTTAGAAGGTTTATTTTTTCATTTAAAAATTTCTCTTCTCCTTGCAGGATGATTTCAGGAGCATTAGCATTTTTTAACTCGAGAAAAAGTATGCTTCTTTTGATGAGTGATTCGAGAATTACTTTCATATGTTGTTTCTCCTTTGTAATATATCAATCGCCTGCGATGTATTTGAATTTCTTTTTAATTGTTTTTGCCGAAGCATCTTTTCTAGTAGCCAATATTTCTTTTAGATATGTGTATGTTTTTGAAGTTGTTTTGTTTCTAGTTTCTAAAAGCTTGATGCAGTTTTTGATATGTTCAGATGTCATGTCTTCTATTTCTGTTTCTTTGCCAGCTTTATTACGCCAAACTTTTAATTCAGCCATGCTGGAGCCTCTCTTTTCGTGTATTTAGCAAAATGTTTCTTTTCTCCAATATAATAATTGCGATAAGCTGTGACGGGATCTTCATTTCTGTATTTGACTGGCATTGCTTGAGCAAAAGGTGAAACAGAACACATACTATGTTCATTAAGATGTGAATGCAAGAACGGCCAATTTACAGCGAGCACCATAAGAAGCTGTTGTGATTTATGAATTTTGTTATATCGAAATGTATATTCATCACACAATGATAATGCTAATAGAGAAAGCCACTGGTAATTTTCTAAACAGTTTCTAGCCCAAATGGTACATGGATGGTTTTTATGAGTAGCTTTATATATTGTAATATCTGAACGTTCAAGTATTGAAGTTTTTAGTACATGATGAGTTGTCGATAAAATTTGCGCATATTCCAAAATCATTTTGCAAACATGCTTGTTACAGTGGTATTGCGCACATAAAGTTGGCTCTAAATCTAGAACAAAAATGTTCATAAATACTATATCAAACGTTATTTTTTGAAAAAGATGTATGATATATTACAATATTATGACTGAGAGTGCTGGCCTGTTAATGTTCCGAAAAAGAGAAAAACTGGAAATTTTTCTAGTTCACCCAGGTGGACCGTTCTGGGAAAATCAAGACAAATGGGGAATTCCGAAAGGCATGGTAGAAGACAACGAAAATCATTTACAAGGAGCAGTAAGAGAATTTGAAGAAGAAACTGGCATAAGAGTTCAGACAACAAATTTTCAATATTTAGGCGCTGCAAAAAGTTCTACGAAATTAATTCATGCATGGGCTTTTGAATTTGATTTTAATGGAACGATAAAATCAAACGAAACTGAAATAGAATATCCTCCGAAATCTAACAAGATGATAACTATTTTAGAAGTGGATAAAGGACAATATTTTTCGATTGAAGAAGCCAGAACGAAAATTCACAAGAGTCAATTGCCTCTTTTAGAAAGTTTTCTAAAAATATATAATTGAATAAGGAGCTTTTATGCGGAAACGAAAAAAGCCTGTCAAAATAGAAAATCAGAAAACAGAAGTCAAGAAAGAACTAGACTATATTCCTCTTGGAAAATGCAAGTCTTGCAAAAGAGCAGTCAAAGATTCAGATTTTAAAGATGATGTTGATGCTTACAATCAATTTGCAACTAAAGGTTTGTGCAAACGTTGTCAAATTCAAACTGATGCTTTAGATGAAAATTTAGAAGCTCCACTCGGTCTGAGTGGCCCATTAGAACATATTTTAGAACAAGAAAATGAATAAATGCGTTGCATGTGGTAAATCACTTTACTTAAGTGATGTTGAATCTAACATCTGGTATGATGATCGTGAAGAGTTTGTTTTGATATGTCATGTTTGTGGACAAAAGAATTCTATAAGTGTAAAACTCTTTGATGAAAATGGGCATATCAGCAAATACAATTTAGAGATGCTAAAAACAGACAAGAATTATTTGCCAGAAAAACAATTGCAAATGATTTTAGAACACATGAATAATTGTCAATTATGTAAAGAGACATCAGATAATTGCATCTTGAATGAAATTGAAACTAGAATGAAGTTTAACGAGAAGTCATTAACGTTTTTCATGAATAACAGTCAAGAAGTCTTTAAAGAGATTTTTGATGCAACATTTCATAAAAATGGAAATGGACTATGTATAGAATCTTTTGAATTAAATGATAAAAAATATGTTGTAAAAGAAGAAGATCAGTTTTTCAAAGATAATGTCAGAGTTTGTTATTATTTGCGCATAGATCATTGTTTAGCTGGATTAGCTTCTTTTTTGAATTCAGACAAGGTTATTCTTGAAAGAATTTGGTTACGTTCAGAAGAGAGCATAAGAAAAGAGCAGAGATTTCTGCAAGATTTGAAGGATAAGAAGATAAACCTTGAATTACAAACTTTAGAAACTATTTTTAAGAGAATAAGGTAGTTTTCTAAAACATTTATATAATATTATAAAATGGATTTGATTAGAATAGCTATTATAACGCCAGTTTACGGCGCTTATGAACAAGCTTATATAAATTCACTTATTCTTTGTTTGAGTAGACCACTTGTTGATATAAGTTTTAGTTTAGTTTCTCCTTGTGGTAGTTCGAATATTACAGCTGCTAGAAATGTCTGCATACAAGATGTTTTTTTGCAAGAAGAAGCATTTAAGAAAAGATTTGATTATTTGCTATTTATAGATTCTGATATCATCTTTACTTATGAGGATATACAGAAATTATTAGGACACAAGAAAGATATAATTGCTGGCTTATATTTTGCTAAAGGTGCTCCATTTTTCCCTGTTGCTGGTTATTATGACATTAACAAAATAGAGAACGGATTTCCGAAAATAACTAAAGAACAGGTTACTTCTAAAAAATTGTTAGAAGTTGATTGGGCCGGATGTGGATTTCTTTTGTTTAAAAGAGAAATCATTGATAAATTAGAATATCCTTGGTTCGATATGAGAGTGATTGATCTGCCGAAACCAGAAAAAAGAGGTGGCGGTTTTGTAATTAAGAAAGAACTATTAAGTGAAGATATTTCTTTTTGTACTAAAGTAAAAGAAGCAGGGTATAAGATTTATTTAGATACAAACGTTTTATTGAAACATTTAGGAAAGTCAAATTTTACAATTGAACATTTTCTTGCATTATGAAAAATATCAATAAAATAGCAACAGAAATTTTTGCTGAGGTGATTAATGTAAGAACTAAGCCAACACGTCCGTTGACGCCCAAGCAAGAAGAAGGTCTAAAAGATGTTAAGAAAACAGAAAACATGGAAGAAGCCGAGCATCATGTTTTAGAGAATAAAGGGCGACCGAAAGTTCTTTTGAACAACCCTAAGAAAAAAGAAGTAAAGATTGTTGAATTAGACAATGCTGGGAGAGGAAAAGAAATTTAATAACAATTAAATGTAATGAAAATTAAATAAAGATGTAGTAAGTGAAGAACTAAAGACGTAAAACAAAAGGAGAACAAAATGGTTTTCAATCTTCAAACACTCAATGAAGCTGGCGTAACGACTCCATGTTCGTTGCCAGTTGACACAAACGATCGTGACATCAAGAATGCTAAACCCATCAAAGGTACACACTTCAAAGTTGTCAAAAACAGAGTTCTGACAAACACAACACCTCAGAAAGTTTCTGGCATGCTATATACGAAGAACCTTTACGAAAGTGGTGTTAAGTCGTATCTTAACGGCTAAGGAGTTCTTATTTTTGAATGGTATGAGATTGTTGGATTGATTGGAGCAACTCTGATTTTTACGTCGGGGTATATTTTTGATGAATTGAGAAATTTAGCTGCTAGAATAAATAAACATTTTGGCATATTTGTTGCTTGTTCAATGTGTCTCGGATTCTGGATAGGATTCGGGTATTGTTATTATTTTAGAAAAGAGCTTACTTTAGTTGAAAAGATTTTGTTTGGGTGTTGTATAAGCGTGCTTTCATATGTAGCAGATGTTATTATAATTTTTATAGAAAGGGCTACAGGTGTCTTGTTGCAGAAAGCAGCAGATTATACCACAGAGAAACACGATAGAAAATAGAAGAGTCATACAGCAGATTACAAATGTGCCAAGATGCTCTTATTGTAGAGGTGTTATGCAAAGGCTCCCGAATGGAACTTTAATTTGCACAGTTTGCTTGAAAAAGAAATGAATGTCAATTTAAAAACTCCTATTTCAATAACTTTGACTTCTGCAAAATTATTTTCAGAAGGAGATGGTGTCGGGGTTATTGAGTTTCAATTATTAGTAGGACAACCTGCAAGACTTGTAATACCTACAACAGATTATTTGTATGATACAGCTTTGCATGTTGGTGATAGAGTTAAGTTAAACACTCCTTACAGCAGTTTTGGTGTTGGTTCTGAAGGAGTATTGCAAGAAATAATTATTGATAGCACACAAGACATGGCTGATGTTCTGTTTGATAAGATTTTACCAGTACAAGTATTTCAAGCTGATGTAGTTGAAACGTCAGCACCCGGAGATATCTCAATCATGTTTAGAGTTCCATTTAGCTATTTGGGGGCAGCATGAAATTAGACAAGAAAAAGATTGCAGCAGCAGCAAGTGAATTGCTAAAAGAAGTTGAGCTTAATAGTGACATTATTACAGCTGTTATTAATGAAAAAATTAGAGATAGAAATATTGTGGCTTCTATAAGTTTAGGACATGTTTCTTATGAAATCTGGAAAAGGAAGAATGGAGAGTTTGATGTTGTAAAGTCTTCATATCCTAAAGAACATACAGATTTCAAAAAAATAATGTCAAAGAAACAGATTTCTGAAGATTTTTTAGTTGATATATTAGACAATACGATTAAGGCGTTTGTAGTAGATAAAGATGAAAGAAAGAGAATTCTTGAAAAGTTAAATGCGAATAAATAAGATATTAGAAAACAGCAGATCAAACGGTCCTGGGAGAAGATTTACGATTTGGACACAAGGATGTAGTTTTCATTGCTATAATTGTATAAACAAAGATACTTGGGATTTTGAC
>Ga0315284_10009071_pt1 | contig 14201 bp, 18 predicted proteins | sample YL17G09_16_MG_FD_203696 | JGI IMG/M metagenome (GOLD analysis project Ga0315284, IMG submission 203696) | Sediment microbial communities from Yellowstone Lake, YNP, Wyoming, USA - YL17G09_16 | ecosystem: Environmental > Aquatic > Freshwater > Lake > Sediment | place: USA: Wyoming | collected... | reverse complement strand
ACCCTCAAGGGCATTTTTTATTCTAAACTTTAGCGCTAATACTAAAGTCTTTTGTAGTTCAATTTGAGTTCCCAATGAAACTAGCTGGCTCCTCAACTTATTTAAATCTTCAGTATTTTTTGAATAGGATACTCTACTTGATTGTTGATGTGACAACCTCATCTCTTGTGATTTAAAATAATAATCATATTCTACGTCTTTATAAGATAACCCAAATATTCTATTGATGGGAATTGAAAAATAAGCGCCAATAAAAGCGCCATTTTGTAGCGTATTGTATTTGTTTAAATTCTCACCAACTCTAATACCAAAATCATATTTAAATTCATTTATCTTATCGGAACCCCTTACAATCTCCTTTAATAATGCATCCGAGTATCTATCAACATATAAATTACTGACATCAATAATATCGCTCAATGTATCCAGTTTCAACTCAACACCTTTTAATAAGCTTAATGTATCGCGGGCGTGCCATAGCGCTAAATTAGACTGAATTCTGTATCGCTCAATTCTATAACAAGCACTTTGAGATTCTATCAAATCAAACCGCTTGGATTTAAGTAAAGAATCAGAACAGGAAATCTCATCACTAGCCTTAATGAATTGCTCAAAATGATGCACTCGCCTAACCATCTGCCATTTTTTTAAAACCTCTAAAGACTCCAAACTATCTAATTTTTGTTTTTCTTGTAATAGCTTTATTTTTTTGATAGATGCCTCTACCTTTCTATCACTATTATTCCCTAGATTCCAATCTAATCCAACAACACCTTGCCAGTATGTTTCATTTCTAGTGTAAATCGAATCTTTTCTTGTGAAAATATCTCCATATAGATTTACTTGTGAAGTCCATGCATTTTGCATATCAAATTGTGTTTGATATGAAGTTATCTGTTGTTTAACAACTTCACTTTCCGGTAGCCCGGCAAACACAATTGAAATGCATAAAATCATTATATATTTAATAAAATTATTCATCAAAACTTACCTCTTTTAAGTATGTGCTTTGGTGCCATACTACTATCCAAATGTCCTTTTCTAAACGCTTCATTTAAATGCGCAACCACATCCCACAATCTACATATGTATGTAAATATTGGATATATAGGGCTAAACAAAAATAACCAAGCGTCATTAGCCTTTCTAGGGCTTATCATAAACCAATATAAACCATAAAATATGGCAAATAGAATATAATAGAATACATATACAGCTAAACTTACAACTATAAATCTTTGAGTGTCCCATAATCCAAAAAATATGGTATACGCAAAAATAAGGAATGGACATACTATTTGGTGTAAAATTCCATACCATGCAGTATATACAGTATTCTTCCAGCCCATCAAATTGTAGTAGAATAAATTCCAGCGCTTACGTAAATACAAATACCCTAGGTCACCATTCCATCGTAAGCGTTGATTTAAAAACATTTTCAAAGTATCTGGTGCATCTGTATAGCAAATTGCTAATGGGTCGAAAAATAGCTTCTCATGAGGGTGTAAAGCAATCCTTTTCTTCAATCTCATGGTAAGGTCTAAATCTTCAGCAGTGCCAGCATCCCAAGCACCTACTTCAGCTAAAACAGCTCTCCTAAATATTCCAAATGCACCAGATATATTATTCAATACACCTAAAGCACCCAATCCAGTCCTACCAAGACAAATCCCCACATTATATTCAATTGATTGCATTATAGTAACAAGAGTTGCATTTTGATTAGCGACAAACAATGTTCCTGTACCAGCTACAATGTCTGGGTCTCTAAAATTTTGAGTAGCTGTAGCAATCATATCCTCGTGAATTAAATTATCAGCATCAAGCGCAAATATAATTTCATTCTTTGATAAATAAAACCCCAAATTTAAACTACTCACACGCCCTTGTCTTTCAACTTTACCAATTACATGTAATTCTCTATTTTGAGACTTCATAGTATGCTTTATAGAATTTAAATACTGAATCAAAATATCATACGTTATTTTATTTTGCACACTACCATCGACAATTGCAATAATTTGAATATTGCCCGTATAATTCTGCTCAACTAAACTTTTAACACATCTCAATGCGCCTTCTTTTTCTGAATAACAAGGAACTATACAGCTCACTGTTGGAGTAAAATTAGCATCTGGAATGTATCTCATTTTATTAATTACATATGCAATCGCACCCACAAATACAGATATGTAAATAGGCAACTCTATTATTAGAAACATTAAAAATGCCAGCGTAAAAACTATTGGCATATTTAAATATACCAATATCTGAGCGTAAACCGCCAATAATGTCACTACCATAAATTCATATTAACATCAACTAATTCAATATTAATATGATGTCCAATTGATGTCACTTCAGCCTGAATTCTATATATCCTATCACTAAATAAATGCAAAGCATCTTTATCACCTATCATCATGACATGTATATCACCTTTATTCATGAATATATTACCCACATTATTCAAGGCCGCCATTAACGCACGCTCAATTAATGAGCTGCAAATATCAGCAGTATCTATTGAGTAATGCATGAATTGAATCTGACAACTTTTGTAATACTCTTTATAATCTTCAAAATGTTCATAACTAATACATTTTTCAAATTCACATACACTTTCCGGTGGCTTAACTGGAGTTGGTATTGGGCGCACTGGAGGTCTTGGTTGTGGTTTTGGACATATAGGTTGTGGTTTTGGTGTAGGATTCACAAACGGAGGCTTAATGGGAGGCTTAGGTGTTGGAATAGGAATGGGTCTTGGGATAGGCTTTGGCTGTGGATGAACGCAGCCTCCGCAAATTTCAGCTATTTTACCAGTTAACTCATAAACACCATAGAAATGCTTAAGCAAATCACTCTCTTTTAAATTACTATCACAATCCAAGCATTCTACATATGTTTCACTACATTGAGTTTTGGTACCACAATCTATACATTCAACAGCATTTAAAATATACTCATAATCAACACCGCGATGCTTCCATTTCTCCTTGCAAGATGGACATGATGGATTTGTACTAGATATTAATAATTCGTGATTTATAGTTCCACAAACAAAACAATGCACTAAATTACCATGTTTCAATCGAGTGCTAGAACAGCTTGAGCATTTCTCGGCAAAATTAAATGCGCTTCCATAACATTTTGGACAAGTGTAATAACACTTACTAAAACCACTATTCATATTGAGATAACCAGATGAAATCATAGTTTCAAACCATTTGTATTGATTAACAATCCCAAATGAATCTAATAATGGATATTTTGATTTATTTTTAATACCACAGCAATCACCTTGAATACCTGGATTCAATACATCTTGATTTCGTGATGATAGATAGCAAATAGGTCTTAATTCAATATCACATTTAGAATGCATCTGATTAACCATAGGACTTACAATCCTTGTGAAATCACCAAAACTATCAGCATAACCATCAGCAATCATATGTGAAGTCATTTTACATTTTGATAAAATTACTGGAACATACCACATTTCTGAACATCTAACCCACCGAATTATTTCTTTAGTTGCACATTCATCGTATCCAACTATCCATATAGCATCATAATCCAATTTGCAAATTTTATGTAAATGACATTTGCATGTCGTATCGACATGAGATTCCGTGCTAATTGGATGCTCAGTAATAATTAAATATGTATAACTCATAAAACCCTTTTGTATTTTTTAAACGTTTATATTGATATCGTATCTCAAATTATACTGACAAATATAGAATATTCGATAGATGATTGCGTTGTTATAAACTGACTAAAAGGGGTGTTTTGATAATGCATACATTTAAACCATTCGTAGAATCACTGATTAACTCAAAAAATGAATCATTGATAAATGCAATAATAGAAGGGTATGACGCTATTTTTGAGTATGATACAGGCGGTAAGATATACTTTGGAACATCACAACAATTGTATGATTATATCAAATCTGCTAATGGAAAATTGCCATATAAAATAACTATGAGTACAGATTTAGATAAAGCTAAAGCTATATCTGAGCATTCTGCCGTAGGACATAAAAGCACGCCTGTAATTATTCAATATGATATGCCCACACTAGCAAAAACAGCTAATATTATGTATGCAGCGCCAGGTGTATATCGAATTGATGGCGTTGTATCTGGTGAAGCCGGCACGGTTCAACAAGCTCAGAAATCTAATAAAGCTCCAGCTCAGTCAAATCAATCAAATTTACAATATAATAGAAGTGGCAATACTGGTCGAACAAAAACACAGGCCATTGATAGTTTTGCAAAAAATCTAGTGCAAACAGGTAATAATTTAGATAATCAAGGCAATAATGGTGGGTTACGGGGGATTGGCAATGTAATGCAAATCGCAGGGGGTGGCCTAGGAGCCGTAACTAGCGGCATTCAATACTTTAGAGATAGAGCGGCAAAAAAACAAGCACAAAAAAACGCAAGACCATAATCTTGCGTTTTTTATTTATTTACCAAATTGCTTTAACAGCTTTGTAACCTTAATTGGAATTGACTCCAACTCATCTAACTGCTTGGTATGAGAAACAATACCTACAATTAATTTCTTATGCTTATCATAGGTAACTGCAACATCACCATTCGCATAAGGGACACTAAATACCGATACGAATTGACTTTTCTTTTCAATCAATTCAGCCTTTCCATTGCGAATGCAATTTAAGATTTCTGCTTTTTCAGAATCAGTTGGTTTGACTGATTTATTCTTATTACAAGCGGTCTTTACATCCACTTTGGTCTCCTTTAATTATGAGTAAACTCAATAGGGTTAAACAATTGTACTGATGGCGATAATGCATACTGAGTAGTTTTTGCTAAATTAATGTTATTTTGGTCGAGCGCCATTAGAATCTCTTTGCGTTCCACTTCAAGCCTGGCAATATAAAGCTGTACTGATTTTCGAGCCCATAATTCAAATGAACCCTCATATAGCGCAATAAATAAATTGTCATTATTATTGACACTCATGCAATCAATCCAAACTCCATTATCAGCCCAGCACAATACATGCTCATTACCATCACTACGAACTTGTAATAGTCCTGATGAATCAATTGTTACTAACTCACCAAAATCCCTATAATCACGTACTTCCATTTACATTACCTAAAGCTATAAAACTTTATTCAACTAATATAGTAAATTACTATTTAATTGTCAAAAATAATTTTATAGTTTTTAATTTAATTTTTGTATCTCATCATCTATATCAAATGGAATTAATTCTATAGTTCCATCTTTAATTCGCTGAACAGTCTCTAACATCTCATTCATTGTCGAACTAATATCATCTTCATTAAATGACATAAAAGTCATTTCCCATAAACAATGCGCTGCTATTTCAGTCATAGTGAAATCTATTAAGGATTGTTGGTCAATTTCCATCTCAACCCACTCACCCCATTTTTCAAATTCAATGCCATATATTATTTCACTATTAGCATATTCTTCATTATCTTTACAGAGGGTTGCGTATTCTTCGTTATCTTTATGTAATGAACCATCTTTACCAGATACGTCCACCCATTGCGGATATTTTTTGACAACTATTCGCCTTTTGGTGGAAATGCCCTCAACAACAATCAAATCATCATAAATTTTTTTATATGTGTCTTCAAGGTTGCGCTGGTCATCATAATTCAAAAGCAAGCAATCCCAAATTTCTTGCCATACGCATTGCTGTAATAAATCCCTATATTTCATTTAGGATTTAACACATTCATCAACTAATGACAAGATAGCTTTTGAGTATTGTTTCAACTGCTGGGCTTCTGCCTTATTACTCATTAATAATCCAATAAATAATTCAAGGAATTCATGCATGAATCCAAATAAACCACCACTAGATTTAACCCTGTCTTTTAGAAATTTTTCGAAATCTTTAATTTCACCGGCTTCTTTTTCGTAAATAATTTCAAGAATTTCTTCTATTTCTTGTTTTGATATAACTGTTTTAGTCATGATTTTGGAGCCTTTGTTTTTTTGATATGAGTAATTTCATATTCTGGAATTTCTTTTCCATTAGTGGCATAAAAAACACCTGCTGATGGATAGCATTGTTCGTAAATAAAACCACCCTCAACTTTTACATCATAGTATTCTTTTGAGTAGTCGCCATTATATTCAATCCATTTATTCATAATAAAACTCCTATTACGCATTTATGATTTATTGATGAACTTTATAATATTAATATAGCATATTTCACACTACATATCAAAAAGTTTTAATCATAATCATTAAAATCTTCTTGTTCTCTCTCGCGAAAACTTAACTCTTCGCTTCTACGAATATCATCCAGGCAAGATTCACAAACATTCATGCCATCATGATAAAACAAATCATTCTCGTCATCAACACTAATGCCGCATTCATCACAAACCAATTCATCACTATTACAAGATTCATCTTGATATTCTTGGTCGTTAAAATCTTCTAAGCTTTTCATACTATCTCCTGCATTATTACATAAAAATAATTATAGTATATAATATAACTGCAAAAAGATAAAAAACCTCCATTTAAGGAGGTTTTTTTCAAGAGAATTTACTAGAAACGTATTTCGCGGCAAATGTCATATCCATCACTTCAGAATTCGGCTTAAGTTGCACCATAACCTTACCTTGATTCTTTCGAACTCGGTCTTCTGGCGCAATTCCAGCAATGATTAAATCAATAAATTGTTTAACCTCATCTTCCGTCATCTGAACTGGCAAAAACTCATTCAGAATATGCAATTCTTTATCCAAAACTTTATACGCGTCTTCACTGCCGTTTTTCATTTGGTCGCGAGTTTGACCATTTTGTTTGATAAGCTTTTTTACCGAAACAATAATATCACTATCAGTAATTTCACGTCCACCGTCTTCTTTAGCAATAGCATTTACTGAGCTATGAAGAATAGATAGGATTCCTTTTGCAACGTCATCTTTTTGGAGCATTGCATCTTTTTTCGCTTGCATGATTTTCTTAAGCATTTCTATTTCCTTTTATAGATAATGACACATCACCAATATAGAATATATTTTGATATTGTCAAACTATAAACTGTAATATATTAAATATAGGATATTCATATGTTTAGCGCAAGAGAAGGGCCCATCAAAGAAGAGGGCAAAAAAGATGAGCGGTTTTATGAGGATGCCGGGGACGCATTAGCTCCATTCAGAAAAATATATGGTGGCGCAATGTTTCGCGACCAAGATAAAGACCCATTTGGATTGGACTCAGATATTATTCAATCAAAAAGAGCGCAGAAATTATCCGAACAATCACAAAGCATGGGAATTAGCGAATGAAAAAGCTCCAGTTGGAGCTTTTTTTTATTTAAAATTAGAATAAATCCATATCAATTCTATTTTTTATTAAGTGTGATTGGTCTTCTGCATTTGGTAAATCATATATAGTGACATCAACTCCATATGGTAACACAATTGCTTGTATCATTTGCTCAATAAGCATCCAATTACCACCAGCTAGACCTGCACCAAATCTTGGAGCATGAATAGAGCAATTATGAAGCTTTGCGTATTGCGCAACTTTCTCCAAGCACATCCCAATAGCCCCATATCTGATAGGAGCCCTACCATTACTCCATCCAATACCTTGCTGCCCAATCATATTACAAACAATTAATCCATCTTGTATATATACATATTGGACATTGCCTAAAGCAAATCGCTCATCAGAATAGTCATCATAACCAGAACGGAACCATCCGCGATAATCCGACTCCGGTCGCTCCCATTTATTTGATAACGCAACTACAAAGCCAGAACCCCAACCACCAATATTATTGCAGCAATGTATAATTATCTTTCTACCTTCACCAATAGGAGATGTTGCATCGCCTATTACATATTCTAAATTTCCCATTAGAGCTCCTTAATTAGCATCAAATTTTTCAAATACACTTGACATGAATTTCGCATAATGACCTTCATGATAAAACAAAAAATCAAAATCATTAGCAGGCAATTTAAAATATTTCTTGAACACCTGCGCATAAAAGAATGAGGGCACTCCCTTGAATTCTACTTCCGAACTATTGTATGATGATTTGATATTTAATCCATTAGCCATCGAAATTTCACCTTCAATATCGTATGGAATTTTAACATAAAATGGCTTGTCACCCTCAACCTTTTCAAGAATAAATGGGTGTATTTTATGACAATTCTTAATAGATAACCCATCCAATGCTTCTACAATTTTATCGATAATATCATATACATAAACCCCCAAAGAGTTATTATATACAATAATTATCTCATCTGGACCTGTTGTAATTACATCCAACACATCTCCAAATTCACGTAGCAATAAAATCAAAGTTTCCGACATGATATATTTTTGAACCGATTGCTGGCGCTTTGGATTCAAATTACCAAATATCACTTGACGAATCTGTTTTGAATCTAAGTAATAATCATGCTTAGTAAAGTTTTTCAAATAACTACTATAATCATCTGCATTACGCAATAATTCTGGCGATAAAAAACGAAGCGAATTGAAATTAGCCTGCCGCATATCAATTGAAATCAATAATTTACCAACAAAATCTGGATGGTAAATATTCTTTTTTTCAATTGTTGGCGCATTTGATACAGGCAATACCATTGATTGAATACGAGTATATTCTGGGTGCTCTGAAATTTCTTTAGTCACTTCATTGATTATCCTAGAGGATTCATTGAAATAACCCTCTTCACCACCTAGCGCATCAATCACCTCTAGCAACTTATTCCATTTATTGCTAGTTCCCATATGTGCATCATATAAATCCATGAAATATTCAAAAATATCATTACGAAATAGTGTGATGGGTAGATTATAATCTTTTACAAAGCGTTTTTTAACTGAATTACTGATATTCATTATTTCCTCATTTCTACTCATTAATATAGTATTTTTTCACGTAATTGTCAGATAAAATATATGTTGATATGATAAAATAGATGGACTACTAAATGAAAACTATTGGTATATTTTGTGCATTTCTGCCTAATGAAGCTATTCCGGATTATGTTAAAGCCTATTTAGCGAATATCAGACCTCATTTTACAGATTTTATTATGGTGATGAATAGAGCTTCACTTCCTAATTGGGAGCTTGAATTCATAGTCGGTTTAAACATAACGCCATGTTTTGTTAATAATGAAGGTTATGATTTTGGAATGTATTATAAAGTGCTTCAGAAATTTGATTGTAGCGAATATGACCACGTTGGACTCATTAATGATTCAATGGTTCTATTCAAGCCATTAGATAGGACGTTCTCTACGTACTATAGAGGTGGTTATGATTATTTTGGAATGGTATCAAGCCCTGAAAAAAGCCTACACATTCAAAGCTATTTTTTATTAATGAATAAAAAAGCTTTTCAGCTTGTATTTGAATATATGAAAATTCATGGATTGCAAGAAACTAAAGAATTAGTTGTTGATACATATGAGATAAACCTATGCACCCATTTATTGGAAAATAAATTAAAACTAGGGTCAGCATATAATCACAAAATAGTTAATGCTAATATAAATCCAAGTATATATAAAGCAAATCAATTAATCAAACTTGGAATGCCAATGGTTAAAAAAAGTTTAATCAGCAATAGCTCCACAGGTGGGTTAAAACATTTTTTACAAAAACATGGGACTGCATTAGATTTAGAACTCATTAAAAATGATGCAAACTTATTCCCACTCATATATGACCATATAATGATAATGTATGATTAATAAAAAAGACCCGTATAATACGGGTCTTTTTTTATTCACATTTTGTAAATGGACCTAATCCATTTGCATTCGTTTCAGTGTAATTTGATAGTAATTCACCTTGCAAAGTTGTCCAAGCTTTTCCATTTCCAGGTTGATAACCAGTAGCATCTTTATCAAGGTCAAATCCAATTTCAGCTTTTTGACCGGTGCGGAATTGATTAGTTTTTATCATTTTTTTTCTTACCATAAGCGCGAGCAGATACGTATAATTGGTTTCCAGCAGTATTAGCGGCATAGTTAATCATTTTCATAGCAGATGCATCACCAACTTTTTTAGTTAATGCATTGTACAAACCAGCGCCACTTTTATACACATCAGATACATCTTTATCTTGTGATATTCCAAGTAGTGAATGCATTTTACCTTTTTTAACTTCACCAGATTTTTGTGATTTCTGCATCCATTTTTCTGCTTCAGTAATCGCAACAAATCCCTCTAATATTAAGCCTAAAAAATACTCATTATCGTTAGTACGCAATGATTCAACAAATGTAATGAATTTTTCAGCTTTACTTTCAACTATACCAATTGCTTTCGTATTAACAGAAGCCAATTGAGCACTAGCTCCAGCACCAGCACCGGCTGCGCCCGCTGCACTACCGACTCCACCAACACCTGGAATTGAATTAGTAAATCCACCATCACCCATTTTATCGGATGTAGCGCTATAATTCATAGCAGGTCCATAAGCACCTTTTTTACGCGATGTTGTTGAGCCAGGGAAATTTCTAGGATTTTTACTGAAATTTTTAGCAAATTCTGGACTACCAGCATAATCAATCACCTTAGTAGCAGTGCGCTCAGTAATTCGATTCATTAGCTCGCTTGGGTCTTCTTTCACAGCCACCAATCCACCTTGAGCCGATTGACGCTGTTCATATATAGTTCTATTCATGTGATTTACCAACCATTTTACGATAGTTTATAAAACAAAAAAGCCAGTGATATTCACTGGCTTTGAATTAACTTAATTTATTTGGCACTATTTCAGCATATGCCCAGTGCTTATCAGTCTGTACGTGATGCTCGCGAACAAACTTAGCAACATGGCTCTGGAAGTCATCTCTATGAAACCCCTCCACAGTACGCACTACGAAGCCCTCCATCTCATTATTTCCATACATAGGTGTCCATAGCGAGCGAATGATATTTTCGTCCCAAATGCCCCTATAAAGGGTCGGAACGACTTCCAATCCAAGTTCTTCGAATCTCATTAATGATAAATCCCAATCACTACATTCTTCCTCAAACCAATGAGAAAAAGCGTAAAAATAAGTTGATAAATCATTGTAACCAATAGCATGTTTAGCAAACATGTTTTCACCACAAATACGTTCACCATCGTCCATTTTCCAACACCATTCGGAATGGAACTTTTTGAGCCAAGTTCTTGATTCATGATGATTAGAATCCATTGAACGAGCGTGGTAATAATCTTTGTAAAGATTGGAGTTCTCTCCATCCATTTTCAAAGTCACTACCACTTCTTTTCCAACAAATTGCTCTATTGATTTGAGTACTTTGTCATCATCGGTAATACCTAAACTAAAAGGTAAATGTAATGTACGAGGATATTTATAACGCTTCATGGAGCACTCCTTTTGCACTTGTTTAATAGCTATAATATAACAATATTAACGACAATGTATGTTCATTATAGTTTCTTCTGGGATATCCCAAATGCAATTTAAATGACCTGGTGCTTTTTCTAGGAAATATTTTTTTCCAAGTCCTTGGGCGATTGTTAATAATGAGGTTTGATTACAGTAAATTGCCTCTGCTCCGCATACATATTCAGCAATGTCAAGAAAATTATTACACTCTAAATGCTTAACAATATCGCCATAGCCATACATATTTATAAAATCATCATATTCATATTGATGCCCATTAAAATAAATTTCATACTCTGTAGTATTTAAAATATTCTTAATTATGTTAGACCAGTTAAAATTTGGGTCTCTATATCTAGGAGTCCTACCAATAATTACATATGGATTTTCAATTCTTCTAGCGGTATTACTTATAGTTAAATATGGATATTCTAAAACAAAATCACGTATGTTGAATAAATTTGCAAAACTAATCGGTAATAATATATTCCCTAAATCTGGCTGTTTCCAGAAACGATTCATATCATGAAGCTTGGTATATCTGGAAGCATCTAGTGGACCAAATCCTAATCCTTTTACATGGGGTTGCTCCATAAGCAATGGACCTATATTATCTATAATATTTGGCCCAAATTCACCATCAAACCAATAAATACCATCACCTAATATCTTAGTAGTTGGTATTGAATATATAATATCACCATGACCACCCATTGAAAAATAATAACAATTCATAAAAACCTCAGTTTACATAAAAATAGTTTATTTAACATGCATCATTAAAAAAAGCCCCCTCAATGAGGGGGCTTAAATGGGCTGTACCAGATTTGAACTGGTGACCAAATTTTTATGAGAAATCTGCTCTAAAACCACTGAGCTAACAGCCCGAAAATAATGGGAGTAAAATCAACAACAGATTGCACAACCAATTGTGCGAATTATCCCGTAGGTTTCCCTTGGTGGAACAATTGGAATCGAACCAATATTTTCTGTTAAGAAGTAACTGTTATCTGCACTGCCCAAAATTTAATTTAATTGTGAGAGAAAATTTGTTTAGAGATATTATCGTGTGCTACCACTACACCACCCCTCCATGAATAGGGAAGGGACAGGAATCGAACCTGTGCCACGTCATCCGAATTGAAGTAACTCTAAACTGCACTGCTCACAAACTTTTAAAAGAGGCTCCCTTGCCAAAGGGGAATAGATAGTGGAGTATCTACAATGACATTTAGTATGCCAATTTAATGACAAGGCATGTCTACCTCTTTATTTAGAACGGTCGGAAGGTTACGACCCTCCAAGTATCAAGAATATTTTCTAGAATGTCCTTGTCACTTTCGACACAACACTTTCCTAAGTATCTGTCACATGAATATCCGGTTTCATGTGAGTTCTCTCTATCCAGCATTTGCAACAACCGCATAGTTTCGAATCCGAGGTTCCACCCTCAGTTAAAGGCTATCGATGAGCCTTGAATGACTTGATAACCGACAAATCACTCAACAGCGGTGTAACTAATTTATACATGTACGCACATCTATGTAGCACTGACGAGGCTAGCGACCGTCTGTGTTTTTTATTTTTACTTGAAGTTCACAGACAGTAATACCAATCTTCAAGGGATTTTAAAAACCGAGAAAAATCAAGGAGTGGGGTTAAATGCCTTTCGGCATTCGATAGGAATTGAACCTATTACAGTTTGTTCTTGAGACAAATGCTCTACCAATTGAGCTACGAAGTACCACTTACCTCTGCACTGCGGTTTAAAAATTAAAAAAGCGTGGAAGAAAAATTGTCAAGGGAGATTATCGCGCTCTAACCACTGAGCTACCTCTCCATGAACGGAGAGAGCTGGAGTCGAACCAGCGACCACGTCATTAAAATTGAAGTAACCCTCAACTGCACTATCCACGCTTTTTATTAGCAAAAAAATTTGATGTAAGAAAAATCGAAAAGGGGCTTTTTTTGTGCGGTTGCTCTACCAACTGAGCTACGAATGGAAGTCTTTCGACCAACACTCGAATGGAGTCGAACCAAAGACATACTGCTTGATTATTGAAGTAACCCTTATCTGCACTATACATCAAATTTTTATTATAACCACTTAATAGAATACTAAAGAAAAATCGCAAAGAGAGCTTTTGTTATCCTACCATTAGACGACAGCCGCATTTCTGTGACCGATGGGATTCGAACCCATATCTTTTTTGTTTCAGAAAAAATAGAAGTAACTCTTCGCTGCACTTTTAGTATTCTATTAAGTGGTTAAAAAATCGGAACCGAGTAAATTCGCAAAGGGGCTTTTTGGTCAGTTTTAGCAATTGAATATGAAGTAACCCTAAACTGCACTACGGTTCCGATTTTATAATGTGTGCTAAATTGAATGCTGAAGAAAAATCACAAAGAGGCTTTTTTTAAATGATAAATATTTTAGAAGTAACTCTTTGTTGCACTATCAGCATTCAATTTAGCACACATAATGTGCTAACATAATTTTCAAGTTTCAGTCACTCTCAGTGGAGTGACTTCTGTGGTATAAGATAGTAATCTTACCCACAGTTGTCAAGCATTTTTTTTATTTAAATTTCAACTTGGTTAACCATGTCGATAATTCCGTGCTTCAACTCTTGATAATCAGTGATGAATTTCAAGGTGTTGTCGCTCCAACCAGACATATGTACATAGTTGGCATCTTTTGGATTTACTTGAGACGAGCCGTAGCCAGCCAAGTTCAATTCATAGATACGAACATCATTTTTGATAGTATTACGATAAG
>Ga0315284_10009070_pt1 | contig 14202 bp, 16 predicted proteins | sample YL17G09_16_MG_FD_203696 | JGI IMG/M metagenome (GOLD analysis project Ga0315284, IMG submission 203696) | Sediment microbial communities from Yellowstone Lake, YNP, Wyoming, USA - YL17G09_16 | ecosystem: Environmental > Aquatic > Freshwater > Lake > Sediment | place: USA: Wyoming | collected... | reverse complement strand
TTTTTTAGATTTTATCGGCATTTTGAATTATTTTTTTAATCTTTGCCACGCTTTCGGGATTGGATAAGGTCGACAAGTCTCCCAATTCTTCCCCGATGCATAATTTTCTTAAAATCCTTCTCATTATCTTTCCCGACCTGGTCTTGGGCAAATCCTCTACTATATATACTTCCTTTAGGGTGGCAATGGACCCTATTTCCCTTCTTACGTGGTTAATAACCTTTTCCTTTAAAGCAGGGCAGGAATCCTTGCCTTTAGGAACGACAAAGGCGACGGGTACCTCTCCTTTTATTTTATCAGGTATTCCCAAAACCGCACACTCAACAACCTCGGGATGAAGGTTAATGGTTGCTTCCAGCTCTCCGGTGCTCAGCCTGTGGCCGGCCACCTTGATCACGTCATCAACCCTTCCCACAATCCTGATTAAGCCGTTTTTATCTTTTAAGGCCGCATCGGAAGTAAAATATATCTTCTTTCCGTACTGGTTCCAGTAAGTCTCCAGATACTTTTTCGGATTTTTATAAGTTCCCCTTAAAAGCCCGGGGCTGAAAGGAGGAAGCAAAACCAGATTGCCTTCTTTATCAGCCGGCAAAGATTTTCCTTTTTCATCCAAAATATCAAATTTTAATCCCGGCAAAGGCAGACCGGTAAAAGCCGGCTTAAAAGGCCCCAAGCCGGGAAGAGAAGTTATTAAAATTCCGCCTGTTTCGGTCTGCCACCAGGTATCAACCAGCGGGCATCTCCCCTTTCCAATTTCTCCAAAATACCAAAGCCAGGCCGATTCATCGATCGGTTCGCCAACCGAACCAATAATTTTTAAATCTTTAAAAGAATGTTTCTTAACCAACTCCTCCCCGTATTTTTTAAACATCCTGATTGCCGTAGGAGCGGTATAAAAAACCGTTACCTTGTGCTTTTCGATAATCTGGGCCCAGCGGTCAGGATCAGGCCAATCAGGACAGCCTTCATATATAACAAAGGTTGTGCCGTTAAGCAGAGGACTGTAGCAGGAATAGGTTGCTCCGGTAATCCATCCAATATCAGCCGTACTCCAAAAAATCGTATCTTCCTTTAAGTCGAATATCCATCTGCCCGTCCATAAGGCCTGGACCATGTATCCTCCGCAGGTATGCTCGCATCCTTTAGGCGTACCGGTCGTACCGCTGGTAAAAAGAATGAATAAAAGATCCTCCGAGTCGGTTGCGACTGCCGGACAATTCTCGCTTTCTTTCTTCACAAGCTCATGCCACCATAAATCCTTGTCAGACCAATTAACTTCATTACCAGCCCTCTTTACCACTACTACCTTCTTAATACTGGTCTCCTTAATCCCCTCATCGGCATTTTCCTTTAAATTAATTATGTGGCCCCTCCGGTAATATCCGTCAGCGGTAATTAAAACTTCTGCCTTTGTTATCTGCATTCTTATCTTTAAGGCGGAAGGAGAAAAAGCGGAGAAAACAACGCTGTGAACCGCTCCGATCCTGGCGCAGGCCAGCATGGAAATTATGACCTCGGGAATCATGGGCATATATATTCCCACCCTATCCCCTTTCTTAACTCCCAATTTTTTTAAAGCATTGGCAAATTTATTAACTTCCTTAAAAAGCTCTCCGTAGGTTAAAACTTTGGTTTTTTCATTTAAAAGCTCGGGTTCCCAGATTATCGCCGGCTTGTCTTTTCTTTCCGGCAGATTCCTATCTAGAGCATTCTCGGTAATATTCAGCTTCCCGCCCACGAACCATTTAAAAAAAGGCGCCTTGTGTTCAAACGCCCTCCTCCATTTTTTTCTCCAGAATAGTTCGGAAGCCAACTTCTCCCAAAATTTAAGCGGGTTCTTGGCTGCTTCTGCATAAATCTTTTTGTCATTCACCCAGGCCTCTTTTTTAATTTCCTCAGTGGGATAGAAAAGCCCGTTTTTCTTGGGTAGAATCTTTTTAGACATATATATTATTATACCTAATTAAAAAATCGGGGCAAAGCCCCGAAATTAATTTATTCTAAAGAATATTTTTTATCTCCCCTAAAGAATCTACAATTTTCCAAGAAACTTTTTTCAGCTTATCGCTCGAGCTGTTAACGGCTATTCCTTGTTTTGTAGCCTCAAAAGCTTCAATATCATTATCACTGTCCCCTATAAAAACAACCTGGTCCATCGTAATGCCAAGTTTTTTAATTAAATTTTGAAGATGTTCAACTTTTAATTCGCCCTCATTTTCCCGATAGATAATTTTTTTAAGATTCCCCTCTTTATCAAATTCCAAAGATGAATTGGCGTAAAATCCGTCTGCTCCAATTCTTTCAGAAACCAATCCAACATAAATATCAATTGAGCTGGAAATGAGATATATAAGATATCCTTTTCCTTTTAAATAGGAAATCAAATCCTTAACTTCTCCCTTGATTTCCGTTTTATTGAATAAATCATTGATAAAATTCTTATTGGCATTAACGCTGGAATGATATGCTTCTTCTAAAATCTTTAGCCCCTCGACAAAAGTAACCTCTCCTTTCTTGCATCTAAGATAAATATCGCTGTGTTCTTTAGTGGAATACCCCATTGCCTCTGTCAGCCTTAGCCAAGAATTGCCCTCAACCAGGGTACCATCCACATCAAAACAAATTAATTTAATTTTATTCATAGCTCTTCAAATTTTACTTCATCGGGAAATAGCAATTGAAAAGGATAACCCACGTAATTCCTTTTTATTCTCCCGCAACCCAGCTCCTTAAGGAAATTCATCATCTCAGCCGTAATTTTCTCGGGATTTATCTTTTCGTCTTTACCTATATACTCAATCTCTACAAAATCCCCCAACCCTTTTATTGAATCCAAATCAATTTCATAATCCTTGTATTCCCAGGTTTTCCTTAACTTATCAACTTTAACCAGGGATTTAAAATTAAGAACATCTAATATCTTTCTTAATTTGGCCAAATCCTCTATCTTAGTCTCATACTCATCGCAATAATGGGTTTTACCATTTTCATCATAATGCCAGTTCTTGTAATTAACAGAATACTTGCCATCCGAGTCTCTTAACCTTAACCATTCTTTAATGGGCCGGACCTCAACAAAATTACGATGAGCCGGAGAAAAATACTCGTCTGTTTGACATTGTTCTGTCTTAAATTGACCGTTCTTTTCCAAGAACTCTGTTAATGGCTTGCTGTTCTCAATATTAACTTGGATTTCAATCTCAACATTATTCATATCTCCATTCTATCAAAAAATCGCTAATAATAATATTATATTATTTAAATACTAAAATTTAACTTTTAAAAACATTACTGTCAAATAAAAAAAGGAGATTTTTGATGTCGAAGTATCTCCTATAAATAAACTTCGGAAGCCGCTGCGTTCAGCTTCAACCCTTTCGCAGACCACCAGCAGACTGCTGGAGGAATTCATATACCTCCTGACTGGTAGTGACCCAGCCAGCGTGACGGAATACCGCCACTTTTTTCATAGTGCCGTCATTTTGTGGCTGATCGGCACTCTCCCTCACCGAGAAAGCATGAAGCGGTTCCACGCCTATTCTTCGGAGAGCATCTTCCAGATATCTCTGGAAGTAGGGAGCCCCGCCAACCATGGCGAAACTACCCAGCGGAATCACCCCATCATTTGAGATGACGGAATAGGCCCGCTCGTAAAGCTTAGCCACTTTCGCAGCCAGCTCTTCCATTGCCTTCGGAGAGGGAATCTCTTCGAAGGTAATGTATTCTATAAGCTCTTTCCGGAGATATTCCGGAAGATCGATAACCCCTGCGAGCTTCTGCTCTGGGGTTGCCGTGTGCTGAGTCAAGTTCAGCGCTTTCATGTCAATCCCTCACGAACCCACTGAGCGATTCCATCGCTCCGACACCTCTTTCGCCGCAGCCTGCTGAAACAGGATCGCAGCGAAAAAGTTTTTCCTCATCAATGAACAGATTAGCGTGGATGACACTGATATACTGTCCGCTGATGTTCTTCATTGGCAATCGGGGAAGCAATTCTTTTAGCTTCTCGACTAGCCACTTCGGCCAAGTATGCGACTGGTCGTATGCTTGAGCCTGGAGCAGCTCGCAAAAAGACTGTTGTATGCATGAATCTTTCATACACAGATAAACAATCTTTGGCCGCCCGTAATCCCACGCGGGATTATCTAGCTCAATCAATGGACCGCCACAGTTACTGCATTGAAGTGGCATCTGTCCAATCTTTGGTCTTGGCATTTTCCACTTCCTCCCCTTTTTACAGAAGGGGCAACTGATGTAAATTTAAAAATTTACATGCCCTTCTAATAGCGGGCTGATAAAACCCTTCTGATTACGGGTAAACTTAAGCGTTACTTGGCTGGTTCCAAGTAGCAATCTATAGATATAAATCTGCAGATTGCTACTTGGAATCTAGATATTTAATTCTCAAAGATCCTTAGCCTAACATTAATATTATACCATAATAGTTTATGTGTTGTCAAGACAACAAAAGCCACCTTTCAGCGGCTTTCTAAATCAATTAATCCTATTTAATCTATAATCTCTTCCCTACATATTCGGCAAAGTCAGCCAAGCGACAGGCATAGCCGAATTCATTGTCGTACCAGGAAAACACCTTAACGACATTTTCATTTACCATGGTCAGCGCAGAATCAACAATTGAAGAATAAGAATTGCCTATAAAATCAGAAGAAACCAAAGGAGCTTCTTCTATATATAAAATGCCTTTCATTTCTTTTCCCTGGGAAGCGTCTTTAAGGGCTTTATTGACTTCCTCAATGGTGGTACTCCTTTCCACTTGGCAAACCAAATCCACAAGCGAAACAGTGGGAACGGGAACCCTTACAGAAATGCCGTCCAGCTTTCCTTCAAGTTCCGGAATTACCTGGCTAAGCGCTTTGGCCGCTCCGGTACTGGTGGGAATAATATTTATTGCAGCTGCCCTGGCCCTTCTCAAATCTTTGTGTGCCACATCCAGAATCTTCTGGTCATTGGTATAGGCATGAATGGTAGTCATGAATCCCCTGTTTATCTTAAAAGTATCGTTGATAACCTTAGCCACCGGCGCCAGACAGTTGGTGGTGCAGGAAGCCATGGAAATCACCTGGTCTTTCTGGGGATCATATTTTTCCTCGTTTACTCCCAAAACAAAAGAACGTATTTCTTTTGATTTGGAGGGGGCGGAGATTATCACTTTTTTCGCTCCAGCCGTAACATGCTTGCCGGCTCCTTCAATCTCGGTAAAGTTACCGGTGCATTCCAGAACAACATCAATTCCCATTTCTTTCCAGGGAAGATTGGCCGGATCTTTTTCAGCCGTAACCCTGATTTCTTTTCCGTCCACCAGCAGAGATTTTTCTCTGGCTTCTATTTTCCTGCCATAGGTGCCATAGACAGAGTCGTGTTTTAAAAGATGAGCCAGGGTTTTGGTGTCGGCTAAATCGTTTATGGCAACCACCTCCAATTCAGGGTGCTTGTCGATTATCCTCCTTAGAACGGACCGGCCTATTCTGCCGAAACCGTTGATGGCAACTTTTATCATAATATTTTGAATATATTAATTAATTATTCTTTAATGCCTAAAAGACTGGATATTTTTTCCTTGTCAAACCCCACTATCAGCTCACCGTTTATATCCACTACGGGAACCCCTATCTGGCCTGTTTTCTCAATTATTTCGTCTTGAAGCTTCTGGTCTTGGGAAACGTCTATTTCCTCAAATTCAATATTATGTTCTTTCAAAAAATACTTTAAGGTAACGCAGTAAGGACAGATGGGAGTGGTATATAACTTAACCATCTTATTTAATCTGATTAACCAAATCCTGGACCGAGCTGCAAATTTCAGAAGGCTTGTTATCCGTCAGCTTGCAGAGCATGGCGGTCAAATCCTTGGTTTCTTTCTCTTCGCCGCCCGCTTCCCCGCTTCCCACCCTGTAATATTTGCAGCCAAACACCAAGGTCGGTATGCTGCCGTCGCTGTATTGGGAAAACACCTCTGAATCAGCCTGGGAATCCATGTTGTTGTGGAAAGAAACTTCTCCCTCAAAGCTTTTAAGCACTTTCTCCACTATGGGATGCTCCCATTGGCAATGGGGACAACCTTCTGAACCGAAGAAATAAATTAAAGGTTTTCCGTTTTCTTTGCAAACCTCATCGCTACTTACCAGAAAATCTCCGACTGATTTGTCTTCCTGTTTTACTTCTTCTGCTATTTTATCCACCTCGTAACCGTCAGGGAATAAAATCTTTCCGTCTTTGGTGACGTAAGAATTATATTCCTTTTCTGCGATTTTGAGGTTAATTTTCAAAACTCCGTTGACCTCGGTCACGCCTACCAAAGAAGCAGTGCCCTCTCCTCCTAAAAGATTCTGGTTGATGTAGCTTATGGCTTTCTCGGCCGTACTTTGAAAAGACAATGTCTCTTTCTTTTTTGACTGGCCTTGATAAAGATAAACAACAGCTATTGCCAGAATAATTGCTATAAGGACGATTATTATAAGATTCTTCTTGTTGGCAATCATGTTTTTATGTTTTTTAAATATTGTTAATATCTTAAAATATATCACTAATTTTTCTTCTTGTAAACGCCGTTAATTTCTTTAAGCAGCTTTTCAGCGTCGATTCCGTACCGCTCGGAGACGTCGCCGATTTTTAGCTGCTCGGCTTCGTACTTGGCAAAAGGGCAACTCAAACAGGGCAAATTGTATTTTGCCAGAATTTTTGCTGTTTTTGCGTCCGCCAAAATATCGGCTAAAATCGTATCTTTGGTTATCTTTTTCATGGATATGTATATTAAAAAATTCTCAATAAAAAGGCAATGCCCAAAAGCAGAAGCAAAATCCCGGCAATCAGCCTGGCGTTTTTCTTGAATTTCTCCCGCCACTCTTCAACGTTTTCCGCCCGGGAAAAACCGAATCCGACAACAGCGATAATGATAAACAAGGGCAAAATAAAGAAAAAATTATACAAAGCGAAATAGGGATAGGGAGAGATGTTTTTCTCGGCCAGAATCGTGGCGTAACTCAAGGGCAAAGCGAAACTGCAGGGCAGCTCAACCAAAGAAGAAAAAAGCGCCAATAAAATTACCGCCGGCAGAGTGGCGCGAATAATGAATTTTTTAATAATCGGGTGGGCGAATTGGGGAATGGCAAAAGATACCTTCTGGCCTTTTTTTAAAAAGAAAAAGTCTTTGGCCATCCAAAAACCGACAAGGAATAAAATCAGGCCCAAAGCGATTTTAAGAGGATTGATGTATCCGACCAGGTTTTCCTTAAAAAAGCAAAATCCCTTATAAACTCCCAGCATTAATAGGAAGTAAAAAAAGAAGACGCTGATGGCGAAAACAATCCCCGACCTGACGGCCTGCTTTAAAGAAGAACCGGCTAAAAGATAAGCCAAAAGCATTATTAAGACCGAAATGGTACAGGGGTTTATGCCGTTGGCCAGGCCCAGAACCGAGCCCATTCCCATTAAAGAAAGGGTGGCGGGAATTTTAATTTCTTTTCCAAAAAAATTAATGCTTTGGGGGGATTTTTCCGGAAGACAGGTTTCTTGACTACCTCCAATCAATGACTTGATCTGATTTTCAATTTCCGCACCGGTGGTTTCTTTGCCTGCGTATCCCAAAAAATATTTTTCACCGATAAAAGTAAGGGGAATATTTACGATAGAAAGGGCTTGCTGCGGCACCTGGTATTGCTCGCCCATCTGCTGGTAAAGCTGCTGATTTTCCGGCTGGGAAACCTCATATTTTTTAACTTCCAACTGGGAATATTTTCCCTCCATCTCTTTTAAAAATCCTTCCTCCTGATGGCAGAAAGGACAAGTAGAGCTGTAAAAAAAATATACCTCAACCTTATTTTCCTGAGCAAAAATAAAATCAGCTTTTATTAAAAGACTGAAGAAGATAATTATAAATAGCAGAAAAAACTTTTTCACTATAATATTTTAGCAAATTACTCCCCCACCTAGCAACTCTTCTCCCTTGTAAAAAACAGTTGATTGGCCAGGGGTCATCGCCCGCTGAGGCTTGTTAAAGATAACCTTAATTTTTTTGCCAAAGGGTTTTACAGCCGCAGAAACCGCTTTTTGCCGCGACCTGGTTTTTACTTTAATTTTAAGGGGAAATTTTGGTTTTTGGCCGGAAACCCAATTTATTTCTTCGGCCATTAAATCTTTTTTACCCAATTCTTTTTTATCCCTGCTGACAATCAAAACATTCTTTTTAAGGTCTTTATCAATCACGTAATAAGGCCCTCCGGAAAGACCGATTCCCTTTCTTTGGCCAATGGTGTAAAAACACAAACCCTGATGTTCGCCGATCATATTCCCTTTTTCATTAACAATTTCGCCGGATTCCGGCTTAAGATATTTTTTTAAAAAATCATTTATGCCTTTTTCAATAAAGCATATTTCCTGCGATTCGGGAATGTTTAAAACCGGCAATCTGAATTTTTTCGCCAAATCTTTTGTTTGTTTTTTTGTATAATCTCCCAGGGGAAACAAGATACGCTTCACCTGTTTCTGGTTTAACTTCCATAAAAAATATGACTGGTCCTTCTCTTTATCTTTGCCCCTTAACAAAGTGTTTCCTTTTTTCCTGACATAATGGCCGGTAGCAATAAAATCGCTTTTTAAAGATAGGGCTTTTTCAAGAAGCAGGCCGAACTTTATTTGCTTATTGCAAACCACGCAGGGATTGGGAGTGCGGCCTCTTCTGTAATCATTTAAAAAATAACCGATGATTCTTTTCTTGAATTCTTTTCTCAAGTCCAGAGTAAAAATGGGAATATTTAAAATCTTGGATATTTTCCTGGCTCTTTTTTCCGAATTTTTAAAAGCTTGGGAATCAAAAAGCTTCATGAAAACGCCCTTGACTTCGAACCCTTGTTTTTTTAAAAGAGCGGCTGCAACGCTGGAATCAACTCCTCCCGACATGGCAACCGCAACTTTAACTTTTTTCATAACTGTAAAAAACCGCTGACGATTAAATCTATCGCCTCGCTTTCGCTCAATCCCCTCATTCTTAAATAATTCAATTCTTCTTCGGAAATCTTGCCCAAAGAAGCTTCGTGGGTAATTTGAGCCAGCCTGTTTTTGCAAATAATCTCCGGGCTCAAGGTAATCGTTGATTTTTTATCAACCAGCAGTCCCTGGCAATCCAGATGCCCCTTGCCGGCAGCCAGAGCCAAAACCCTGCTCTTGGCTTCAATTTGGCTGTTTTTTTTGCCCACCAGCCTCAATTTCATTATGCCCTGCGAACCTTCCCCTTCCAGAAAAATCTCCTCTTTTAAATTTATCTTTGAATTTACTCCGTTAATTACGAAATTCATCTGAACTGAAGCGTTTTTCTGATTATGGACGGAAGTTATCAAATCAAGGTTTTCCGGCGGCAGGAGATTCTGATAATTGTAAACAAGCTTGGTGTTTTTTTCCAAAAAGAATTCGTAATCGGGATTGACGAAATCCTTCTCTCCCCATTTGTGAATATGGTTGTAATCCAAAGACGCTCCCTCTTTAAGAATGAGCTTTCCTTTGGCCTTATGCGTTCCGCAAAGATTATTTTTAATTGAATTGCAGAGAACATTGGCTTTGGCCTTGATGTTTTTTTCCACCACTAAAATGTTGGTCAGGTTTTGTACGATTTTCGGGGAAGATATGGTCAAACAAGTGGCCAGGGGCTGATTGCTCTGCTCTTTAACCCAGACAAAATATCCTTCCTTGGGTTTTTCTTTAAAAAGCTTTTTCACCCAAGCGAAACTTTCCCAGGCCTTGGGGCTGGGAAGAATAATCGTTCCCTTGGGCTGGGAAATATTTTCCACCCTGTGGTCAATTTGCAGAAAATTTACATTGTTTGCATTTTTCATAGCCGTATCTTTTTATGTCATTTAAGGTTTTTTTGTAATCGTTGTTTTTGCAGATGATCTTGCCATCAACCATGACGTTAGTAATCTTGGGTTTCAAAAAATTAAGAATGGTTCCCGAATGAGTGATCAATAAAACCGATGTTTGTTTCTTAGTTATCTCCTTTTTTATTATCTTGGCAACAGTCTCTATTTTTTTTATATCCAAACCGGAATCTATTTCGTCAAAAATTATCAATTTGGGATTCAAAGAAAAAATCTGAAGCAGTTCCGAGATTTTCCTTTCCCCTCCCGAAAGATCCAGGTTTACCTCTCTTTCCAAAAAACCTTCCGCCTCCTTGATTTTAAAATCTTTTCTTTGGGAAATTTTCTTTAAAAGACTAGAAAGCTTTATCCCTTTTACCGCCGGCGGAGCCTGCCAGCTGAGAGACAACCCCAGCTTGACTCTTTTTTCCGGAAGCAGTTTAATGATCTTTTTCCCTTTAAAAACAATCTCCCCTTTACTGACCCTGTATTTGGGGCTACCGAGAATGGTCTGAGCCAGAACACTCTTCCCCGAGCCGTTGGGACCTAAAAGAGCCTGGATTTCTCCAGCCTTTATTGTCAAATCAACTCCTTTTAATATTTCCTTCTCCCCTGCCTTTGCGTGCAAATTTTCAACTTTTAATAAATCGCTCATTAAAGAATTTCCTTGTTTTTTAATTTAAGGTTTGTATCAAATTCATATTTTATCAAGGAAGCCGGCAATATTTCCAAATTAATAATCTCCTTATCAGACATTCCTTCAATATGCTTTACCAAGGCCCTTAAAGGATTGTGGCTGGCTACAACCAGAATGGTCTTGCCCCTTTTCAAGTCTTTTGCAATGTGGTCGGTATAAAGAGGCAGAGCCCGCTTTAGGGTTTCTTTCAAACTCTCCCCGCCCGGAGGCTTGACCCCGAAACTTCTTCGCCACAAACGGACTTTTTCCGGACCGTATTTTTTGATCATCATATCCTTGTTCAATCCCTGGAGCTCTCCGTAATATCTTTCGTTCAGCCGTTCGGAAACGTAAACCGGGAAATAATCCCTGTTGATTTCTTTAAACTTCCCCCATTTTTGCATCTTTCCTTCAAAATGGATGAAAATGGGATATTTTTCCACCAGATGCTCGAAAATCCTTAAAACCGTATCCTGATTTCTGATCAAAGGAGACGTGTAAATGGCATTAATTTTGATTTCCGACAGCTTCTGGGCCACTTTTTCCACCTGCCTGATCCCCTCCCTGCTCAAAGGAACATCAACCCAGCCGGTAAAGCGGTTCTCCAGATTCCATTGCGATTGAAAGTGTCTCAATAATATTAAAGTAGACATATATTTTAAATTTCTTTTTCAATTTTTAATAATCTTTTGTATTTGGCCATTCTCTCTTTGGGAAACGGCGCTCCTGATTTAATATATTCCGCACCTATCCCGACAGCCAGATCGGCAATAAAATCATCTTCGGTTTCTCCCGAACGGTTGGATACGATAATTTTCCAGCCGTATGATTTGGCCAGATTCCCCGCTTCTATCGCCTCGCTGACCGTTCCTATCTGATTGATTTTTAAAATCATGGCGTTGCAGGCGTTTTTTTCCTTGGCTTCTTTTATTCTTTTGGGATTGGTGGTCAATAAATCATCGCCGATAACCAAGATGTCTGATTTTAACGAAGCCCACCCCTTCCAATCCTCTTCAGCCAAAGGATCTTCCAATCCTATGATGGGATATTTTTTAATCAAGCCGGAATAATATTCAATCAGTTCGTCTGAAGTAAAACTGCCGAAATTAGTTTCATACTTTCCTTTTTTAAAAAATTGCGAAGCGGCAACGTCCAGGATAATTTTTATCTCTTTTTTAAAATTAAAATCCTTTATTGCTTCTAAAATTAAATCCAGGGCCTGTTCCGGCTTTTTTATCAAAGGGGCAAAGCCGCCCTCGTCGCCCATCTTTAAAGATAAATTACCATACTTTTCCTTAATAGTTTCCCTTAATTGCTGATAGGTTTTAAGTCCCAGCCGGAAGGCTTGGGAAAAAGGCTTTACCGCGGGCACAACCATGAATTCCTGAAAATCCAGATCATTCCCGGCATGGGCTCCGCCATTAATAATATTAAAACAAGGCGTGGACAAAAAGGGCTTCTGGCCGCTAAGGTCAGAAATATATTCCCAGAGAGGAATGTTTTTTGCCTTTGCTCCGGCCCGGCAAACCGCCATGGAAACTCCGCAAATTGCGTTGGCTCCCAGCTTGGACTTATTTTTCGTTCCGTCCAGTTTTATTAAAAGATCGTCTATTTCTTTCTGCTTAACAGCCTCTTTTCCTTTAATCCTGGGCCATATAATCTCATTAATATTTTTTACTGCTTTTAAAACGCCTTTTCCCTTGAGTCTTTTCCCGCCGTCTCTTAATTCAATCGCCTCGTGTTTTCCTTTGGAAGCGCCCGAAGGTACGGCTGCTTTAAACAATCCCTGTTCGGTAAACAAGCTGACTTCAACGGTCGGATTTCCCCGGGAATCCAAGATTTCTTTTCCCTCAATTTTTTTTATAAAACTCTTCATTTTAAATTCTGCAAGTAATTGTAGGCTGAAAGGGCGGCTTTGGCCCCCTCGCCGGCGGCCACAACGATTTGTTTGTACAATACGTTGCTGGAATCTCCGGCCGCAAACAAACCCGGCGTTCTGGTCTGATTGGTTTTAAAATCAATGACAATCTCCCCTTTTTCATTAAGCTCAACCAGGTCTTTAACAAAAGAAGTTGCCGGCTTGTAACCGATCTCAACGAAAATTCCTTCCACTGCCAGAGTTTTTAATTCTTTATTCTGCTCAAAAACCAATGATTTGACGAATTTCTCCCCTTCAATCTTTTTCACCGAAGCATCAATGAAAACCTCAATCTTATTGGTTTTTCCGGCTTTTTCCTGAAGAATTTCATCAGCCCTTACTTCTTTCCCGGCTTCCAGGATATATACTTTTTTGGCATAACCGGTCAAAAAAACAGCTGTTTCAAATCCGGCATTGCCTCCTCCTATTACCGCCACATCTTTATCGGAAAAAAAGGGGCCGTCGCAGGTTGAACAGTAAGACACTCCCCTGCCGATAAATTCTTTTTCTTCCACAAGTCCCAGAGTCCTGGGTTCGGAACCGGATGCGATGATAATTGCCTGGGACTGAAATTCTTTTTTCTTTCCCGTTAAAACCGAAAAATCGTTATCGCTCTTTTGTATTTTAGTTATTGAATCTTTTTCAATGTCAATTTTCTGTTTTTTCAAATGCTTCTCGAATCTCTCAATTAGCTCCGAACCGGAGATCTCTTCAAAGCCGGGATAGTTTTCAATGGTAACCGCTTTTCCCGACATCAGCCCCCCGAAATTCTTGGCAATCAACAAAGTCTTTAATTTTTTCCGGCTGGCATAAATGCCGGCCGTCACTCCGGCCGGTCCTCCGCCGATAATTATTAAATCGTAAATATTCTCCATAAATTACATGTGCAAAATCTCGGGAATGGCATGAATCAGATCGGTGGCCAGCATTCCTTCTTTCAGTTTCTTGGAAGCCAGCTCTCCGGCTTTTCCGTTGATGAAAGCACCGGCCTGGGCAGCCTCAAAAGGACTGATTCCTCGAGCTATCAAAGCCCCGCAGATGCCGGCCAATGTGTCTCCGCAGCCTCCTTTGCTCATATAGGGAGAGCCGGCGCTGTCCAGAGCGACTTCTTTGCCGTCAGAAATAATATCCACCACCCCTTTAAGCAGAATGGTATTTCCCAGACAAACTGCTTCCTCTTTCACCATTTTTATCTTTTCGTCCTGCGTCAGGTCTAAAACCTCTTTTCCGGTCAGGATAAAAAATTCATAAGCATTGGGGGTGAATAAAAAGTTTTTCCCGGTAAATAATTTGCAGTCTCTTCCTACGGCATGAATGGCGTCGGCATCTATCACCACCGGCACGGAAACCTGGCTCAAATATTCCAAAACCGCTTCCTGGGTTTCCTTGGTCCTTCCCAGACCCCCGCCGATAACCACCGCCGCCTTTCCGTGGGCAGCTTCTTTGGCAGCTTCGGTCATGGAAATAAGGGTTGATAAATGACTCTTGGTCAGCCAATTTCCTTCCAAAGGATAGGCAGCCATATTGGGAGAAAGGGAAGCGATAATATCAGCCGCCCTTTTGGGAGCGATAACCCTTACCATGTCAACTCCGGTCCGGAAAGCCGCCACGGCAGAAAGAGCCGGAGAGCCGGAATAAAACTCAGAGCCGCCGATGACCAGCAAGAGGCCGTAATCGTACTTCTTGGATTCCAGCGGCTTGTCTTTAAAGATATTTTTTATAATTGATTTGTTTACTTCA
>Ga0315284_10009068_pt1 | contig 14202 bp, 26 predicted proteins | sample YL17G09_16_MG_FD_203696 | JGI IMG/M metagenome (GOLD analysis project Ga0315284, IMG submission 203696) | Sediment microbial communities from Yellowstone Lake, YNP, Wyoming, USA - YL17G09_16 | ecosystem: Environmental > Aquatic > Freshwater > Lake > Sediment | place: USA: Wyoming | collected... | reverse complement strand
GGTGTGAGCGAAGCTGGCCACATTCACCGCTGCCCCAGAACTGATGTCCACGCTGTTGAAGTTCAGGTCACAGCCCGTGGTCCCCATCAGGCCCTGGAGGTAGCACGTTGTTCCGGCAGCATCCCAGATCCTGAAGAAGCTGGCGATCCCATCGGCTACGGCGCTGGTGCCTGTGATGGCATTCGCCGTGATGACGCCGTTGGAAGCGGCGCCGAAGGCCGCAGCATTCATGGTCAACTCGGCCAGCAGCACCGCTGCCCCAATGGAGTCATCGGCCTGGACAGGGACAGCCCCGGAGTAGATGCGGAACTTCCCGCTGTTCATCAAGGGGGCTAGGGCATCGGCCTCGGCATTGGCCGCTGCGTAGGATATCTGTGGGTTATATGCCATGTTGGACTCCGTTTAATCGACTTCGATAGTGGATACTTTGCCATCAGGCCGTGTGATCTTGGCTTGTTTCTTGGGCGCAGGTGCCGGAGGAGGTGGGGCCTCTTCCCCCACCCTAGCTATTTCAGCTTCAGGTGTGGTCTTAATCTCCACCCATTCATTGTCCACCATGACTTCTAGTGCTGTTTTCTTGGAAAGGATGCCCTCCTTAACGAGCATCATCAGCATGTCGAACTCTTTCTTGTCGGCCTCGGAAGTCTCTTCCTGGTTCACAGTGATCACTGCATCTGGGTCAAGGATCTTCCGGCGCTGGAGTTCCGCAATGAAGGCTTTGGCAGGTAGCGCCGTGCTATTCAGGCCCGCGATCAGCGCGTCGATGTCCTTCTGATTGTCGAAACTGGTAGCGCTGGTGCTGATATTGATACTGGCTGTCTCAGGAACCTCGATACCCAATCGCTTTCCAGCCAGATAGAAGGCCCGTTCCAGCGCGTCCTCGAAGGACAGAACCATCATCCTCAACAAGCTGGAAGCTTCCTCCGCGTCCAAGGACTTTTCAGTGGCTGTGGCGCGGCTGAACTTCTTCACAAGAAGGTCCATGGCCAAGTTCGCCATCTCAGCCTTGAGGTCTTCCATGTCCGTGCGGCCCGCCGCAATGGCTGTGCCACTGTGCTCGACGTAATAGAACTCCCCGTCTGCATTCTCAGAGCCCAGGAGCTGGTTAGGGCTGAGTGTCACACCCTCCAACTCCTTTTGAGTGAGGCCCTTACCTGCGAGGATGGGGAACCGCGCCACGGTCAGAATGTTGCGCTGATCACTGGACGACTGCCAATGCTCGATGTTCTTGTCAGCGAGATCCTGGAGAACCGGCCTCGCCACCATGTTCGCTTCCTTGGAAGCGTAGTAAATGATCAGTGGGACTTCGCCAAGTGAGTTAGGGCGCTCGGATTCCAAGGCCCATACCTTCTTGTCATTTTGCACCCACGTCTGAATGACATTGGGCTCCATCACGATGACCTTTTCGACCACAACCTCGGCATAGTCTTCGAGCTGCACGTCTTGGACTAGGATCCTGGCGTGAGTAATGACTTCTCGGCCTTCTTCCATGGAGGTATAGACGGCCAACATGTTCTCGGGCGAGATCATCTGGAAGAAGGGCCTCGCCCCGGCCTCCATCTCGTCCAGGAGCGTCTGGGCCTCCACATCCGGATAATCCACAAGGATCCCGGTCATGCCTTTGGCGATGGCCTCGGAGAAGGAGCGCTGGGCGAAGACCGTCAGCTCATTGCCTTGCCGGTCCACGTCATCCTGGAGGGCCTCCAGCTCCGGAGGATAGCCTTCCATGCGAACAGGCTCCACGAACGGCTTGCCGCCCATGGAATCGACCGTGCGCCGGAAGTAGTTGAACAACACCGTCCGGTTCAGGCGAGTCGTATAGTTGCGATCCGATTCCCGAGCGTATTGGGGCAGGTAATCACGAGATGCAAGACGCATGGACTCGGTTCCGCCCATCAACGCATTGATCTTTTTGAGGCGGGGCTCCATGATTTTGTAGGAGCCGCTGACAGTGCGGACATCGGACTTCGGCCTATTTTGTGCCATTGGATTTTCCTCTTTTGTGGCCATATGTCATGGCTTCAGCCGCCAGGATACCATTGGCCGCGCGTCCCACGCCCCAATGCCTTGATTATCGGTGGATTTTTTCAAATGTCCATGATCCTGGACGTGACACCTCGGCCCCCGCCCAACATCAACTCGGTGATGGCCCAGACGAGGGCATCGACGCGGTTGGGGGATTTGCCAGCTTTCAGAGGATCCCAGGTGGTTTGTTCAATCTCAAGTTGCTCAAACGAGCCGACGTGGAAGATTTTACGCTGAGAATAAAGCGCGGCCACCGGCTCGGCCCGCAGTCGCTTACCCCTAGACGCGACCACTCGCTTGTAACTCACCCGGGGGTCCACGGTCCTGATTGTGGCCTCCACCATCTGGCCTCCGAAGTTCTCCTCGGCCACAATCCGATCAGCCTCCCAGGCATGGTAAAGGTCCACGGCTTTGCGGCCCCATTCGTCCGGGGTTCGCTTGCCGGAGCCATCGGCAAGAACATAACCATTACCGTCTTCACCTAGACCGGCCACGATAATCCCCTGTTCATCTGATGATTTGCGGTCAGATCCAGAAGGATCCACAGCCACGACAATGCGAACCAAGGGCGGGTAGGTCTTGACCCGCTGGCCTGCGATCTCGGCCATCTTCCACAGCGCCCCGGGCGCATCCGTGCGGAAGGCGTCCTGGACCGTGGCCGGATACTCTCGGGCAAAGTTGTGGGCGCCCCGTAGCTCCACAATCTTGGACCGGCGCCACGCCATCTGTCCTTCGGTAAGGCCATGGGCCTCGGCATAGATGGCCTCGTCATCGGTCAGTTTGAAATTGGCCGGGGGGTCCACTCGATACTCTTCCGTCTGGAACCAGGGGATGAAGATCAGTTGATAATCGCTCTCCCCTGAGTATGCGGCCATGGCCATCTCATAGAAGAGGCCCGCTGGCCCCGATGACGTGGACTCCAGGATCATTTCAGTGCCGGGTGCCAGCGGAACGGCCTGGGACACGCCCACAATGGTTGTCTCCGCGTTTGGGTAGTAGGCGCACTCGGAAAGATGGAGGAAATGGACCGTTTCGGATCTGCCCGCCCCGCGCCCTCCCGCCGTCTCGACTTTGTACGACGTGCCCAGCTTGTCGAAGACCATTTCCTTGGCGTTGGACTTGGATCGGGAGGGCCTGACCAGGGGTGGGCAGTTCTCGTAGAAGACCCGGGCCATCTGGAACAGGTTGTTCGTGGAATCGTCCGTGTGGCCCAAGATTAGGCCACGAAGGCCCTTGGAATGGGACAATTTCCAGAACATTCGGGCCTGCACATAGGTGCTGGAGCCCATCTGGCGACCTTTTACGATGATTGCTCGCACAAATCCGCGTTCTTGGAGCTGGTTTTCGAGGGCATTGTGGATAATTCGCTGGGCTGAGTTGACTTCCATCGAAATCAGGGCAGAACCGGCGCTCACCCCCTTGGATTTGATCTTTAAGACCCTCGGGGCATAGTGGCAGAAGTCATCTTTGAGCTTTTGGAGCACATCTAGGGTGTCTTGGGGTAACGCGGCCATAGTGCTCCGTCAGCGGCAATGAAAAAGCCCCCTAGCACGGGGGCTTTTGCGGGTGAGAATTAAATAATCCCGTTGTCCGGGTATTACTTAGCAGCCTTGACTGCTTTCTTGGCCACGGGGCCTTTCCGGGAAGGCTTGTAGGCGGCGCAAGTGCCGTCAATATAAGCATCCAAGGACTCTTCGCTGATGCGAATGCGGCTGCCGATACGGTTGCATTCCATCTTGCCAGAGCGAAGGATGGTTTTCACAGTGAAAGGGCAAACGCCAAGCTTCTCAGCCACTTCTTCAACGGTGTAAAGAGCACGCATGTGCATCTCCTATGTGAGGTAGAGAGGCTGTTTTTAGGGCACCATGCCTTGAAATAGCATCTCCTGAGCACATAGTGTCGGGCATACGCAAGGGGATGTCAATAGGCCATATTGAGATTGTAGAATTTAGCCTTTGATTGGAGTCTTGTGAGGCACCACAAGCAGATTGTCGGGGTTGTGGTCGTGTCGGTTGCCGTTCTTGTGGATCAACCGACCCACGGGCTCCACGCCCTCGCCGTGGGTCAGTGTCCAGATGACAAAACCTGGATCCACGAAACGCCGTGGGTTCCCGAACGTGAGAAAGCGCCTAGGCTTCACCCAGTCCAGGTCCACCCAGGCTTTCTGCGAGGGCATGAACTGTTGGACTGCGACCAGGGTGAACTCGCCGTTGGCATCTGGCCGGGGGTCCAGGCGGAAGAAGTCTATGACGCGTGGTTCAGAGGCCGGAGGGCTCACGACTCGTGGGTCTGGGGGCTGGGTCTGGGGGCTGCGGGTCATTCAGGACTCTCTTTCTTGTGCCAATGGCCCCCGCAGGTCTTTCTTCCAGGCGCCGGGTCATTAGGGCATCCAGGATGAGGGCAGATTCCAAGGGAAGCCCGGTAGTGGTATTGTTCACGGGCTCTTTGGGCCTTGGCTTCAAGGTTACCGGGCTTCAAGGCCCAGGTCTTGTAGTGCTGTGGGCTGTAGATGTAGGCCGTCATACGTTCCCTCGGATCTCGAACATGCTAGGTCGTTTAAACATTACCTAGGATCTCGAACAATTCTTCTTCAGAAAAGAGATCTTTCACATATTCTATAGGATTTTTCTCGCATATCTGGGCCAACATGTAGATGAATCTGATAATCATAACCCTTTCCACTAGGGCAGGCTTCCTATTATGGGCCTTAATCCAATACCGCCATACGGACATGTGATTGTCCAGGGTCGTTTTGTCCTGGGATTCTGTAGCGGATAGGGCGCTGGAGTGCATCCGAATATCGGTCGTGGCTGTGTTCAGGTAGCCGCCGTCCAGGCCAGCTTCACAGATCTTGAGCCACATCATCCAGTCCACACAGGCCCCGTATTTGGCAAAGTTCTCCGCGTTCTGCCAGTGAAAGAACTTATTGATCGCGGAAGTCCGCCACATGGCCGTGACACCGGGGACATAGTTACCACAGAGTGTGCGGCTGAAGTCCATGGCCCCCGTATGGAGGTCTTGTTCCGAGATTCCACCCATCTGGTGGAGACCCAGATCATTTCCTTCGGCGTCGATGGTGTGTGTTCGGGTGAAGACCATGGCGAGTTCCGGGTGGTCGTCGAGGAAGGCTCGCCTGAGCTTGAGGCCCCCGGGGCGTAGCCGATCATCATCACAAAGGATGGTGGCGTAGCCTTCTAGGTGGATGGGCATGTGGCCGATCAGAGAGACAACTGCCGCGACACCCATCGGGGCCTCTACAATGGAATGCACCACGCGGGGATCTTGGAGGGTGTTCAGCCATTCATTGGTCCCGTCCGTGCAGCCGTTGGCGAGGATATAGATCTCTACATCTGTCTCGTCAATGGATGCGTAGGCTTCTTTTAGCCAATTGAGGCGGTTATAGGTGGGTATGAGGACTGTTGTTTTCATGTTGGGGGTTCCTTCCGTGCCGCGTTTCTCGGTTATTTATCTGTTTAGGCGTATCGCTGTTTGTTGATAGTCAAGGCATCCATGCCGATTCAGTGCCGTGTTTGCTCCAGATTAGGCGGCGTGTGAGTTCACCATGCGTAGACAAAATGGGTTGGGTTATTCTCAAAGAATATCCTGGATACCGAAAGCGCTTCCTCTTCTGTAAGAAAATAACCTAGCCATTTAAGCTTGCCATTTAACCTAACCACTACTTGATATTTCTTTCTGTGTGGGTTGTAAGAAACACCCCTCCCGTATCGTAATTTGTTGCAATTGTTTTCTGAGGCGGAACATGGGCGTAAGTTGAGTCTTCTGTTGTCTGATTTATTGCGGTTGATGTGATCCACATGTACACCTGGAGGATCCCCGAGTATCATCCGATGGATGCAAATTGATCTTCTTCCATAAGGCTCCCCGGTTGGTATTTTGGTTATCAGATACCCTTGTGGGCTCCATGACCATGAATGTTTTTCAAGCAATTCTAGATCAGGCTCGTCTAGGATCACTTCCTTACCTTTGAAAATCACGGTCGGCATTGTGTTACCTCCTGCCTAACAGGATAGGCGAGTTGAGATAAATGTCAACGGTGGCTGTTGGTCCGGTTAGCTTGGTTCGTTAGGCTCCAACACACTTCTTGCATGTAATTGTCGCACCACACCCATTTGTGGTGAGTATCCACCAGTTCTCGTCGATACCTTTGCCACACAATGTCATGTTGCAATCTGAAGATCCGTGTATAGGCCCATATTTGGCTCCGCTCTTATGACACGCTTGGACGGTGTAATGGCACAGCCTAACCTCACGCTCAACCGGAGCCAGCCGTGGATTCATGTCGATTTTCTCTTCGTTTTTAGTCATGCTTTCGGCTCCTGTTTACCCCTTCGACACATCATCGGCTGTCCCGGTTAGCTTTATCGTTAGGCGTCTGCCTTTACCACTGCATCAGCTATTTCCCGCAGAACAACATGCCCCACAATCCCGCCTCCGATAATCCACCACCACGATTGGGGTTTTAGTCCCCATCCATACGTCATAACGAGCACTGATAGCCCCACCATAAGCGAGGTCACGAAAATTAGTGCTAGCAGCTTTGTCATTTTGTCCTCTCCTTTGTTGTTTTATCCCCGCGCCTAACCAATCGCTCAACCGGACCACTTCGTGGCCGGTTAGCTTGGTTCGTTAGGCGATCCTCGTTCCTTTGAATCCGCACTTCACGCAGCAAACGTCCTTCTTTGGGGGCATACACATCAATTCTATGCTTGGGCTCGTGTCATATAGTTCTTCGCTGCATTCCGGGCACGCTATTCCATTACCTTTTGGTTTATTACTGCCGCGCTCTAAATACCATCTCGAACGCTCCCTGTTGTATTCATCCAGTGATTGCATATCCTCTCCTTAAGTTTCATCCCACGCCTAACCCATCGCTGAACCGGAGCCAACAGCCACTTACCACTTTCATCAACCAAGCTGGTGCTGGCTGTTGCCCCGGTTAGCTTGGGTCGTTAGACCGCTCGTTGATGGTGCAGATACTTCTCCACCAATTCGCGCTTGGCATCCTTGCGTTCTGCGATGCGCTCCGGCGTTACGTCCCCGGCTTCCGTCATCAACAGCAGTGCGAGGTAAGCGTCTCCGAGTTCGCGTTCAAGTAATGCGCGGTTGGCGGTCCTCAATTGGTCGTATGGATTACAACTTTCGTAGCCGTGGCGCAGAATTTTGCCGATCATCTGTTGGACCTCTGCGCACTCCTCCATTAGCAATGCGAGTCGTTCCGCTTCAGCCGGGGTAAGCTCGTTAAAATGCTTTTCCATCTCTTCTCCTCAGCCGGTCTAACCCGGCGTTCGACCCGGACGCGGTAGCCCGCGCCGGTCAACTTATGCGTTAGGCGTCTTCTATGGTTTCGACTCGACAAGTCGGTAATGCGACCCGCCTGAAAGAATTTCAACGTCCACCCTCCCGCAAAGGATTGCCTTCACGAGATGCCCGTCAATTGGACCTTTAACCCCCGCAAGTTTGCAAAGTTGATGAGAGAATCCAGCCCCATTAAAAACCTTGTCGCTCCGGTCGAAATCTCGACATGCTCGGAACATCGCTAAATAAATCAGGTCGAAATGCATCCCTTTTCTCCTTTGTTGTTTTCATCACACGCCTAACCACTCAATCCAGCGGAACCAGTCGCGGGCTCCTGGTCCGCTGATTTCGGGTCGTTAGGCGTCAATCTTCGTGTAGCTCTTATGAACCTCGTAAATCTCTACCTCTCCATCCATTGCGTAGAGGGAGGCATAATGCATTGCATCTCTCAGCGCTTCGTGCCGTGTTCCGCTTGTCCAAGCCACTTGCTCTCCATCGCAGCGCACTTCAAATTCAAAAAGTTCTTCCATGTTTTCTCTCCTTAAGATTAGTCCCCGCCTAACCAGCGCATCAACCCGGACGCTTTCGCTACGCTCCAGCGCCGGTTATGCGCGGATCGTTAGGCCGTCATAGAACTGGTTCCATCTTTAGGTGCCATGTATTAATCAAATCTACCCACGCTTTTCCCGATGAGTCACAACATACAACAAATTGCGGATAGCTATCCTTGACCTTGTATGCGCACCCTGCAAGAAACGACACAGTGAACACCTCACCATCTTTCTTTCTGCGCCAGCGGGATGCAAAAGCCGGTGCACCACATAATAGATCGCTAGGTTTACAGTTGTTATTCATTGTCTTCCCCCTTATGGCAGGGCCTAACCCCGCATTTCAACCCGGACACAAGCGCACGCGTCAGGGTTACTTGTTTTGATATCCGGCACTGCGCTTGTGCCGGTTAAATGGCACCGTTAGGCGTCATGTTTCAAAGATTCCTTCGCTATTTTATAGACCGCTATCGAATACTCTACGTAATTGTGAAGATGCTCCCATTCGCCATAGATCTTGACCAATGCGCCTCGATAACGGTCCCGCTCCGCTTCAAGCTCTTTCATATCCGCCTGCAATGAACAAATGTCACATTTCCTTTTCATCTGACCGTGTTCGCATATTTCATAGCTCATTGTGTCCTCTTCTTCAGATTGTGCACCGCCTAACCATCCGCTCAACCGGACCACTTCGTGGCCGGTTAGCTTGGATCATTAGGCGTTACCCTTGATGACTCCAAAAGCGGCGGAAAGCTCGTCCTCGAACCACTTCTTCCCAGTTGTTTGTTCTATTCTCTCTCGACTATTGATGAAAACTTGAACACCTCTTGCAGCGTGGTAGAGCCTCACTAATGCATCCCTGTACCGGTCACGTTCTTCACGCAAAACCTCTTCGTCATCCATCATTCGGTCACAAAGCTGGATCAGTTGTTTGTCTGGTAGTTCCATGTCCTCTCCTCGTCATTGTTCCCCGCCTAACCTAGCGCTCAACCCGGAACCAGCCGCTAGTTCTCCGTTCTTTTCGTTGTCGTTACTACTTGTCATTGTTGTTCCTCCATAGTTACGGTTGCGGCTGGTCCGGTTAGCTTGGGTCGTCAGGCGTCAACAGGCAGTCCACACTTCAGACAACGCACTTCATGGGTCTTGATCGAATACCAAACCAATTCACACGAAAGCTTTCCACAGACTGAACATGGGCGACATGCATTAAAATGAATGTTCAGCAAGTTCTGCACCTTTACCCATTCTCCACCTTCAATGGTTTTCCATTTCATGTCCTCTCCTTTTCATTCATCCCCGCCTAACAACTCAATCCAGCGGAACCAGTCGCAGGCTCCTGGTCCGCTGATTTCGGGGCGTTAGGCGTCAAACTCAGATTGGTTCTTTCTCATCACTTCAGAATACTTTTTCATAGCCCTGTCGTGCTGGTCAGTTTGCTTCTCTCCGTAGCGTTGTCCACTTGCGTATTCCTTTGTGTAAGCCTTGTGTGCAGCGTTCACTTGTGCGGAACAGTGATCGCAGTAGCAATTCCGTCCATGCATCGCCTAATCTCCTTTGTTGTTTTCATCCCCGCCTAACCACTCAATCCAGCGGAACCAGTCGCAAGCTCCTGGTCCGCTGATTCCGAGGCGTTAGGGCTTCACCGTTCTTTGAATTTCAACGTCTCCCACGCTGTCCGCATTGACCAGGCACGGGTGCAAGAACTGGACTTTCGGGATGGTCCGGCCTTTGCCGGTCCAGTAAAGGTGGAAATGCCCGGCGCGAAGATGTGGGCGAGGGCTTCCGTGCGGTCGGTTCTGGTGCTCGGTATTCCTATCCTTTTCCCATTTTTTCAAGGCTGATACAAATCGGCCGCCGACTTCCCCCCGTATTACGGTGAGAGGTTGTTTGTTCCTCGCTCGCTTACCTGAGACAACGGGTGAAACCTCCCGATAGGAGGAATCCCCCCCTGATATATAGAGCAAAAGAGAAAGCGCAAAATGCATTCGTTTACCGTGGCCATCTCCATTAGAAAGTTCATTGGGGGTTTTGCCCATGTCCAAGTTGTAGGCTCCGTCTCCGTCAATGCATACCAACCTGTTATCTGGAGTGATATAGAAAAGAGTGAATGCGGATGGGTCTTCTTCTCTGGCTAGTGCGATGGGGTTAAAAGGCAACCCAATGAAAGACAGAAGTGGTGCGTTTATATCAATCGGCGAATCCCATAAATGATCCTGCAAAATCTGTGGTATTATGTATTGAACCAATGGGGCATCCATCAGTGCAAGTGATGCTGTGACTATGAAATTTGTATCTTCCTTGGTAAGATGGCCTTTGCTGTGAAGGACATCGATTATATTCAGGACTTGTGTCTTTCTCGCTCTAATTTTTTTAGCGATATTTATCCAATCCTCGAATTGTTTAGGTCCCATTTCCCCCTCCAAAGAATCGCCCTAACCAATCGCTCAACCGGAACCAATGGCCACTTACTGCTTTCATCACCTAAGCCTTCCGGCGGCCATTGGTCCGGTTAGCTTGGTTCGTCAGGCGTCACTGAACCACATACCCGTTCCAGTTCGCAATCTTATAGGCATCTAACTCTGTGTCTTGAAGCCCGCCAATTTTCTGGTTTGTCTTATTATCAACAGCAACCCAATAACCAGTTCTGTCTTTGTACACCCGTGCCTCTTTCCTATCCATCGCCTCTCTCCTTTGTTATTTTCGTCCCCGCCTAACCACTCAATCCAGCGGAACCAGTCGCAGGCTCCTGGTCCGCTGATTCCGAGGCGTTAGGCCGCTACTCGTGAAAGCATTTTCCATCTTTGATAATCATTTGCAAATTGGGTTGGTGATAGTGCCACCAAACAATGGCATATTCCCATGAATCATCCACCAATCTTGCGTATAGTGTTTTAATGGCTCTATCCGTATTCTCCAAGTCAATAATTTCATTATCCGGGTCTCGCCACCAGTCATCGCCTAACCAGGCGCTCAACCCGGAACCAGCCGCTAGGTCTTCGTTTGGTTCGTTGTCGTTATTACTCGCCATTGTTGTTCCTCCATAGTTACGGTTGCGGCTGGTCCGGTTAGCTTGGTCGTTGGGCGTCAAGTCTGCGCAATACTTCGTGGTAAAGCTCAGGCATTTCCTCTTCCCTGATCAACTGTGCCAGGCTCCTGGCAGATCCCCATTCGCCATCTATTGTCTCCTCTGCATTCTCTATGTACAACTTGATTTGCTCTAAAAACGTCTTGTCATCCATGGTCTTTCTCCTCATCGTTATTCCCCGCCTAACCACTCAATGCAGCGGAACCAGTCGCGGGCTCCTGGCAATCAGTAATTCTCAGCTTCAACCCTGGTCAAAAAGAAATGGATACCTTGTCCGCAAGTATTCCAGCGATCCTCATCCCAGCCATCGGGGTAGACCATCTGCCCTGCTTTGTATTCTGTGACCCCATCGTGTTGGCTGATCCCGATCTTTGGCTTATCAGGCGTGGTCCCGATAACCTGTAGCACTTTAACGAACTCAGCACGACATTTCCGTCCGCTGCCGTGTGATCTTTGGGCATTTGCCGGGATCAAAAGTTTCACGAGAACACCATCTTTACATTTTTTCCATGCGTGGAATGGTCCTTCTGGGAGGTGAGTGGTCATAGCAAGCGCTAGTTCCAACCCAATACAATCGCACAGGTTCGCGCCACACAGGTTCGCGCCGATCAGGTTCGCGCCACACAGGTTCGCGCCGATCAGGTTCGCGCCACACAGGTTCGCGCCACACAGGTTCGCGCCACACAGGTTCGCGCTGCGCAGGTTCGCGCCACACAGGTTCGCGCCGATCAGGTCCGCGCCGATCAGGTCCGCTCTGCGCAGGTTCGCGCCGATCAGGTCCGCTCTGCGCAGGTTCGCGCCACACAGGTCCGCGCTGCGCAGGTTCGCGCCACACAGGTTCGCGCCACACAGGTTCGCGCCACGCAGGTCCGCGCTGCGCAGGTTCGCGCTGCGCAGGTTCGCGCCGATCAGGTCCGCTCTGCGCAGGTCCGCTCTGCGCAGGTTCGCGCCACACAGGTTCGCGCCGATCAGGTTCGCGCCGATCAGGTCCGCTTGCTCCCCATCTGCTTCGTTCCTTAGCCATTTTTGGTGGAGGTCTAGGATAGTTGTTAGGTTTATTTTGGGGTCCATGGTTACTCCTTGTCCAGGCAGCGTTTGACCTCTAAAATTCCCTCATGCTTGAGAGGCCCCACCTCTCTGACTGTTTTACCACAGCAATAAAACTCTTTCCCGCTTCTCTTGTGGGTGAAAATGTCACCGAGGATGTAGTCCGTGTCCCGCATTTTGACGGGGGTGGGATCTGGCTCTTGGGCTCTACCAGAGATGCCCAGCCCTGGCCCTGGCATCTGATCTTGTGCTGTGGTCAACCCAACCCCGCTGGTGAGCAACTTGGCGTAGGTTCGGGTTTCGCTGGAAGATGTCGGGGGCTCAGGTGAAAGAGTCCCATTGGTATAGAGGAGTCCCTGGGTCGGGGCGTAGCCCCTGGCCATTCGCTCTCCATTGCAACAGCCTGTCGTGGAGCTGGTAGCTGGGGTGTGTTCGTTTCCGCAGTCTCGGCATCGCATCAATTGTTCTCCTGTTCTTGGGCTAGTCGTTGAACCAGCCGGTCCTGTATCTTTCAAATAGCTCGTCATCTATGGCTTGGGCGAGGCGCTTTGCCGCTTGGGCGTAGTGATGATGCAGCACACGTTCGTATCTCCCCTGACCTAGCCACCTGAGCCTTCTGCGCTCGGCGAGGGAGACACGGGCCTTGCCGAAGAAACTGGGAGTGCCCTGCCGGGACCACTTTGGGTTCTTAGCCATTCTGTGTCCTTGTCAGTGACTGGGGTCTTGGGTGGGAGCCTCTGAAGGGGCTTTACATAAAGTGTAACACTTCCTTGACGCCGCGCCAGGATATTTTTTCGAGGGCTTGGAGCTTGGGGTCAGCCGGGATGGGCACACTCGTTTTTCCGGGGACGGCTGGCCCCGGCACACTCGTTTTTGAGGGACGGGCCTTGGCACACTCGTTTCTGAGGCCCTGTCCTTGGCACACTCGTTTTTCTAGTGGCACAGGTGAAGGTTCTCAATACGGTTATCCGTCAGCAGGCCATTGATGTGCTCTAGGCTGGCGCCTTTGGGCACTGGGCCGTTGGAGAGTTCCCAGACGATTTCCTGGGGGCGGGCCAACCTCTTTTTCCCCGTGCCCAGGGTCCACCGGATCGGGGAGCTTTGCCCAGAACCTGTCGCTGGCCGGTCGAGGATGGAAGTCCAAGGGTTCTTGCCCTCGAAGAACTTCTCCTGGGACCAGAAGCAGGGGACTCCGGGGCTACCGCCCAAGGCCAGGACACGGAAAGGGAACTCCATGTCCTCTGGGAAGATCGGGTTGGCCAAGTGCGGGAGAAGGTCCGGGGCTTGTGTGCGGTCCAAGTGGCGCGGTGGATTAGGTGTCACTGGCTCGTAATAGGTGCCATAGTCGCTGGCCTGGGTGTCGTAGGTAGGGGGGTTCCGAGTGTCGGGGTTCATAAAGGCTCCTAGGCCCCAAAGGTAATGCCTGGGATCTGGGTGTCAAGTCCTAAATTGACGAATGTTTGAAATATGTGGCGTGGGCCTTGGGCACTTGGTGGCGCTGGGCCTCGGGCACTTGGCCAGCCCTGCTTGGGTTTATGGGAATATGGCCGGGCTGGTTGGCGGGACAAAGACCCGGGGTTCCCCGCTGGCATAGGGGAGCATGTTCGCGGAGAAAGGACGCCTTGGGCGTTTGGTCAGCCCTGCTACGGGCTAGTGGGAGTATGGCCGGGCAGCTGGGCGCGGCCTGCAACTAGTTACACAGAGTGTAAACCCAATTGGAAAATGGGCTCTGAATTTTAATCTGGCCTCTCTGCCCTCGCGGGCCGTGGGCGTGGGTGGCGTGGGGGCTGGTCTTGTGATCCGCGTTGGCATGGATCCTTCCCGCGGCCTTCCTGCTTCTTCGTGTCCGCTAGATTACTTTCTCTTCATTATCGAAAGTGAATTCATAAGCTACTGAACAGACTACACTTGGTTAATGAGCCATCCGGGCAGATCCATAATCATGGCCTAAGCCTGCCCGGCATACGCTCGGATCAATATAGAATGGGCCAGCTTGCCCAAGCTGGCCCATGTTCCCGCATACCTTGTAATACGAGTGCGGGAATCCGCACACTGGCATTTTGAGACAGTGTCTCAACTAGGCAAGATCGTATTGAGACGGTGTCTCAAGATGAAAGTGTAGAAAAAGAATGACACATTCCGTGTCAAGTCCAGTATACAAGAGGCGAGTGTGCGTTTGCC
>Ga0315284_10009067_pt1 | contig 14202 bp, 12 predicted proteins | sample YL17G09_16_MG_FD_203696 | JGI IMG/M metagenome (GOLD analysis project Ga0315284, IMG submission 203696) | Sediment microbial communities from Yellowstone Lake, YNP, Wyoming, USA - YL17G09_16 | ecosystem: Environmental > Aquatic > Freshwater > Lake > Sediment | place: USA: Wyoming | collected... | reverse complement strand
TCTGGTGATCCGTTTGAACATCAGATGGCTCCAACCCTGCGTGGTTGCATCAAATCAGCGAGCACTAGGCCAGGCTAGCCAACTCGTGGGTGAGTTAGCGCATGATGATGCTCTAACTAATATAGTAACCGATTCTTGCAAGGATTCTCCGGAGAATGAATTTATTAACTATTAAATATAATCATTATATACATAAATAACGATTATTTTAGATGTTTGCAGTATTCGCTCGGCTTTGTTGCATAAATCCTGCTCTCCTGCCTTCCCGTCCTCCCAGCTTTTGGGCAGCGGCTTTATTCCGCGCAACTGGGAGAGCGGGAAGGCAGGAGAGCAGGATTTATGCAACAAGGCCGATTGATATATACAAATGACTGTTTTCATAACTAAAATGTTAATAAATTGGGTTTAGTTAAAGTTTTGAGCTATAATCCTGTTCGCCTGTTTCTCGAACAGGCACACACCATGTTGGCCATAGGGGTCGGCACCAGTTGGAGGCGTTCTGCGATGCAAGTTAAAACTCCGGTGATCCTCCGTTCCATGGTGCTTCTGCTCGCTTCAACATGGGGTTGCAGTTCGTCGCCAACCACCGCGGGAAACACCAATGCACCTAAGCCGGGCGGACCCATGGCTCCCGGCCCTACCGCGGACCCGGGAAATGACACCGGGACTCAGGGCGATGCGCCGAAGACCGCCGATGGCAGTACCGCTGGTGGATCAGTCGTAACGCCGGTCACTGCCGAACCAAAGACTGAGACTCACGACGCTAACGGGCCGACGACCACCAATGCCAACGGCTGGTGCACCGCTGCGGCGCAGACCTCCGTCGTTAAAGCGCAGGGTATGGCCAAGCTTTTCGCGCAACTCTGCAACAGTGGCAAGGCGACGACGCTGCTCACCGACACCTTGGTCAACAACGCTTACTCCGGCACCGGCTCGCCATACATGCATATGATCGATCCCATCGGTGACTCTGCCGGCACCGTCACCGCCTTCTTCGGTGATGGCATGAGTCTACCGTTCACCTCTAAGACCGAGTTTGACACCGGTGCACTAAGTCAAGGCAGCGTCGCCAATGCCATCCAGTTGGTTAAGAACCAAGGCGACACCCCTGGCCCGATCACCTCGGTGCCCCTAGTCTCCAATCCAGACAAGGGCTGGGTGCGGGGCTGGACGATCGAAACCATCTCCACCAAGAGCATCCTCTTTATCTTCAATATTAAGACCGACTACGTCAGCCAAATCGATCAATACGACTTGGGCGGAGGCTACTACATGTACACCGCACAGCTGAAAAAATCGGTCGAGACGATGAAGGAATACCAGTTACTCACGGCCGGCTTTGACATCGATGGGGTCGGCTACCTTCTCACCGTCGCCCTCATCACCGTCGATGACCATGGCCAACCGTCCATTGCGACTCGGACGGTGAAAGATATGGCCGAGACGACGATTAAGTTTATGTATACGACGGCGACTGCGAAGTAGGCCGTTTTCAACATCGCAAGTCATTCCGATCAGGTGGCGGCGGACCAACAGGTTCCCGCCTATGCCACGGCCGGCGATTCGCCGGTATTGCCTCGCGTCTCCGGGACCTATAACATCTTCCTATTGATCACCATCCAAGTGAACTATGGGAGGCCGGCATGGGTCGGAAGCTCGCGGCTGCGGCGTTTTGTGGACTATTGGCGGCATCGGCACAATCTTGCAAGACCGACGGATCCAACGTCGAAGCAACCAATCAATTCGCTGGCAAGACAGTCGGCTATTGGTACGAATTCATGAGCTTCAAGGATGGTGATCCGTTCAACTTTGTCGACTATCATCGCAACAATAAGGACCTGCTTCTGGGCAACGCGGCTGGCGAGTTGCTGCCCGAGACCCTAAAAGGGGCCTGGTTCATGGACGGTACGGTCCTATCCGACAGGACTATTGAGTTTACCCGCATCTACCCGAGCAAGGTCGGTGCGAACTTCATGCTCAAGATCTACGATCCTGTGGTGTTCACCTGGTCGGACCTGCCGGTGAGCCACAAGATGAACCAAATGTTCGACCGGTTTAGCTTTGAATACGAAGTCGAATTCCTTGACTGCCCCACCGATGTCAAGGCCGAGCGGGAGCTTAAGTGGGGCATGAAAGATGGCGGCTGCAGCAAGGCCGATCAGCAGTTTGCAACGATTACCCCGTACGTCACGGTCGCAGGACTCCGCACGGCGATATCTCATGGTGTGGCTTATTTTGACTTTTACCTACGCCCAAAGGTGCCTGGCCAAGACTTTTTGGTGTGGGAACGCCGCACCAAGCTGTTTCGCTTTGTCGACGAGATCGTCGCTACGATCAGCCGAGCGACCGAAAAGAAGGAATGGACTCGCTACCAATTCACGCAGATCTTGGACAAGGACGCCAAGGTCCTACAGTCCTATCCGCATTTCATCGAACGTTCGAAGGAGTTCGCGACTCAGAACCATTTAAACTTCGACACGATGATGTGGTTTCGCTGCTTCGAGGGAACGGTTGGCTGTAGTCGACATCATCTCGAAAGTGGTACCCCGTCGGACAAGGCAACCGGATCCTACGATCCACTTAACTATGCCGCGATGCCGATTTTTTAATGAGACCACAGGTAGCAGATCGTCGCTAAATTGAATGCCCACATCCTACGCGGCCGTCACTTCCTGCGCTCGCGCAACATCCAGCCCTGAAGCTGATGGCGAGCGCTAAACACGCGGCGATAGACCAGCAAGGCCGCGGCGACGGTAGCCAGACTGGCTCCGGATGCGATCAGAAACATCACGACGATTTGATACTTAACGGCTTCGACCGGATCGATGCCCGACAGCAGCTGGCCAGTCATCATGCCGGGCAGACTGACGATCCCAGCCACCATCATGCCGTTGATCGTCGGAATCATTCCGGTCCGTACTGCCTTACTCAGCGCGGGACGTGCAGCTTCAGCCCGGCTAGCGCCGAGGCTAAGCATCGCCTCAATCTGATCGCGTTCGCCAACGACGGAATCGGTGAAGTGGTTGATCCCTAGCGAGACACCGGTCAGCGTGTTGCCCAGAATCATGCCCATCAGGGGGACGATGGTCTGTGGCTGATACCACGGATTCACGCGAAGGACGACGAACGCAGCAAACAGGCCCATGGTCCAACCACCGAGCACCACCGACATCAGTCCATCCCACCACATCCCAGTATAGACGCGGTCTGGTCTCTGCACAGCCGCCGATGTGGCGAGTCCGGACATGATGACGATGAGCCCTGCCACCAGAAACCACGAGCTATGGGCAAACACAAAGCGCAGGACCAGTCCCACGAGCAGAAGCTGGACCACCATGCGCACCGCAGCGATCGCCAGCTGCTTGCCGAGTTTGAGCTGGAGGAGCGCGGATAACGCACCATTGACGAGGACGAGGGCACCGGCCAAGGCGACTTGCAGATAGGTTAGGGATTGATACAAGTCACGTCCTTTTCGCCTGCACGCTTATGGAATGCGCCCACCGGCAATATTGATGACCCGATTGCTGAGACTGACTTGCTGCTTCTCATCGTGCGTGACCCAGACCAGAGCCCGGCCCAGCGACAAGCCGTGGTCTAAGCCGTTCGGTCGGTCAGCCGCCCAAGTGGTGACTAGTTGCTGAAAGGATGCCGCAGTCTGCGCATCGAGGGCCGACGTGGCTTCGTCCAGGAGCAGGACCTGGGGCGCGAGCTGCAGAGCCCGCACCAAGGCGACAAGCTGCGCCTCGCCACCCGAGAGATCTCGAGCATTCTTGGTCAAGAAATCGTTACCACGTCCCAGTCGGGCGAACCAAGACCGTGCCTGGGCTTCGTCATAGGACTTACCGGCGCTGGCGGCAAAGGCAAAAGGCAAACGGAGATTGTCCGCCACGCTGCCCGGCAGCATCGCGGCGCGTTGTTGCAAGTAAATAACTTTTTGTCTATAGGACGGTATCGCAGCTGCATCAATCGGAGCGCCCTGCCAAAGCACGTCGCCCTCGTCACATGCATCGAGTAAGGCCAGGGCACGCAGAATAACCGATTTACCGGCTCCCGACGGACCACGCAATGCCAGCTGGTCGCCTTCGTGCAGGCTCAAGCTGATGCCTTGAAAGAGCCAAGCGCCTTGCCCCGGCGCCCTACGGCTCAAGTTGCGTGCCTCGATCAGTGACGGCGGCGAAGGCCTTGTTGCTGCGTGGGTGGTTGCGTCCGTCACCTGATCGGTAGCTCCTTAGCCGCTATCTTTGCTTTGCCCCTATCACTTAGGTGGCGTGGGATGATGACTCCCGCAAACCTCACGTTGAACCTCTTCATAATCGCCGCGCCCGCTCTCGACGTAGGACTCGTCGTCCTCGTCCTCGACCTTCACCGGTGCCGCGAGATTGACCTCGACGATCGTTTTATTCTTGTCCCTTTTGTTGCCGGTGTCCGACGGCAGGACGGGGGAATGTTGGTTTTCCAGCGAAACATGCTTTAGCCTGATGCGAAACGCGTAGGTCTTGTCACCGGTCTTAACGATGGTGATCCGGCGTAGATACTGGTTACCACCAAAGCCTGAGTATTGCTTAAACTCGGTGACCAAGTCCGCGTCGGTCTGACTTTTGATTTCGTAGCCGTTGAGCAGCAGGGACTTGCGCATGGTCGCAAGATCGGTAGCACGACACGTCGTCAAACTCTCGACCTCAGCGCTGCTCAGCGGCTGAAAGTGGGTGCAGCCTTGGAACAAGGCGACGGTAAGACTGAGGATAGGAAATAGCTGCGAACGCCAGATCATGCGAGATCCATTAAATTCATAAGTGTTACACTTTGATCGGTCTTGGGCGACCACTTTAGACCGCCAAGGTCTGTATAGAATGGTTTGATCCAAACCGCAAAATCCTTTCTTCTGTCAATCTTTACCATCTATTATATCTGCGCGCCAATGCCGCTGTAACGCCTGGTCTCACGATGACCCGGAATACTGCCGACAAACATCTAGAGTGATCGATGGATCTGGACGCAAAGCCAAGGGGTTCGACACGGTGGCGACCCACCTGCATAAACCATCGCCAATGACCCTGCTTCTGTTCATGATCGCAGCGCTGACCTGCGGCCAGATGGCACGTGCCAGCACGAGTCCACGCATCGAGCACGGCCACCTCGACTTGTCCCAGGAAGGCCAAGCGTGGGAACCGGTCTCGCTCAGCGGCGACTGGCAGTTCTTTTGGCAGCAGTTGATCACACCAGGAGCCGCAGACACCCAACCGGCCGTGTACTTTCCCATCCCGTCCATCTGGCGCGATGCCACGGCTGGTTCGCAGCCTCTCACCGAGCATGGTCAGGCCAGCTATCGTCTACACATCAAGTTGCCCCCCGGGACCAGACAGATTGGTTTGCATCTCCCCTACTTTTACGGTTGGGTAAAGCTGTTCATCAACGGCGAAACCGTGCGCGAGTTCGGCACCTATGACCCGAGTGTGCCGCGGACCGAAGGCGGTGGCGGTGGCTACTACGTCTACCATGCAGTGTCAGGGCAAGATCTAGAGATCCTACTGCAGACGATCAACTATAATGCCGCTTACGGCGGCACGACCGCCGAGATGTTGATCGGTGATGCCGAGACCATGGCCATCCGCCAAGGACTGCGCTTGGCATTCGATGGCTTTATCTTTAGCACCATCATCTTTATGGCGTTTTATCACGGCTATATGTACATCAGTCGACGCCACGAGCGTTCGAATCTATGGTTTGCCATCTTTAGCCTGCTGATCGCGGCGCGCAATATCATCGTCGGCGAAGGCAATATCGGCATGTCCTTCTTGCATGTGCCGGCCCTATGGTCGTGGCGCTTAGAACTAGTCACCTACTATTTGGCGATTCCGGTCTTTGCGCAGTTCATCAACGTCATCTATCCGCTGGAAACACGGCGTCGCTATGCCAATATTTCGTGGGCACTGGCCGTTCCCTTAACACTGCTCACGCTAGTGACCAGCTCAGAAATCTTCAGCCCGCTGCGGATCGTCATGCAGGGCCTGAATATCGTCTTGATGGTGGTCTATGGCCAGTCCATCTCCAAGGCGATCCTGCATCGTCGGCAGGGCGCCCGCATCTTTCTGGCGGGATTTGTCGCCTTGGCCATCCTTTCGATCGTCGAGATTATCGCGGTCAATCTCAGGCTCGACCTACCGCGTCTCTCTCCGATCGGCATGTATGTCTTTATCTGCTTCCAATCGATCCTCTTAGCTAAGCGCTTTAACACCGCCTTTATCAGCGTCGAACGCAGCGAACAGCGTATTCGTCACCTCAACGAAGAGCTAAGAGAACAGGAGCTCACCCGCTTGCAGCTGGCGCGAGCCAAAGCCGAACGCAATATGTTGCAGGCCAGCCTGGTCGAAGCACAGGCGGTTTATACGTCGCTTGGCGTTGCCGCTGGTAGTGTCCCTGGCATCGAGATAGCCAGCCATTTTCAAGCTGCCGAGATGGCCGGTGGCGACTGGCTGGGAATCAGCTACGACGAAAAGCGCCACCGCCTCTACCTAGTGATCGGCGACGTAACCGGTCACGATATGCTTTCTGCCCTGGTGACGGTGGCATCTGCCGGCACGTTTAAGGGCGCGATGGCGGCCATCAAATCGCAGGGCGAGACGGCGACGATGGACGACTGTTTGGACATCCTGGTCAAGGTCATGAACGACTCAGTCCTTGGTTCCGGTCGCCAAGACCACCGATTGATGACGATGGTGCTTCTCGCCATCGACGTCAAGACCGGCGACCTGGCCTATGCCAATGCCGGCCACACTCCCGTACTGCATATCTCAGATGGGGTCATCAAAGTGGTGTTAGCGCGCGCCAACCCACTCGGTCTTGCTGACGACTTTATAATCGGCACCGCCCGCCTCCAACTGAGCAAAGGTGACGGCATCTTCGTCTATACCGATGGCCTTTTAGACAACGAAGGTCCGGAAGGGGGCAAACTGCGGCTTCGTTCACTCAAAGAAATCCTCCGGACGGAGCAGGATCCCAGCCTAGTGCATCAACGGATCACGACCGACTGTGCGGCGATTTGGCAGCAGCATCCACCAAAGGATGATAGCAGCTTTGTTTATCTGAGGTGGACCAGCGCGGAACCGGACGCGTTGCTAGGGCAACGGTCCTAAGCAACACGACAGGCCCGACCACGGCGTTTAGGAAAACCGCTTAAACGCCACAGTGCCATTGGTGCCACCAAAGCCGAAGGAGTTCGACAGGGCATAGCGCAACGTTCTCTCCCTAGCCTTGAGCGGCGTGTAGTCGAGCGGACACTCTGGATCCGGTGTATGCAGGTTGGCCGTCGGAGGAATCAGCGAACGATGCATCGCCAAGACCGTCAGCACCGCCTCGATCCCACCTGCAGCGCCCAAGCAGTGCCCGGTGACGCCTTTAGTCGATGACACGGCCAGCTTATAGGCATGCGAGCCAAACACCTTGCCGATGGCGGTGCTCTCGTATTTGTCATTGAGTCCGGTCGAGGTGCCATGCGCGTTGATATAGTCCACCTGGTCGAGCGGGACGCTGCCGACCTCCAGCGCCATCTTCATACAGCGCTGCGCGCCTTCGCCCTCTGGTGCGGGCGCGGTGATATGGTACGCGTCACCCGACATGCCGTAGCCGACCAGCTCGGCGTAGATCTTCGCGCCGCGGCGCTTGGCATGCTCGTATTCCTCTAACACCAAAATTCCCGCACCTTCGCCCATGACGAACCCGTCGCGGTTTAGATCAAAAGGACGCGACGCCTCGGCCGGATGCTCGTTATTGGTGCTGAGCGCCTTCATGGATGCAAACGCGGCGATCGACAGCCGGGTGATGGCGGACTCGGCGCCACCGGCGATCATGACATCGGCCATATGGTTGCGGATGTAGAGAAAGGCCTCGCCGACTCCGTGGGTCCCGCTCGTACAAGCGGTCGTCGTGCAGATATTGGGGCCCTTGAGATCAAGCAGACGCGACACGACGCCGGCCGCCATATTGGCGATGGTGTAGGGCATGAAGAACGGCGATACGCGCCTTGGTCCCTGCTCTTTCATGATCAAGGTACTGGACTCGATCTCCTCGATGCCACCCATACCGACACCGATAGAGGCGCCCCACCGCTCACGGTTGTCTCTATGCGCATCCAAACCAGCATCGCGGTAGGCTTCACGACTGGCGACTGCAGCCAACTGCACAAACCGACTGGTGCGCCGTGCCTCTTTCACATCGAAGACCGAACTGGCATCGAGATCTTTCACCTCAGCAGCGATCTGGACCGACAGACCCTCCGCGTCAAACTTGGTGATCTTGGTAATACCCGAACGCGCATGAATGGCGCCGTCCCACGTCGACTCGACATCGTTGCCACAGGGCGTTACCAAACCAAGGCCTGTCACCACCACTCGTCTCATCTTGGATCCTCACACTGCTTTTTCGCCATAGTTCACAGGTCTTGATGGTGAAGAAGCATGGCGCAACGGCCGGTTTTATTCAAGGGGCGTTGTACCACGCCTACCCGAGACTAGCGTGAACGAGACGCTAACGGCGAAACGCCCACCAGACCATGGTTTGGCGGTCCATGGGCGGTCCCATCAGCGAGCTTTGGGACTGATTCTATTGACCTTTTTCCACCTGTTAAAAAACGGTAAATTCTCGATATCCAAGGTGTTCTCCGACGGAGGGAGGCGGTTTTTCTGGTAGACGAGAAAGCTGCCGACCAACAGCAACACGAGGTTGGGCAGCCAGGCCGCAATCACTGCCTTCATGCTACCGTTTTCGGCGAAATTTTTGAAACCCATCATCAACACGTAGCCGGCCATAATCGTCAAGATGGCACCGACGTAGGCCATACTTTTGCCACGGCGCGGGTCGGTGACGCCAAGAGCCATCCCAAACATCGCGAAGGTGATGACCGCAAACGGCCCGGCAATCCGCGTGTGCCAGAGAAAGTCAGCGCGCTTGTAGTTGCCCTCTTGCTCGTCGCTGCGCTTAGGCAAGGCCGCCAGCTCATTGATGTACTTGCGCAGTTCCAGCGGGCGAAAGCTGCGGTAGTCGTCCTCGGCGGCATCGGCGCCGAGGATCTGCTCGCGAAAGATGCGCAGGATATCGATATCGGTCTTGTTAAACTTGAGAATCGAGATCTTGGTGTTTGCGCCTGCCGCGGTAGAAAAGGCCACGCCGTGGTCCAAGGAAAGCTTGAGGTCCCCGGTCTCGACGGAACCAGTCAGATTGCCCGACGGCGCCAACAGCGTGAAGTTCGAATTTTTTGCATCGCCGCCAGGTGCCAACATCACGTTTTGAAAATGGGTCCGGTCCGATGAGATCTTTTCGGCGTACAAGACATAGCCCAGAAAGCCGTCGAGAAACACTCCAGGCTGCATCTTGTACTTCACCATATTGTCGAGCTCGGTCTGGGTTTTGCGGTAAAAAAACTGCACTAACTCGCGCCGTCCCCAGGCCTCTAGATTCATGGCACAAGCCGCCGCAACCACGTAGAGCAACACCGACACCGTCATCACCGTGACCGCTGCCCGCTTGAGCGGATATCCAGCGGCCAACAAGGCCGCGTACTCACCATCGGCGCTCAGACGACCAAAGGTCAGCACCGCCGCAAACAGATAAGCCATTGGGATCGTCAACGATAGAAACGGCAGGATGAGGTAGAGAAATGGCAGAAACACATTTTCCAGCGACAGGCCAAAAGTAACTAGGACTTCCGACAAGCGCACCAGCTGGGACACCACGATGATCGAACAGATGATGATTAAGGCAGAAAGAAACTGCGGCAGCAGTTCTTTGAGCAAATAGCGAACGATCAGCAACCTCGGTCCCTTCTGCAGCACCCAGCGCCGGCCGGGAGGTCCACGTATTTGTCTCCAGCTGTGAGCTGGCGATTTTAAACTCTGACAATCTCAGGTACCATAACACTATGACTTGGATTAGATCCCACATGATCGCGCGCACCGCTCGGGTCCTGGCGACCGTTTGCGGGGTTGGCCTCGGTTTTAGCCGTGTTCTACTGGCTGAAGGCGCTCCTCTGCCCGTGGTGCCACCGGACCTGCCCGCTGCAAGTGCCGACGGATTAATATACCTCGCCGGGACCGATGGTGTCCTGCGGGCCACCACTATCGATCCTGCCCTGCAGCAACGCCTGACCAGCTACCTGGCCGACAGCCACAGCCCGATCGGCGGCGTCGTCGTCGCCGACGTGCACACCGGCAGCATCCTCGCCATCGCCCAAGGTCGCCGGCCCGATGCCTGGGGCGGCCGCACGCACACCGCCTTACATGCGGGCTTCCCGGCTGCCTCGCTGTTTAAAACGGTCGTCGCCACCGCCGCCTTTGAGGTCGCCGACCTCGATGCCAATGCCAGCGTTGGCCTGACCGGCGGCTGCTCACACGTCCGCGAGACCGGCGAATGGCTACGCGACCATTCGCCCAACGACCGCAGCCGCATGTCGATGCGCACGGCCTTTGGCAAATCATGCAACGGCTACTTCGCCAAAATCGGCGTCAACGAACTCGGCATCGGCATCATCACCGAATTCGCCCGCCGTTTTGGCTGGGAAACCGGGGTCCCGGCCGACTTTAAGATCGAAAAAAGCCCGTTTCACCCACCCGTACCGCAGTCGGCCAGCGCCCACACCGTCGGCAGCTTCGCCGCTGGTTTTGGCAAGGTTGGCCTGAGCGCGGCCCATGCGGCCTATATCATGCTGACGATCGCCAATCGCGGTGCCCAGGTTCCGCTGCGCCTCTTTCGCGACTCGCCGCTACCGCCGCCGGTGGCTGAACGCCGCCGCATCTTTGGCGAGGATACCGCTGACCGCCTGGCTTCGGTCCTCGATGCCTCGGTCAAGAGCGGCACCTCGGCGTTTGCCTTCAGGCGCGGTAAATACCGCCGCATCCAAGACATCGTCGGTGGCAAGACCGGCACCCTCACCGGCAGCTCACCCCATGGCCTAACCAGCTGGTTCGCCGGGCTAGCCCCCAAGGACGCCCCCGAAGTCGTCGTCGGCAGCGTCGTCCTGTTGGAGGCCAATTGGCACATCAAAGGCCCCAACCTAGCCGCCGAGGGGCTGTGGTCCTACTTCGACCTAAAACTAAACCAAAAAGCCATGAACACCGCCAGCTTCATGCCGGTAGCCTCCAGGGAAAATGCTAAAAAGACCGAGTAAACAAGCATGCCCTTGCCGACTCCCCAGAAAGCCTGCTAAGACCCTCTGAGATCTGTCTTTTCTGGGGGTTAAAGGCGATGGCTCAGCAAGGTATTCCAGTCGTCGATCTGAGGGAATTTAAGGATGCACCGGATGGTCGAGCGCGATTTGTCGATCACATAGGCGCGGCCATGGCCGACACTGGATTCTTTGTCCTCGAAGGGCATGGCATCCCAGACGAGTTGATCGAGCGCGCCTACGCTCTAGCGGAATCCTTGTTTTTAAGGACCGAGGCAGAAAAGCAAGGCTACGAGCGCCGCGACCTGCATGGACAGCGTGGTTACACCGCATTCGGCCGGGAACACGCTAAAGACGCGGACGCCCCTGACCTTAAGGAGTTCTGGCACGTCGGTCAGGAGTTAGCCCCAGGCCACCCCTTGGCCGAGGTCTATCCGGCCAACATCTGGCCAACAGAAGTACCGGAATTTAAGCCTGTCTACTCGTCCTTGTTTCGCCTACTCGACGCCTGTGCCGGCGACCTTCTGGAAGCCTGCGCCCTGGCCATCGGCGAGCCGACCGAGCGCTTTTCGAGCTTGGCCAAAGACGGCAATTCGATCCTGCGCGTCATTCACTACCCGCCGATCGGCTTAGACGCGCACCCCAAGAGTATCCGCGCCGCCGCCCACGAAGATATCAACCTCATCACCCTGCTGCCTGCGGCAACCGCTGGCGGCCTGGAGCTACTGGAGCGAAATGGCAGTTGGCGCCCGGTCGAGGCCACCAAGGGCCAGATCATCGTCGATGCCGGCGACATGCTGCAAAATATCACCAACGGTTTATTTAAAAGCACCACCCACCGCGTCATCAATCCCGGCAACTCGCGGGACCGACGCTTCTCGCTACCGTTCTTTGTCCACCCACGCTCCGAGGTGGATCTAACGCCGCTGCCCAGCTGCGTCGCACTGACCGGGGGAACGGTAGCCTTCCCGCCGATCACCGCAGGCGACTATTTGCAGCAGCGGCTGCGGGAAATAGGCTTGAAATGAACGCAATGCTGCGGGCAAAGCAGTGGGCTCCAGGATTACTTGTCACCCTCTGCTCGGTGCAGGCGCCGCTGGCAAGGGCCGAGTGGACCGCGAACGTCGGCTACCACAACCCCGTCGATGCGACCATCGGCCTAAACCTACTCTACTTTGGCAAACCATGGGCCTTTGAGGTCGGACTCGGCTGGATCGACGCCAGCACCGATAAGACGACGACGAAGGACAAAAACAGTTCTAGCAAGACCAAGACCACCGGTGGCAGCGTCGCTGCGGCTGGAGATGTCGACGTCAAGTACCTGTTCGGCGCCAGTAAATTCCGGCCCTACGTGCAAGCAGGAGTTGGCGTTGGTATCGGCGCTGGAGCGGGATCTTCGGCTGGACTCGGAGCCAGCGCGGGAGGGCTTTTTGCCGGGATCGGCCTGATGTTGGGTAGTCCAGGATTTTATGGTTATGGTTCGTACAACAGCGACAAAGATGGCAACACCTTCGCCCAGGGCGGCTTGGGCGTGAGCCTTTAAGCTGTTTAACCATCACCATGGCTTTGTTGAATAAATCCCGCCCTCCAGCCTTCCCGGCCTCCCAGTTTTTGGGCAGCGGCTTTATTCCGGGCAGCTGGGAGGCCGGGAAGGCTGGAGGGCGGGATTTATTCAACAAAGCCCATCACCATTGCAAAAGGCGCGGCGATTATGAATTCCTCTGAGTCCGCATGGTCCTCCTGGCGCTCCGCTTTACTGCATCGGGCGGTTTTAGTCGCTTCGCTCGGGTACTTTGTCGATGTTTATGACTTGGTCTTGTTTAGCATCGTCCGCGTGGCGAGCCTGCGTAGTCTCGGCGTCGCCGAGGATCAGCTGCTCACCGTGGGCGTGCAGCTGCTGAATATGCAGATGATCGGCATGTTGATCGGTGGCGTGTTGTGGGGCGTGTTGGGCGACCGGCATGGTCGCATCTCGGTGCTGTTTGGTTCCATTGCGCTGTATTCGCTCGCCAACATCGCCAATGCATTTGCGACCACAACCGATATGTATGCGGTCTTGAGGCTGCTCGCCGGCATCGGTTTAGCTGGAGAATTGGGCGCCGCAGTGACACTGGTCAGCGAAACACTGCCGCGTGAAACCAGGGGCTACGGCACCAGCTTTGTCGCCGGATTTGGCGTCTCAGGCGCCATCGTCGCCGCGGCCGTGGCAGCGAATTTTGATTGGCGAGTCTCCTACGTGGTCGGTGGCGTCATGGGTCTGCTCTTGCTGCTCCTGCGCCTTAAAATGGCGGAGTCTGGGATGTTCTCGTCGCTCAGCACCAAGACAGGCATTAGTAAGGGCAACTTTTTTCAGCTTTTTACGCAAAAAGAACGCTTTTGGCGCTACCTGCGTTGCATCCTCATCGGCATGCCGACATGGTTTGTGATCGGTGTCTTAGTGACCTTTTCGCCAGAGATCTGCGCTGAGCTAGGCGCGACCGGCAAGATTACGGCAGGGACGAGCATTTTATGTAACTACGCCGGACTCATCGTTGGTGATTTAGCCAGCGGTTTGATCAGTCAATGGTGGCGCAGCAGGCGCAAGGTCGTGGCGGTCTTTGTCACCTTAACCATGGCGGGCTGCGCGGGGTATTTGCTGCTGCACGGCATGAGCCCTGCTGTTTACTACGGGGTCTTTTTTATCCTCGGTTGCTCGGCGGGATATTGGGCGCTGTTTGTCACCATTGCCGCCGAGCAGTTTGGCACGAATCTACGCGCGACCGTGGCGACCACCGCGCCGAACTTCATTCGCGGTTCGGTCGTGCTCCTGACCATGGCACTGACCTGGCTGCGCGGGTCTTTTGGCTTAACCGGCGGCGCGATGATCGTAGGTGCTGGGTGTTTTGCTTTGACCTATGCGGCGCTGTGGCGCTTACCTGAGACCTTTGGCAAAGATTTGGATTTTGTTGAAAGCTAGCCGGTGATCATTAAGGGCTTTTTTTGTAGATAAGCCGCTGAAATAAAACAAGAAGGTTCCAAGACCTGCGCCAAGATGTCCGCCAAGACAT